>JAABVA010000633.1_pt1 | contig 43078 bp, 43 predicted proteins | sample 5560331 | NCBI WGS metagenome assembly JAABVA01 (sample SAMN12812661, study PRJNA571458) | rock metagenome | isolation source: Antarctica rocks | place: Antarctica: Victoria Land, Mt New Zealand sud | collected 2016-01-07 | reverse complement strand
GATGCGTTCAAACTATGCAAGAAAGAATAGCATGTTTTGACACGTTCATCCAGGATTTTAATATCGAAAACGAAATAGGGAAGAACCTTGCTAATCTAATTGTAAATATTTAATGTACTTTATATAAATGTGCCAAAAGGCTTTGGTTCATGCCTATCCGTTCAGAAAGTGCCTTTGTATTAATTACATTATAAAACTCGAAGAACTGTGTCAAATCCAGCGTTATTTTTAAGTCTGTTTCGGTTATGGTTTTGCCTTGCTCCTTAAAATAAAGGTTAAGATCTTTCCGGCATATTAGCTTTAAGTTCATTCAAAGTAGTGCCAACAGTATAAACCGGAAATTTTTCAGCATAAGCAGAATAACCAGTTTTAGTTTTTTCAACAATCATCTCAATTTTCATAATAGCTTGTTTTTAATATTGAACACTGAAATTTAAGGCATAAAAGAAGCATCACAAAAAAACATATTTAAAGAGAAACTTTGCAAATACTTACTTTCACAATTTATACTTCTTTTACCACCTAAAAATTAGCATTAAAACCTATTTTTGCCAGCTACAATTTTTGTTGAAAATATATGATCACAGCATTATCAGAACAGGAAATTTTGCGCCGCGAGGCTTTAAAAAATACATAAAACAACTATTCAACTGCTTAACCTACTTTTCAAATCGGAATTGTATATTTGAATTATGACTACTTACCAAGTAAACATCCTAAATCCAAAGGCTGATAAACTATTGCAAGATTTGGCAGATTTGCAACTGATTTCTATTTCTGAAACTTCTTCTGATGCTTTTTTAACCGTCGTACAACGACTTCGAAAAAAAGCAGCCTCAAAACCGCCGACCTTAGAAGAAATTACAAAGGAAGTGGAAACCGTTAGGGCAAAACGTTATGCTAAAAACAAAGCATAGGGTTATTATTGACTCAAATCTTTGGATTAGTTTTTTACTGACTCAAAATTTCTCAAATATTGATAGCTTTTTCAGCAATAACCTTCTAACTTTACTTTTCAGTCAGGAGCTTTTGGAAGAATTTACTGAAGTTGCCCAAAGGCCGAAATTCAAAAAATTCTTTTCCATTGTTGACCTTCAAGACTTGCTAGCCAAAATCAACACTAAAGCAGAATTTATAACCGTAGCATCATTAGTGGACTTATGCTGAGACCCTAAAGACGATTTCTTGTTGTCGTTAGCAATAGACGGAGAAGCTACCCATCTTATTACTGGCGACAAAGATTTGTTAGTTTTGGAAACTTTTGGCAAGACAGAAATTTTGACTATAACTGATTATCTTATCCAGTAGTAAACAGCATTTCTCCAGAAATAGGTACTTTTCATTAATACTTCTTTTACCACCTAAAAATTAGCATTAAAACCTATTTTTGCCTGCTACAATTTTTGGTGAAAATATATGAGTACAGCCTTATCAGAACAGGAGATTTTACGCCGCGAGGCGCTCCAAAATATACGTAAACTGGGAATTAACCCCTATCCTGCCGAAGCTTACGCAGTTACTGCAACTGCACAGGAAATATTGCAAAACTTCCCAAATCAGCCTGAAAAATATAAGGAAGTGCAGGTTGCGGGCCGTATCATGGGCCGCCGCATCATGGGCAGTGCTTCTTTTGCTGAGCTACAAGATTCAACCGGACGAATACAAGTTTATATCAAGCGTGACGATATTTCTCCCGGTGAAGATAAAACTTTATACAATACCGTTTTTAAGAAGCTTTTAGATATAGGTGATTTTTTGGGTGTAAAAGGATTTGTTTTTACCACGCAAACCGGAGAAATTTCGGTTCATGTGCAGGCATTAACGATTCTTTCCAAATCTTTAAAACCGCTTCCTGTTGTTAAGCGCGATGAAGAAGGACACATTTACGACAGCTTTACCGATCCTGAATTGCGTTACCGCCAGCGTTATGTTGATTTAACAGTCAACCCGGAGTTTAAAGAGATCTTTATCAACCGGTTTAAGGTTATCAAAACTATGCGCAGCTACTTTGATAGCCAGGGTTGGATGGAAGTAGAAACCCCAATATTGCAATCTGTTCACGGCGGCGCTGCTGCACGTCCTTTTAAAACACATCATAATGCTTTGGATGTTCCGCTTTTCCTGCGGATTGCCAATGAGTTGTACCTAAAAAAATTGATCGTTGCAGGGTTTGATGGCGTATATGAGTTTGGTAAAATGTTTCGGAATGAAGGTATGGACCGGACACATAACCCGGAATTTACCGGCCTGGAAATTTATGTGGCCTACCAGGATTATATTTGGATGATGGGCATGGTAGAAGAATGCTTAGAAAAAGTGGCGTTTGCTATCCACGGTAAAACCAAAATCCAAGTAGGAAACAACGAAATCGAGTTTGCCGGGCCGTATGAAAAACTTTCCATGTATGATTCAATCCTGAAATACACAGGAATTAATGTATCTGCAATGGATGAAGCAGAATTACGCGATACTTGTAAAAGTTTGCAAATTGAAGTTGATGCTTCGATGGGAAAAGGAAAACTCATTGATGAAATTTTCAGCGAAAAAGTAGAAGCACAATTGATCCAACCCACTTACATTACCGATTATCCAATTGAGATGACCCCGCTTGCCAAAAAACATCGTACAAAAGATGGTTTGGTAGAACGTTTTGAACTGTTTGTAAACGGAAAAGAAATTGCCAACGCGTATTCTGAATTGAACGACCCAATTGATCAGCGCGAACGTTTTGAAGAGCAATTATTACTGGCCAGCCGCGGCGATGAAGAAGCGATGGTTGTGGATGAAGACTTTCTGCGCTCTTTAGAATATGGAATGCCGCCAACGGCAGGCCTGGGCATTGGTATTGACCGTTTGGTGATGCTGATGACCAATCAAAGCAATATTCAGGAAGTGTTGTTTTTCCCGCAGATGCGTCCGGAAAAGAAAGCCAGCTTTTCTTCCATAGAAGATTTTGTAAAGATTGGGGTACCGGAAGATTGGGTTACCGTAATTCAAAAAATGGGTTTTAATACCATAGAAGAACTGAAAAAAGCTATGCCAAACAAAGTATTTAATGACCTGGGCGGAATGCGAAAAAAACTAAAATTGGATCTAAGCATTCCTTCAAAAGAAACTGTTATGCAATGGTTTGCGTAAAACATCTTCATTCATTATCTTTTAACAATAAATAAAGACTGGGTTAATACTAATTGCTGGTCTTTGTATTTGGAAAAGATTTAATATTAAAGTGATGGCAAGCTCAAGTTTAGAAACAACGGAAACCGAATACCTGATCAAGTTCAGCAAAAATCAGTTCGACATGGATTTTGTGAGAAGTATTTTTAGCTTTATCAACAATAAAATGTCGGTAAAAGAAGCATCATTGGCAAGAAATGTAAAAGATGCAGAAAGCCAAGATTTTTGGAAAGATGACTACTTCGGCCACCTCGACGAAAAATAACGAAAGATTTAAAACTTGCGGTAACCGCCGCGCACAACCTGTTGTTGTTTGTCCATTTGCGCCATCTGGCCTTTCATCATCTTGATCTGCTCGGCCAATAGTTTGTTCTTATCTGCTTTTTGCGCTTCCTGCAAATACATTTGTGCCTCGCGTTTGTTGCGTTTAGACATGGAAATACCAGCCAGGCTTAATTTGGCCAAAGCAACATTGTGCGACATCGTCATGCCAAGTGATAAAGCTTTTTTAAAATACTTTTCAGACTTTAACGGTGATTTATTGGACTCGACCAAACCCAGCAGCAAATTGTAATAACCATGCTGGTTACGGATCAGTTGCTTCTCGTAATCGGTGATCCTGGATAAAAAAGCTTCTGCTTTCGGCATGTTTTCTTTTCGCATAAAATATTGCGCAATCAGCATATTTTCGTTGAAAAAGAAAGTCAGCAGTAAAATCCCTCCAATCAAAAAAACCAAAACAGCCCACCACCAGAAACCAAAAACGGCCAGGGTAACCGCAGTGCCTAAAATAACACAGGCAATAATTAACCGAACAATATTCTGCATCAGATGTATTTAAATTTACTTAGCAAATATCCGCTAATTTGTACGTTAAATCAATTATTCTGAATATTTTATGTCGATTGCATTAGAACCTTCCTGGCTGGAAATTTTGAAAGACGAGTTTGAAAAAGAGTACATGCTCAAGCTAAAAGCTTTTTTACAGCAGGAAAAAGAAGCCGGTTATGTAATTTATCCCAAAAGCAAAGATATTTTTAACGCTTTTGCCAAAACGCCTTTTGATAATGTAAAAGTAGTCATCATCGGCCAGGACCCTTATCACGGGCCGGGACAAGCGCATGGCTTATCTTTTTCCGTGCAAAAAGGGATTGCAGTTCCGCCTTCTTTGCAAAATATTTTTAAGGAACTGCAGCAGGAATATCCGGAGTACAAAATCCCGCAAAACGGTGATCTGACGCATTGGGCCGAGCAAGGCGTTTTGATGCTGAACGCTACATTGACAGTCCGCGCCAATCAGGCTGGTTCGCATCAGAAACAGGGTTGGGAAACTTTTACCAATAAAGTGATCGAGGAAATTTCCAACCGAAAAAAAGACGTGGTTTTTTTACTTTGGGGGAAATTTGCACAGGCCAAAAGCGAACTGATCGATCCGCAGAAACATCATTTGTTAATAGCCGCCCATCCTTCGCCTTTTGCTGCGCATAACGGTTTTTTTGGCTGCGAACATTTTTTGGAAGCGAATGTGATCTTGGAAGAAAACGGTATCGAACCAATCGATTGGCAAATCAACTGATGCTTCTTTTATCAGGTAAAAACTAATCCTGTTATCCTGAACTTGTTTCAGGATCCCTTGTGAAAAGTTGAAAATCGTGTGGGATGCCGAAACAAGTTTTGCATGACAGATGCTTCTTTTATCGAATAAAAATTAATTTTTGTCATTTCGACCGAAGGGAGAAATCTTCATTGAACTAAGAAGATTTGATACTTCTTTTAGCACCTAAAAATTAATAGTTGAAAGAAGATTTCTCCCTACGGTCGAAATGACAATTTACTTTAACTCATCCAAAACCCTAAACATTTTGGCTTTGATGCCCGAAGTGCTGCCGCTGTAGTTATTTACAATAATGGAAAAACATAGTTCCCGGCCGTTTTTGGTTTGATAACCGGCATAAGCCAGCACGCTATTGATACTGCCGCTTTTCATTTTCATATCATTGTAAACCGGCAGGCTTTCATAAAAATCGGGGAACCAGTTTTCTTTTTTAGCCGATAAAAGGATCCTGGCTACTGTTTCGGTAGTTACCCGGTCGCCAGGCGAAAGTCCGCTTCCGTCAAAAATATTCATCGAATTTGGGTCGATGCCTTTTGCTTTCCAATAATCCTGCAAAACCTCGACGCCGTTGGCCGTCGTAACCGGTTTACCAGCTTTCCAGGCCAGTGTTTTCAACAATTGCTCCGCGTACAAATTGATACTCTTTTTATTCAGCCAATAGATGATCTGGCTTAATTTAGGCGAAGTTACATTTGCCAGGATTTGAGTTGCTGCCGGAACTTGTTTTTGTGATGCAGTTAAAGTTTCGGTGGATTCTGCTGTTCCGGTTAACGTAATCCCTAACCGTTTTAACGTATCTGCCAAACGAAAAGCGGCATCAAAAGCCGGATCGGGCATGGCTGCCGAAATACTACGCTTGGTCAAGTCTTCTGCATAAGTCCCGCGTAAATACATCATGCTGTTTTTAACAGGTAAAAATGCATAAGCCTGATCGCCGGAACCGGAAGCACCGGTAAGCAATTCATTGTTAAACTGTAGATATGGCGTGGCCGGTACTTCTCTTAATAATTTTACTTTTTTGCCCGGTCCGCTTTGCTGCAGCTTGATATCAAACTGGTTTTCGCGCCAGCACAAACCGGAAGTTGCGGCACCATAATAGTTGCCCACATCCTGCCATATCCAACCGTTTGGTATTTTTTGTGTGCCAAAAACAGTATCATCGCCCACAATCAGTCCTTCAATTTTTTTGATCCCTGCTTTACGGACCGCTTCAACCCAAATTTTTAAAACGGTGTTTTCCTTGGAGGAATCGTAACGCCAGCTACCTAAAGTCGGGTCGCCGCCGCCTTTGATGATCAAGTCGCCTTTTAAAGTTCCGTCCGCAGTAATACTTCCGTTATAACCTAAAGTGGTTTGGTATTGAAAATCCTTTCCCAGCAAATTAAAAGCCGTAATAGAAGTGATCGTTTTTAAGGTAGAAGCCGTTGCCAAACCCATATTCGGATGAGCAGCAAAAACAATTTCGCCGGTTTTGGTATCTAAAACGGTTAACGAAACGGACGCGTATTTGCATTGCGTATCCTGTTCTAACCTGGAAAAAGCAGTTTGCAATTTTTGGTTTAAACTTTGGGCTTGGGTGTTCCCATACAGAAAAAACAGTGCTAAAAACAGTATGCTTCTTTTATCAGGCATTTTTTAGGTTGCGTTGAGAGAAAAAATAAACCGGAATTCCGGCCAGCACAATTACCAATCCGTAACCGGCAGTATTAGTTTTATAAATGAGCAAACCAATGCAAATTACTGCTGCTGCCAATATATACAAAGCGGGCAAAACCGGGTATAAAAAGGCTTTGTAAGGACGTTCGGCATCCGGCCGCTTTTTCCTCAAAATAAAAATTCCGCCAATAGTTAGGATGTAAAAAATCAGCACCACGAAAATCACATAATCCAGCAACGCACCATAAGTGCCTGATAAACAGAGCAAACACGTCCACAAACATTGCACCCACAAACCCCAGCCCGGCACTTCAAATTGGTTTAAATGTGCGGCTTGTTTAAAGAAAAGTCCGTCCTGTGCCATTGTATAATAAACCCTTGCTCCCGCCAAAATCAAACCATTGTTGCAGCCAAAAGTAGAAACCATGATCATGACAGCAATGATAATGGTTCCGGAAGTACCAAAAATATATTGGGAAGCCGCAACCGCCACACGATCAGCCGGAGCATGGGCAATTTCTACCATTGGTAAAACTGCGGTGTACATGATGTTGGCCAAAATATAAATCACGGTTACGATCAGTGTTCCCAAAAATAAACTCAAACCGATATTTCGTTTTGGGTTTCGGATTTCGCCGGCGATAAAAGTTACATTGTTCCAGGCATCGCTCGAAAACAACGAACCAACCATGGACGAAATTATACCTGCAAACAAAGCACTGCCGCCGATTGCAATTGCGGTATTGGAATCCGTTTTCCACTGCATCATTTTCCAGGGTTCGGCCCAGTTGGCATGCCATATTTCGGAACGAAAAGCTGTGGTTAAACCAAAAATGATCAACCCAAATAAGGAAACAATTTTGGTGATGGTGAATAGCGTTTGGATAATCTTTCCGTTTTTTACACCGCGACTGTTGATCCAGGTCAGCAAAATGATCATCAGGATAGAAAGCAGTTGCGCCGCATTAAACTTAAAACTTCCCAAGGAAAATAAAATATGGTCCGGGCCAACGGGTGCATAGATGTAAGCTGAAAACTTGGCAAAAGCTACTCCAACCGCAGCAATGGTGCCAGTTTGGATTACCGTAAAAGTGGACCAGCCAAACAGAAAAGCCACAAATTTATTGTAAGCTTCGCGGAGATAAACGTACTGGCCGCCAGCTTTTGGGAACATGGCCGAAAGCTCACCGTAACTTAAAGCAGCCGTTAAAGTGATGAGTCCGCTGATCACCCAGATTAAAATGACCCAGCCGGCACTGCCCACGCTTCGGGTAATATCGGCACTTACAATAAAAATCCCGGAACCAATCATCGATCCAACCACCAACATGGTAGCATCGAGCAGTCCGAGTTCCCGTTTCATTTCCTGATCTTCTCTTTGATTATCCATCGGCTAAAACTAATTTTTCCTAATCTATTTAAAAAAACCAAAAACTGAACATAAACCGAATGGAAATTAATTTTTCCAGACCTATTGCCAATCTATTTTACAATCCTTAGCTTTCCATACCAATCATTTTAAACCTTTTATAAATCTATTTATGGAATTTCTACATGAAAATTTAGTTTTCCTGATCCCGCTGTTTGGCGTGGTCGGGCTTTTATTTATGGCCAGAAAATCGGCTTGGGTAACCAAACAAACAGCCGGGGATGCAAAAATGACCGAACTGGCCGGTTATATTGCTGATGGTGCCATGGCTTTTTTACGTGCAGAGTGGCGTATCCTGGCCTATTTTGTAGCTGTAGCGATGATTCTGCTTGCTTATTCGGGCACTACGGTGGAAACATCCAGCCCGGTAATTGCCATTTCTTTTTTGCTTGGAGCCCTGTTTTCTGCCTTTGCAGGGTATTTAGGGATGCGAATTGCTACCAAAGCCAATGTGCGCACTACACAGGCTGCAAAAACAAGCCTAGCGCAGGCCTTAAAAGTTTCTTTTACCGGTGGGACTGTGATGGGATTGGGCGTTGCCGGATTGGCAATTATTGGATTAGGTTCTTTGTTTATTGTTTTTTACCAGATGTATGTGGCAAGGACCGGCGGCAGTGTTAACGGAAAAGAAATGGAAAAAGCGTTGGAGGTTTTAGCCGGGTTTTCCCTGGGGGCAGAATCTATTGCTTTATTTGCCCGTGTTGGTGGCGGAATTTACACGAAAGCAGCCGATGTTGGTGCCGATTTGGTTGGCAAGGTTGAAGCCGGAATACCAGAAGATGATGTACGGAACCCGGCCACCATTGCTGATAATGTGGGCGATAACGTGGGCGACGTAGCCGGAATGGGTGCAGATCTATTTGGTTCTTACGTGGCAACGATGCTGGCAACAATGGTTTTAGGACGGGAAATTGTTTCTAATGATCAGTTTGGCGGCATTGCCCCTATTTTATTGCCGATGCTGATTGCCGGTTTGGGATTGGTGTTTTCTATTGTCGGTGCTTCTTTTGTCGGCATAAAAAAGGAAACCGACAGCGTGCAGAATGCGTTAAATTTAGGCAATTGGATGTCCATCATCTTAACTGCTATTGCAACTTTTTTTGCGGTAAAATGGTTGCTGCCTGCTACGATGACTATCCGTGGGGTGGCTTTTACCAAAACGGATGTGTTTTTAGCCATTGCTGTTGGCCTGGTGGTTGGCACATTAATGTCTATCATCACCGAATATTATACTGCTATGGGCAAACGCCCGGTGATGAGCATTATTAAACAATCTTCTACCGGCCATGCCACCAATATTATTGCCGGACTGGCCATTGGGATGGAATCTACCGTGTTACCGATACTCGTTTTAGCTGCCGGAATTTATGGTTCTTTCCACTTTGCCGGATTGTATGGCGTGGCAATAGCCGCTGCCGGAATGATGTCAACCACGGCGATGCAATTAGCCATTGATGCATTTGGACCAATTGCAGATAATGCAGGCGGAATTGCCGAAATGAGCCAATTGCCGGAAGAAGTTCGCCATCGTACAGATATATTGGATGCCGTTGGCAACACTACCGCTGCAACAGGAAAAGGCTTTGCAATTGCTTCTGCCGCATTAACTTCGCTGGCTTTATTTGCCGCTTTTGTTGGCGTTGCCGGAATTGACCACATCAATATTTTTAAAGCCGATGTTTTGGCCGGATTATTTGTTGGCGGAATGATCCCGTACATATTTTCAGCTTTATGTATTTCTGCTGTTGGCCGTGCTGCCATGGCGATGGTACAGGAAGTGCGCAGACAGTTTCGGGAAATTCCGGGGATAATGGAGTACAAGGCCAAGCCGGAATATGAAAAATGTGTTGCCATTTCTACCCAGGCTTCCCTGCGTGAAATGGTGGCGCCAGGTTTGATTGCCTTGATTACCCCGCTAATTGTTGGTTTTACTTTTGGTCCAGAGGTTTTAGGCGGATTGCTGGCCGGCGTTACTGTTTCTGGTGTGTTGATGGGACTATTTCAGTCTAATGCTGGCGGGGCATGGGACAATGCAAAAAAATCATTTGAAAAAGGCGTAGAGATCAACGGCGAAATTTATTATAAAAAATCAGAACCACATAAGGCTTCGGTTACCGGCGATACCGTTGGGGATCCGTTTAAAGATACTTCCGGCCCGTCCATGAATATCCTGATCAAACTCATGTCTATCGTTTCTTTAATTATTGCCCCTCATATTCATGTTGAAAACAATGGTATAACCAAAATTAAGGCTGAAATCAATAAAGAAATCAAAATTAATGCGGTAAAAACAGCATTGATAAAAATAAAGCATTGATGATTAGCAGAATTGTTACTGAGAAGGGATTTTGTTAACAAAATCCCTTTCTTTTTTGTCATTTAATTTAATTACGTTTGAAAATACAGAACATTTCAATCCATAATTAAAAAACTATATGAGTCTATTTTTAAAAAAACCTATCAGTACGCTAATGGCAGAATCAGCGGAATCTGAAAAAAGTCTAAAGCGTACGCTTACAGCCGGTTCGCTAATTGCTTTAGGAATCGGGGCAATTATCGGCGCGGGTTTATTTGTGCGTACTGCCGCAGCAGCTGCACAAAACGCTGGCCCGTCTGTAACTTATGGTTTTATTGTGGCCGCTATCGGTTGCGCGCTGGCCGGGCTTTGTTATGCAGAACTTTCCTCTTCTATACCCATTGCAGGCAGTGCTTACACATATAGTTACGCAACCATGGGCGAACTAGTGGCCTGGATCATCGGTTGGGACCTGATCCTGGAATATGCTGTTGGTGCCGCTACGGTTGGCATTGCCTGGAGTGAATATTTAAATAGATTGTTATCTGATGTGTTCGGGATTAGTGAGATACCTTATCAATGGTGCCATTCGCCGTTTCAGCATTTAGGGGCTGCGCACGGTATTATTAATTTGCCTGCTTTGTTTATCGTAATAATTCTAACCATGTTACTAATCCGTGGTACACAGGAATCGGCTTTGGTAAACGGCATTATCGTGATTACGAAAGTTTCTATAGTCATCTTAATTATTGTTTTAGGTTGGAGTTTTATCAATCCGGCTAACCATACACCGTATATTCCGGCAGCAACCACTTATGTTGATCCTGACGGACTTTCTCATAAGTTCGGCGGTTTTTGGGGAATTATCGGAGCAGCCGGTGTGGTATTTTTTGCCTTCATCGGTTTTGATGCCGTAAGTACCACTGCACAGGAAGCAATCAATCCAAAAAGAGATATGCCCATCGGAATTTTAGGATCCCTGGCCATTTGTACGGTGTTGTACATTCTTTTTGCACATGTATTAACCGGTATGGCTACTGTAGAAGATTTCAGGACTTCCGGCAAGGAAGCTTCCGTAGTTTTTGCCATCAACAAATACATGATTGGTTATGGCTGGTTGAGTAAATTGGTAACGGTTGCCATTTTAGCCGGTTTTTCCTCTGTGATCCTGGTGATGCTTTTGGGCCAATCGCGTGTATTTTACTCCATGAGCCGTGATGGTTTGCTGCCAAAAGCATTCAGCGATATTCATCCCAAATACAAAACACCTTATAAAGCAAGCTGGTTTATTTTGATCCTGGTAGGTTTATTTGCAGCTTTTGTCCCAGGGGATATTGTGGGTGATATGACCAGTATAGGTACGCTGTTTGCCTTTATTTTGGTATGCGTTGCCGTAATTGTATTACGCAAAACTGATCCGGAGCTTAAACGTGAATTTAAAACTCCTCTGGTTCCTTTTGTCCCAATATTAGGTGCACTTGTTTGTGGCCTGATGATTTTAGGTTTACACTGGACAAACTGGTTGCGGTTGATCGTTTGGCTATTAATTGGCTTCGTGATCTATTTTACTTATAGCAAAAAGCATTCTGTACTACAAAACAAAGGTATTGCTATACCGGAAATTGATCCTTTGAAACCAAAATTATAAAATACAATCAAAACACTTTTTGTAAAAAGGTTCTGCTTGCAGAACCTTTTTTGGTTTCGGCAATTGTGTATCTGTCAATTATAAATAATGAAAAATAATAAAAATTTATGGGTGCTGGTTTTCATTTGCGTGATCAACTCGTTGGGTTTTGGAATAATCGTTCCGCTGATCTATCCTTATGGCAAACAGTTTGGCATCACAGAGCAAACATTAGGTTTACTGACTGCTTCATTTTCCATCGCCCAGTTTTTCGCCACGCCTATTTTAGGTTCTTTATCTGATAAATATGGCAGGAAACCATTATTAATCATCAGCCTGATCGGTACTTGTATTTCTTTTGTTCTTTTTGCACAAGCAAGAAGTCTGGTCATGCTTTTTGCCGCCCGGATCTTAGATGGCATCACCGGTGGAAACATTTCTGTAGCACAAGCGATGGTTTCAGATACCTCAACACCGGAAGACCGCGCCAAAAACTTTGGCATCATCGGTTCTGCTTTTGGTTTTGGTTTTGTCATTGGGCCTGCTATCGGTGGCGTTTTAAGTAAAGTAAGTTTGCAGGCCCCGTTTTATTTTTCGGCAGGAATAGCACTAATCGGCGTTTTGTGTACCTACTTTTTTTTACAGGAAACCAATCCTGAACATGAACGTAAGAACGACAATAAATTCAGCTTCAAATCCCTAATCACAGTGCTGAAACAACCGGTTGTGGGCAGTGCTATTTTCATCGGCTTTTTATTGACAATGGCACAATTCACCATGATTATTGGCTTCCAAACTTTTACTGCAGATGTTTTGAAAATCACCCCTTTTCAAATCGGTGTTTTTTTTGCCGGTTTTGGTATTTCCGGCATCCTGATGCAATTGGCCGTTCCTTACATCACCAAACTGATTTCTTCCAGAACGCTGATACTTCTTTTATCGCTTGTTTTTTGTTTTGCTGCGATGCTGCTTTCCGGCTTTACCAACCAATTAATTTTCTTTGCAGCCTGTATGTGTGCTTACGGCTTGTTCAACGGTTTGCGAAACCCAATGTTAAATGCGATTATTGCTGACCGGGTAGATCAAAATGAACAAGGGCAAACCTTGGGGATCAATCAATCTTACGCTTCTATCGGGCAAATCCTGGGGCCGGTCAGTGCCGGTTTTATCTCTGGTTTTTCCATACACTACGTTTTCTTTTTATCCGCATTTTTTATACTGGCCGGTTTTTTATATACCTTTCTTTTAAGATCACAAGAAAAAACAACACCAAGCAATGCTGAAGTTTAACCCAAGGGAAATCCTTTCTGTCACCATGATCCTTTTTGCCATTATTGATATCATCGGGACGATCCCAATCATTATTGATATGCGACAAAAAACAGGGAAAATCGAATCCGAAAAAGCATCGCTCACTGTTTTTATACTGATGATTATTTTTCTTTTTGTCGGCGATCAGTTACTAGCGATCATTAATATAGATGTAGCCTCTTTTGCTATAGCCGGTTCGCTGGTTATATTTATTATAGCAATGGAACTGATCCTGGGTGTCCGTTTTTTTAAAGAAGAAGAAATCACTTCTACAGCTTCTATTGTTCCACTGGCTTTTCCGCTGATTGCCGGTGCCGGAACCATGACTACTTTGCTCTCTCTTAAATCAGAATATCAAACACAAAACATCATTGTTGGAATCGCCTTAAATACAATTTTCGTTTTTTTAGTGCTTAAAAATGTACAAGTGCTGGAAAGGTTGCTGGGAAAAACAGGCTTGAACATCCTGCGAAAAGCTTTCGGGATTATTTTGCTGGCCATTTCCATCAAGCTTTTTAGGAGCAATACGCATTTGTAATTCAAACTTTTCTGTTTTTCCGGTTTGTCATTTCCGCAGGGAGAAATCTTCATCAAACCATATAATTATTAAGCTGCTTGGAAGAAGATTTCTCCCGTTGGTCGAAATGACAAAAAATGCGACACTGATTTTTATGTGCTAAAAGAAGTATCACACCGTTTTAACCAATCGCGCTACAAACATCGTATCCGATTTTCGTTCATAACCTTTCAGCAATTTAGAAGATTCCAAAGTTAAGCCTGCTTCTTTTATCAGGTATTTTACAACTTCTTCATTTTCTTCGCGGAAAGCCGAGCAGGTGATATAAACCAATGGCTGGCCTGGTTTTAAATATTTGATCACGTTCACCGCAATCGTTTTTTGCAATGCCTGGAAAAAAGCAATACGTGAAATATGAAACTGGCTGATCATTTCCGGCGTCCTTCCCCAGGTGCCGGAACCGGTACAAGGCGCATCCAAAATGATCCCGTCAAACACATAATCATGCAAAACAGAATCGACATTTTGGGCAAGGTCGAGCACTTTTTTCTGATATTTTCGGATACCGGCCTGCTGAAAACGTTCGTCCAGGTTATCCAAAACCGATTCCCGGATATCGGAAACCACTAACTTCAAATCCGGTTCCTGCTCATGCAGCAGTAGCGTTTTTCCACCTGATGCAGCACAGGCATCCCACCAGTTTTCCCATTTTTTAGGCCGAAGATATTCTGCAGTTTGCTGGGAAGATTCGTCCTGCACTTCAAAATACCGTTGGGATGGAAAAAGCTGGTCTAATTTTGTCCCGTTTGACAAAGCCAGGCACTGATCTGATTTTTGGCGGAAAACAACCCCTGCATCAGTCAGCGTTTGCTTCACCAAAAATTCGTGCCCTTTTTGGATACGGATAAATAAATCGGGCTGCACAAAAAAGGATGATAAAAACAGCATCGGATCTATTCCGGCAGATAAATGAGCAGTGAAAGGAAACACCTCTTCCAGCCTGAAATCCGGATACTCTTTTTGCAGGATAAAAATCTTTTCCTGGATTGGAACGGTGATTTGTGCCGACCATACCGGTTTAAAAAAACTTAAAAACGAGTTTTCCTGCGTGTTGCACAAAAACTCCGCAGCAAACAAACGCTCTTCCGGCGGATAATTCGCCAACGCTTTTCCCAACCGAAAATAATTATAAACCAGCCGCGATGCTATGCGCCGGTCTGTGGAACCCATCTTTTTGTGCAAACGGAAATAGCCGGGCAAAAACTTGTACAAAGGTGTTTCTGCCGGATAATCTTTCAGCAATTGCAAAAAAGTACGAAGCTGGTTTTCTGCCCTCATGGAATTGCTTTCAGCGTAAAGTTAGCATACTGCATCATCACAACATAAGTATTGATCCAGCCGTAACCTTTTTTCTGCACAAATTTAAAGTGGTTATTTGAGGCATCGGAAGGCTGGTTTTGCAATTGCTTGAAATCAAAAGTTGGATCAGCAGCAAGCCCGGCGAAATACATGCCCGTGTCAAACCCTTTAATCGCGTATTCGCCGGGTTCGGTATGATATGCTTTACGAAAGCTTTTAATGAAATTAATGGTTTCTGCGGATTTATAATCAGCCTGATAAGCAGAAGTGATGCAGGTGTGCAGTTTCTCCAGCACTTCCGGCCGTAAAAAAGTGGCTTTGCTCCAGTTGGGATGCCCAAAAAGCTGTATGGGATAAGTATCTGCCAGTTTATCAAGCGACTCCAAAGTAACCCGTAAAAACAAACGGTCGGTGGAAGGAATGACGAAAATATTTTCCGAAGATTGAGAAAGCTTAGGCAGCAAAGCCGTAAAATCGCCTTTGCTTATCGTTACATCCACCACCTTGATACGCTTATTGCCTAAACTGTCGATGCTTCTTTTAAAGGGTAAAATGTATTTATTTTCTTCAGAATAACCCGACCGTAAAATGTAAACCACTTTTGGGCGGATATTTTCCTGGATATACTGTGCCGTCCGCAGGGCATGAAACTCCAGCGGCGGCGTTAAAGTGATCAATGATTCGTTATTGTAACCTGCCGGGGAGGCAGCAGAAAGCGGCGAAACTACCGGCTTGTGCAAGCTGCTGATACTGGTGGAAAATGCCTGCACATCTACCGGAAAAACCGGCCCGACAATCAGATCGCTGCTGCGGATAACCGGGTTTGAAGCTAACTTTTGCGCTTGTGCTACCTCATCGCGTGTGTCAAAAACTGTTAGTTTGAAGCTTTGTCCGCTGCTGGTCAACGAATCCAGAGCGAGCTTAAAGCCTTCATAAAAATCAACCGCAATATTGGTTTTGATCAGGGTTTTGGTAGAAGTATTACCGTTTGCATCCAATTGGTCCAGCTCGAAAGGCAGCAACAAAGCAATGGACGGGATGCGTTTGAGTTTTGCAACCGGCGGCGGCACTTCGGCAGCAGCTTTTGCCGCGGCAGCTTCTCTTTCCTGTGCTTCTTTTACCGCCTTAATTTCTTCGGCCGATTTTTCCTGAGGTTGTTGTACAACCTGCCGGATTTTGGGCGAACAGGCAGTTAAAAAAAGTGCCGTTAAAAACAGTATCAGCCACTTATTCCCACTCAATGGTGGCTGGCGGTTTGGAACTGATGTCATACACAACACGGTTGATCCCTTTAACATTATTGATGATTTCGTTAGATATTTTTCCAAGCAGGTTATAATGCAAATGGTACCAATCAGCCGTCATGCCATCCAAAGATTCCACCGCGCGCAGGCAAATTACGTTCTCATACGTCCGTTCATCTCCCATTACGCCAACCGATTGCACCGGCAAAAATATTGCCCCGGCCTGCCAAACCTGATCGTAAACACCGGCTGCACGTAAATTGTTAATGTAGATGGCATCTGCTTCCTGCAAAATAGCCACTTTTTCCGGCGTTACTTCACCCAAAATCCTGATAGCCAAACCCGGTCCTGGGAAAGGATGACGGCCTAAAATATTCGGATCGATCTCCAATGCTTTGCCTACTTTGCGTACTTCATCTTTAAATAAAGTATTGAGCGGCTCTACCACTTTTAGCTTCATAAAATCTGGCAGGCCACCTACATTATGATGCGATTTGATGGTAGCCGATGGCCCTTTTACCGAAACTGATTCAATTACATCTGGATAAATTGTTCCCTGCCCCAGCCATTTTACGTTTTCTATCCGGTGTGCCTCATCATCAAAAACCTCGATAAAAACACGTCCGATGGCTTTGCGCTTTTTCTCCGGATCGGACAATCCTTTTAAAGCCTCGTAAAAACGTTGTTTTGCATCTATACCTTTTACGTTCAAACCCATGTGCTGGTACGAATCCAATACGGACTGAAACTCATCTTTCCGCAACAAACCATTGTCCACAAAAACACAATGCAGGTTTTTGCCGATGGCCTGGTGCAGCAACACGGCCGCAACAGAAGAATCTACGCCGCCGGAAAGCCCTAAAACTACCTGGTCATCGCCTAACTTTTTTTTCAAGTCAGTAATCGTTGTTTCTACAAAAGAACCTGCTGTCCAGTCCTGCCGGCAGCCGCAAATATCTACCAAAAAGTTTTGCAGCAACTGCTTGCCATCAATACTATGGGTTACTTCCGGGTGAAACTGGATGCCAAAAGTTTGCGTGCCTTTGATTTGATAAGCGGCAACTTTTACAGAATCTGTACTGGCGATGATTTCAAAATCATCAGCAATCGAAGCAATGGTATCACCGTGCGACATCCAAACCTGGGAATTTGCCGGTATCAGCTTAAACAAAGGGTTTTTTGTGTTGATGTATTGCAAATGCGCGCGGCCGTACTCGCGGGTGCTGGAAGGCAACACTTCTCCACCCGAAAAATGAGCTAAGTATTGTGCGCCATAACAAACGCCCAAAACAGGCAACCGGCCATGAAAAAGCTGGTAATCTACATGAAGTGCGTCGGGCTGGCGAACAGAATACGGACTGCCGGAAAGGACAACCCCTTTTACAGATTCGTCGAACTCGGGAAGATGATTGAACGGATGGATTTCGCAGTAAATGTTAAGTTCCCTGACACGACGCGCAATGAGTTGTGTAAACTGCGACCCGAAATCAAGAATGATAATTTTTTCTTGCATCCGCGAAGATACAGAATCTGCCGAAAGGTAAGAACGGGATTTTTGGGTGATAAAAGAAGCGTCAATATTGATTGCGCAATTTGCTGTCATTTCGAACGAAGAGAGAAACCTTCATCCAATTTGTTTTCTTTGTGCGTTCTTTTGCTTAAACAAAAGAACCAAAATCCAAGAATGCCGGATCGCCTCCGGGCGGCATTCAACCCTTCGCTCCTGGGCGTACATCTTTTCAGTTTTTACCGTTCTGTTCGTCGTTTTGGTTTTTTTAAACTTTACAAGATATACGCGCTGTCATCCTGAGCTAAGCGGAAGGATCTTATTCAAAGCTCTCTTGATTTTATACCGATAAAAACAGTATTGAATTTCATCCTTAGCTTGATTCTGTATGTCTTCAATCAGGAAAAAATATCTTTTTGATCGAATACCGAAAAAATTAAACAATGCTGTTTTTATCGACCTAAATTTGTGGAGAAGTATCTTCTGCTGGCAATTCCTCCACCACAAAACTTTTTGTTTCCATTACCTCTTCCTCCAAAACTTCATCGCCTAATAATAAACCCCAAGGTTGCATGCTTTCTACCCGGTCGAAAATTATTTTTAGGATGGCAATCACCGGAATGGATAAAAACATGCCTGCAATTCCCCACAACATTTCGCCCAAAACCACCCCCAAAATAGTAATCAAGGCGTTGATGCGGACTTGCGAGCCGACAATCACGGGCAACAAAACGTTGCTGTCTGCCAAGTGCATGATGATGATCGTAGCCACCACGAGGATGACTTTGCCGGCCGCAACGCCCGTGCTTAGCGTAATCAGCGTGCTGAAAAGTAAAGCGGTTGCAATGCCCAAATAAGGGATGATGTTGAAAAGCCCCGTGATCAGCCCCAGCAACAAAGCATATTTGAGGCCGCCAATCAGGAAAACGGTGCAGCAAATGGCAGAAACCACCGTCATTTCCAGCATCAGGCCGGTGATGTATTTGGTAATGATAAATTTGACACGCTCTACAACCTCATAAACGGCAATGGCATTTTCTTTTTTGAAAACAGCAATCAGAAACTGCAGCAGTAAACGGCGGTAAAACAGCAGGAAAAATGTATCAATAATCACAAAAACCCAAAAAAGCAAAATGGAAGAAGCCGTAAGCAACGTAACGCTGATGGCAGCAGAACCGCCGCCATCGGAAATTTTGCTGGTTGCGCTGTGTACTAAGTTCAGTTGCTTGCTTTCGGTTACATGATAATTGGCCCTTACCCAATTTAACAGTTCGTAAAAAGAGTTGTTTAATTGTACTTTGAGGTGTGGCCAGTCGGTTAATAAATCTGCCAGTTGCGACCCGACCAAATACAGCACCAACGCAAATACGGCCAGCATCAGCAAAACGGAAAGCATGGAAGCTGCACTGCGGTGAAAACGGAATTTCTCTTCTAAAAACTTCCCTACAGGCAACAGCAGCAGCGAAAACATCATGGAAAAAACCAGTGGACAAAGGATTTGCTTGCCTACAACAATCAGAAACCCTAAAGCAATCAGGATGAATAATACGGAAGCCCACCTGGCGTAAAGCGGAATGTTTTTTCTCAAAATGCGGGGATCTTAGAATTTGTTAAATTTTAACCCAAGTTAACGTAAATGCTTCTTTTTTGTTCAGGTGGGTTTATCCTGCTTCCTGATCAAAAATTTTGATTGCAAATAAAAGAAGCATCGGGCTGATTAAAACCGGATGCTTCTTTTAGCAGGTAAAAATCGTGATAAAAAACTATTGCCCCTGTGCCAGCGAATAACCTAATTTGCCGCCGAATTTTTTCAAAAACTCAACCGAACAAACATTGATCACTTCTGAAACCGTTCCTGCCAATTCAAAAATATCTTTTGGGCTGAGTTCTTGTCCTATGTTTTTCTCAAAGCGCAAACGGGACTGGTTGGTCAATTCTGTATAAACAGAACCGGTAGGCCAGGTTTGCGTTCCCCGATTAGAAATCATCACCAGCTTAAATTGACCGTTCAGTTTGCTTTGCGCCAGTTCGGCCAAAGCTTTTGGCTGCAGCATCGTTTCCACAAAAATATCGGCTCCCATAATTTCTTCGGAAATGCCCGGCTCGCTTTCTGTAATCTTGTTTTGAGTTGGTTTTTCACCTCTCTGAGTTGCCTTTACAAAATTGGCTTTTGATTCAGCTCCGTTTTTTTCCGGCATTTTGCCCATGTTGGCAATAATCGCATCGGCAAATTCGGCCGTGTTGCTGGCGGGGATACTTTTATCGCCAAAATCACCCGTGTGCATACCTTGCTCCAGTGTATAAAGCAATGCGTTTTCTATCGTGGCTGCATTTGCTGTTAAACCCATATATCGCAGCATCGCCACGCCGGACAACAATAAAGCTGTCGGGTTGGCAATGTTCCTTCCCGCAATATCAGGCGCAGTGCCATGTACCGCTTCAAAAATCGAAATATAGTCGCCAATGTTTGCGGATGGTGCAAAACCTAGGCCGCCAACCAAACCGGCACACAGATCAGAAACAATATCGCCTTGCAAATTCGGCAGCACCACCACTTCAAAAGTTTCCGGGCGGCTGACCAATTTCATGCACAAATCATCCACGATAATATCGGTGGCATAAATTTGCGGGTACTCTTTGGCGATCTTATAAAAAGTATCTAAAAAAAGCCCGTCGGTCAGCTTCATGATGTTGGCTTTATGTCCGCAGGCAATTTTAGTATTGCCTTTTCTTTTTGCCATTTCAAACGCATATTTAATCACTTGTGCCGAACCGGTACGCGAAATCAAACGACGGCCAACAGCAACATCATTGGTTAGCATATGTTCAATGCCGCCGTAAGTATCTTCAATATTTTCGCGGATAATCGTTAAATTAATTTGAATCCCTGCCCTGGAAAAAACGGTATCCACGCCGTTTAAAGTCCTGAAATCCCGCTGGTTGGCGTAGGTGTTCCAAACTTTTCGTGCAGTAACATTGATACTTTTTACGCCTTTTCCTTTTGGCGTTTCCATCGGGCCTTTAAACAAAATGCCCAGGTTTTCAATGGTTTCTTTCGCTAAAGCCGTCATCCCGGTGGAGTGCCCGGCATCAAAATAGGATTTTCCCATCTCCACAAACTCATAATCCAGTTGGACATCATCGGCTTTAAAAATGCTTAGGACAGCGTCCATGATTTCCGGGCCTATTCCGTCGCCTTTGGCAACTGCTATCTTTGTTTTCATTGACATTCATTCTGGTAAGGAAGCAAATATACAGCTTAACCCTACGAATTTGCTTAAACCCAGTATTTCCTTCAGGCGAATTTGTATTTTCACACCAAATTTACAGCATCAGATGAAAGCATTTTACGGAGATTTAAGGCTTGGCATTTTGGGCGGCGGACAATTGGGGCGGATGCTGATCCAGCAAGCTATTAATTACAATGTAACTATTAAGGTGCTTGACCCTGATCGTAACGCGCCTTGCAAAAAATTGTGCGATGAGTTTGTGGCCGGTTCTTTAAACGATTATGAAACGGTTTACAATTTTGGCAAACAAGTTGATTTGCTTACCATTGAGATTGAAAAAGTAAACGTGGACGCGCTGGAACAGTTAGAAAAAGAAGGCGTTTTGGTTTATCCGCAATCGCGCATTGTCCGGCTGATCCAGGACAAAGGTTTGCAAAAACAGTTTTTCAAGGAGAACAATATTCCTACTGCTGCTTTTAAAATCATTTCTTCTGCGGAGGAATTTAAGGAACGCTTTTTCCATTTCCCGTACATTCAAAAACTGCGGAAAAACGGTTACGACGGACGTGGCGTTTACAAGATTTTGGATGAAAGTTATCTGGCCAATGCTTTTACAGAACCGAGCTTGATTGAAGAACTGATCGATTTTGAAAAAGAGATTGCCGTGATTGTTGCACGAAACAGCCAGGGCGAAGTAAAAGCTTTTCCGATGGTGGAAATGGAGTTTAACCCGGAAGCCAACCTGGTCGAATTCCTCATCTCGCCTTCGCTGCTCAGCTTTGAAATCCAGCAAAGGGCAGAACAAATTGCTGTCCAGATAGCAGAAAAACTCAATATTGTGGGTTTGCTGGCCGTAGAAATGTTTCTGGACAAACATGGAAATATCTTAGTGAACGAACTTGCTCCTCGTCCGCACAATAGCGGCCATCAAACGATAGAAGGCAATGTGGTTTCGCAGTTTGAGCAACATTTGCGGACTATTTTTAATCTTCCGTTAGGCGATACTTCTGCATTGCAGCATGCTGTTATGGTTAATATTTTAGGCGAAGAAGGACACGAAGGCCCAGTGGTTTACAATGGCTTGGAAGATATTTTAAAATTGCATGGTGTTTACGTACATCTTTATGGCAAAGCTTTAACCAAGCCGATGCGCAAAATGGGGCATGTTACGGTGGTGGACTCTGATCGGGAGAAAGCAATTGAAAAAGCGAGATATGTACAGAAAACTTTAAAGGTGGTGAGCTGAATAAGGGCTATAGATTATAGTTCATTGCTCTAATCAACTTATAGCCTGTTTAAAATTTATACAAGATCCTTCGGTATGCTCAGGATTGATGTCAATGCTTCTTTTACCCTATAAAAACTGGTGTTTGCATCAATTTAAATAAACCAAGAACCAAATGCCTGCCATTTTTTAGGTGATAAAAGAAGCATGGAAATCTCATTAAGCAAATTTTAAACAGGCACTTATCAAATTAATATTTACTATAAACCATGAACCAGACAAATACTATAAAAGCAGCCATCATCATGGGCAGCAAATCCGATTTACCGGTAATGCTAGATGCTGCGGATGTTTTAAAAGAACTCGGCGTAACCTATGAAATCACCATAGTTTCAGCACACCGCACGCCAGAAAGGATGTTTAGCTATGCCAAATCTGCTGCCGATCGTGGTTTAAAAGTAATTATCGCCGGAGCAGGCGGCGCGGCACACTTGCCCGGAATGGTTGCTTCGTTAACACATTTGCCAGTAATTGGTGTACCCATCAAATCCAGTAATTCCATTGACGGCTGGGATTCGATTTTATCAATCCTGCAAATGCCAAATGGTATTCCGGTGGCAACAGTTGCTTTAAATGCAGCTAAAAATGCGGGTATTTTAGCTGCGCAAATTTTAGCTGTTGGGGATGAATATTTGGTTCAAAACCTCATCAACTACAAAAATGAACTGGCTAAAAATGTAGAAGAAACTGCTGCGGAGATGAAGCAGGAAGGTTTTAACTGTGACTTTTAACCGGTAAAAGAAGCATAGCCGCGCTGTCATTCCGACGTTAGGAGGAACCTTCTTCAAAGCGGTTTCCTATTATTTATATTGTTCGATGAAGATTTCTCCCTTTCGGTCGAAATGACAACTTGATCACCTAAAAATATTATAAAATTTAACCGGTAAAAGAAGCACCAGCCTAATTCAATTGCGGATTGGTTGGGAAATTAACAATATGCGCAAAACGTTCGCCCAAATTGGTGATGGCTTCTTTCCAAACGTTTTCTTCTTCATCGTTGAAAATCAGGTCAGGGTTGAATTTATCAGAAACAATCCAACTGTTTAACTCTATTTCCCGGTTTAACTGTTGATTTCCCCAGCCCGAATAGCCAAGGAAAAACTTGATTTCATTGGCCGCGATCAGGTTCAATTGGAACATCGTTTTAACGGCTTCAAAATCTCCGCCCCAAAAAATACCATTGCCAATATCGATCCCGCCAGGAATTTTTTCCGGGCATCGGTGCAGAAAATGAAGCCGTTCGTTGTTGCAGGGGCCGCCGGTAAAGAGCTTGGTATCTGTCTCCGGGAAATCAATCACGGCATCATTGATATACAACCCCGATTCATGGTTCAGTACAAATCCCACAACGCCTTCTTCTGCATATTCGGTTATCAAAATAACAGAACGCTTGAATTCGGGGTCTAACATAAATGGTTCGGCAATCAGCAGTTTTCCGACTGCCGGTTTTATGGTGTTCAACATAATTTTTTCTCTGCGTTGTTGTACAAATTTGCTAATTTTAATAACATGCTTCTTTTATCGGCCTAAAAAAAATTCGACAAGAAATTTATTTAATTTTTTTTAAATTGACAATGCTTCTTTTAGCCTATAATAATCAGTGCTTATATTTTTAAAGATATAGAAAGTTTAGATACGACAAAAGAAGCATAAAAAACATTTAAGCAGAATTTCACCAGCTTCTTAATATTGTTAAGGAATGTTAAACTTATGCTGCTCGTCTTTATAAGAGCTAATTTAGCTTGTAAACATAGTATTTCAGTTTTAACAACAAGTTATGAAATTCATCTTTTTATATGCCATACTTTTATCTTGCTTTACACTTCAGGCACAAGTAAAGTTCAACGGTAACTTAGAACGTGTAGATAATTATGGAAAGCCAGTTGGATGGGATATGTCTTATAATACCAGTCCGGGTTACAAAGTACAATTGGACAGTACAATAAAGCAACAAGGAAAATATTCAATTTCTATTAGTTATGAAAACGGCAAAGTAGCTTTTGGCGCGATCAACCATCCCATCAATCAAATTTTTCATGGTAAAACACTGATCTTAACTGGCTTTATCAAAACTGAAAACGTGACCGAAGGATTTGCCAGTTTATGGTTAAGTGTTGAGGGAGAGAACCATCAAATAATTGAATCTGCTGATATGCACGACAAACATGTTTCTGGGACAACAGAGTGGAAAGAATATTATGTCCAGGTTCCCTATCATGAAGATGAAGCCATTTCTATAAACGCATGTGCATATTTATCCGGGAAAGGAAAAATGTGGGTGGATAGTTTGCGGCTTTATCTTGATGAAAACCCAATTGAAAAAGCTCCATTACTCGCTTCTACTTTTGCTGCTGTAAAAGATACTTTATTCAGTAAAAGATCAGGAATAGATACGATTGTAATTAACAAACAAAACACAATATATCTAACAATTTTGGGGCAACTATGGGGCTTTCTAAAGTATCATCATCCTGCTATTGCAAAGGGCTATTATAATTGGGATGCCGAATTATTCAGGTTGTTGCCAAAGCTTTTAACTTACCAGTCCGATATGCAAGTCTCAAATCTATTGGAACATTGGGTTGATGAATTAGGAAAACCTACGCCATGTTCAACTTGTAAACCTATAACAAACATAAAAAATATTGCTGTTGAACCAGATTATGGAAGCTTATTCAACAACACCGTTTTTAGTAAAACTTTAATAAGCAAGCTGCAATACATTTTAGCTAACCGCAACATTGCCCCCAATTACTATATTGATATTTCTGGTGCAGGCAATCCGCAATTCACACATGAAAAAGCTTATACCAATATGTTGTATCCTGACGCAGGTTACCGCTTGCTTGCCCTATACCGTTACTGGAACATGATACAATATTTCTTTCCCAGCCGCAATTTGATTACAGAAGGGTGGAATAATATATTGCCAAAATATATTCCGGAGTTAATCCAAGCGAAAAATAAGACAGACTATGCCAAAACTATCGTAAAACTAATCGCTGAGATCCATGATACCCATGCTTTTATCGGAAGCAAAGTTATTGAGGAATATCAAGGTAATTACAGGTTACCTTTTCAAGCTAAATTTATTGAAGGCAAACTTGTAGTAACAGGCTATTACCGCGATACTTTGAATGTGAAAGAAAAATTTAAAATAGGTGATATAATTACATCTATCAATGGAACTTCGGTAGAAAACCTGATTAAAAAATATCTCCCTTTAACGCCGGCATCAAACTATTTAACCCAGCTTAGGGATTTGCCCGGAACATATTTATTAAGAAACAATAACCCGCAATTCAATTTAGAATTATTAAGAAACAACCAATCATTGCTGATAAATTGCAGAGGTGTTGAACTATCAAAAATAAATTATTATGGTTATGATTGGAACTATGATAATAAGTTTCCTAGTTATGATTTGATCAATTCAAATATTGGTTATGTATTTTCGGGCAGATATAAAAATAAAAATTTAGACGACATTAAAAAAAAGTTTGTAGGCACAAAAGGTATTATTGTAGATATGCGCAGTTATCCATCTGATGAAATGGAGTACATTTTTGGTAATTATATCAAGCCATTTTCTTCTGCTTTCGTCAGGTTTACTAATGGATCAATTGGTAATCCGGGTTTGTTTATATATTCTATACCTGTAAAAAATGGCGCAAAGACCAATGATAATTATAAAGGCAAAGTGGTGGTGATTGTAAATGAATTGACCCAAAGCAATGCGGAGTTTGTTACCATGGCTTTTCAAAGTTCGCCTAATGTAACTGTTATTGGCAGCACAACTGCTGGTGCAGATGGCAACATTTCTAAAATTGTTTTGCCTGGTGGAATTTCTACTAATATATCAGGCTTAGGTGTTTTTTATCCTGATGGAACCAATGCACAACGTGCCGGAGTAAAAATTGACTACTTTATCCAACCAACATTGCAAGGCATAAAAGCTGGCAGGGACGAACTATTGGAAAAAGCTGAACAACTGATTATAGGAAATTAACTATCTTTTTTAAAAAAACTTAACAAAGATTTTTCATTGATAAAAGAAGTATGATTAATTTTTACGTTTCACACAGTTAACACAAACCACCATTTTGTAGCTTTGCGACAGATGGAACAGGAAATCATAGAAAATTTAAGGAGGGATTACCGGGCGGCTACTTTAACAGAAGCCGACGTAAACACAGACCCAATAAAGCAGTTCGATAAATGGTTTAACGAAGCTTTGCAGGCCAAACTTTATGAACCTAATGCAATGACTTTGGCTACGGCAACTACCGATGGCCGGCCTTCGGCACGCATTGTTTTGCTGAAAGGTTTTAGTGCGGATGGTTTTAAATTCTACACCAATTATTTAAGCCGAAAAGGAAAAGAACTGACCAAAAACCCATTGGCGGGCCTGATTTTTTACTGGCCGGAAATGGAACGGCAAATTCGGATTGAGGGAACTGTTGAAAAACTGAGCAAAGAATATTCTACCACTTATTTTCATTCCCGTCCAAAAGGCAGCCAGATCGGTGCGGTCATTTCCCCGCAGAGCCAGGAAATTGGCAACTACCAGGATTTGGAAAATAAATGGCAGCAATTGGAACAGGAATACGAAAACAAGGAAGTGCCCAAACCGGCACATTGGGGCGGCTATATTTTGAAACCCCGGCTGATTGAGTTTTGGCAGGGAAGATCAAGTCGGCTGCACGACCGGATCGTGTATAAAAAAGCCGATCAGCAGGTTTGGAAAATTGTCCGTTTGGCACCATGAGTTTCGAGAAAATCAAGCTTCTTTTATCGGCACAATTTGGAGAAGGTGTAATTTTGGGCGAAGAAACAAGCGGCCTTCAACCTGCTTTGCTGATCCAGCCAAAACAAATTACGGCCGTTTGTCTTTTTTTGCGCGACCATCCACAAACTTATTTTGATTTTTTGGCCTGCCTTTCCGGCATTGATTATTACCAGGAAAACCGTTTTGGCGTGGTTTATCACCTGGCTTCTATTCCTTTTCAAACACAACTGACGTTAAAGATCAGCATGGAAAAACCTGCTGGTCCTGATGTGCTTCCCTCCTTTCCAACCGTTACAACTGTTTATCGCACGGCCGACTGGCACGAGCGCGAAGCTTATGATTTGCTTGGGATTGATTTTGAAGGACACCCGGACTTGCGCCGGATTTTACTGCCTGACGATTGGGAGGGTTTTCCGTTGCGGGAAGATTATAAAAGTGCCGAATATTACAAAGGCATCAAGATTGATTAAATATTCCTGCGGATACTGATTTTTGTATGGTAAACGAAGCATTCATAAAATACCAAAAGCGCATTCAAAATTTGAGTGCCGAGGAAATGGTGCTGAACATGGGCCCGCAGCATCCTTCTACACACGGCGTTTTGCGGTTAGAACTAATTACCGACGGCGAAATCGTGAACGAAGTGATCCCGCATGTTGGTTATTTGCACCGTTGTTTTGAGAAACATGCGCAATCGATGTCGTATCAGCAAACCATTCCTTATACAGACCGGCTGGATTACTTGTCGTCCATGAACAGCAGCCATGCTTTTGTGATGGGCGTTGAGCGGATGCTGGGTATCGATAAAGAAATCCCGAAACGGATGGAATATATCCGCGTGCTGGTTTGCGAACTGAACCGGATTGGTTCTCACTTGATTGCGTTGGGCACTTACGGCATCGATATTGGTGCTTTTACGCCTTTTTTATGGTGCTTCCGCGACCGGGAACATATTATGGGTTTGCTGGAATGGGCTTCAGGCGCAAGGTTATTGTACAATTATATCTGGGTTGGCGGCTTGTTTTATGATCTGCCGGTTGGTTTTGAAGAACGGTGTAAAGAATTTGTGGATTACTTCAAACCAAAAATGGTTGAGCTGAACGAGCTTTTAACAAACAACCAGGTTTTTATCAACCGTACTGCAAACGTTGGCATTTTACCTTTAGATGTAGCCATCAATTACGGTTGCTCCGGGCCGATGCTGCGAGGTTCCGGGTTGAAATGGGATTTGCGCCGCGTGGATGGTTATTCTGTTTATCCGGAACTGGATTTTGAAATCCCGGTTGGAAAAGGCGAAATGGGAACGGTTGGAGATTGCTGGGATCGTTTTAAAGTCCGCATTGATGAGATTGGCGAATCTTTAAAAATGATTGAACAATGTGTCGGCCGTTTGCAGAAAGAATTGAAACGTACGCCTGATTTTGATCCTCGCGGAAAACTGCCCCGCAAAATTATCCCGAAAGCACAGGATTATTATATGCGTGCAGAAAACCCGAAAGGCGAATTAGGCTTTTACTACATCGCCGACGGCAAAACAGAAATCCCGAAACGCATTAAAGCGCGCGGGCCAAGTTTCAACAATTTGTCCGTGTTGCCTGCAATCAGCAAAGGTGTGATGATTGCTGATCTCGTCGCCATTATCGGTTCTATTGATATTGTTTTGGGGGAATTGGACCGCTAACAAAAAAAGCCCCAAAAGGGCTTTATCTATTTTATGCCGGTAAAAGAAGCATCTCAATTGTAAACCTTCACCATGAAAACATAGTTCTCTAATTTTTTGATTTGCTGGATACGGTTCATTTTGGTCAAGCTGTTTTTGCTGTTGTTTAAAATTACTTTTCGACCTAATGAATCAGCAGGGATTGCCTGGACTGCCTTCATCAAATATTTTGATTTTGTAGCAAAAGCAGCACCGTCAACCTGTGTTTGTTTGCCTTTGATAATCCCGATCACATTGCCATAACTATCTAAAAGCGGGCCGCCGCTGTTGCCCGGATTTACCGGAATAGCTACCTGATAAGCGAGGGAATCATTATCAAAACCAGAATAAGAACTCAAGTATCCTTTGCCAACCACTACAGAATCTTTTGGGTAACCCAACGTTAATACATCTTCGCCCAAATCAGCTTTTGATCTTTTAAAAGCATAAGGCAAAGCACCCAACTTTTTGAAAGAAGAATCCCGAACGCGCAAAACAGCCAAATCATATTCTTTACTGGTATAAATGGTATCGGCTTTAAAAGATTCACCATTAGAATTTTGAACATAAATAGAATCTGCACCAGCCACAACATGGTAATTCGTAATAATGTCGCCATTTGTATTGATGGCAAATCCGGTTCCGCCGAAGTTGCCCGGGTTGCTGTTATGGGAAGATTTTCCTTTAATATCATGGATCAGGGCATTTTGCGATCTTATGACCGTTTCCAATTTACGGCGTAAAGCACTATATTTTGATTGCTGGTTTTGATTGTTGAAATATCCGGTAAAAAACAATGTCAGCATTACCGCAAAAATAGCGACAGAAGCAGCAACAGATAGTTTGGAGTGATGGGTGCGCCATAAAACAGCTATCCGGCTTTCGCGGATGCCCAATTGCGCTTTAACCGTATCCATGTCAATTTCGGCATGGATAGCGTTTAATTTCTGCTCAAACTCTAAACGGTCGTTCAGGCCGGTCAGATATTTTAAAAACTGCTGATGTTCTGTAATGTGCCTGTTTAGTTGGGCATTATTTTTACGAAGCAGTTCAAACGCCGTTTGCTCCTGCCCGGAAAGCTCTTTCCGGAGGTATCTTTCAATCAGATCAAGTAATTGTTGCTCATCCATTTTCTTAAATATTTAGAGCTGAAAAAACAGCTTTTTTAATCTTTGCAAGCATTTATACTTTTGCGTTTTTGCATTTTCCGGGTTGGTGTAACCAAACTTATCACAAATCTCCTGCATAGATTTGTTTTGCATATAAAAATCCTGGATGATGGTTCTGCAAGGTTCGCCAAGCATCAGCAAAGATTCTTCCATCTTGCTAAACTGCAGATCGCGCATTTCATGCACTTCCAGGTCATTTTCAACCGGCAAAAAATCGTGTAAGTCTTTTAATTCACACTCTTTATTACTTTTCTGATTCAACTTCTTCAGCCAAATCCGTCTGCAAACCGAATAAATATACGTTTTCAGTTTGCTGGTCAGTTCAAAGTCCCCGGCTTTAACTTTATTGTACAATATGATGATGCTTTCCTGATAGATATCTTTTGCATCAGCTTCACTCCCGTTATTGTTCAATACCATTTGCAGCACCATCGGAAAATGTACTTTGTAGACACGCTTTAACGTGTCCGGGGAGTTGTTTAAAATCCCAAGTATATCTTCCCTGTCTGTTGGTACAGAACCTTTTATCTTTAAATTCACTAATTAATACAGTTTGTACAAAAATGTAACCCATTTCCCGAAAAAAAAAAATTTTTTTATTTTGCGGGTTACCTTTTGATATTTATGGCATTAAGGTAAAATTTCACTCCTTAAAAAAAGAAAACACAACATGAAAAACTCATCCAAATTAGGCTTTTTAGCTTTAGCGGTCACTATGTCAGTTGCAGCTTGTAACTCTAACAAAACTTCAACTTCTGCTGATTCAACTTCAGTGTCCTCTACTACTGATACTGCATCCAAAATGATGGATTCTACTAAAAAAGGTATGACTTCTGGTATGGACACCACAAAAAAAGCTATGGGCACAGCTATGGACTCTACCAAAAAAATGTAATTATTTAAGTTAAAACAGAATTAGCTTAATTTCCTTATAAATTTTGTTTAAACTGCTTCTGTCAACCTTTTAATTACTAAAACAAAAAAAATTATGAAAAATACATTCAAATTAGCCTTTTTAGCTTTCGCTTTATCTTTATCAGTTGCAGCTTGCAGTTCTGATAAAAAAGCAATGGGAACTTCTGATTCTAGTGCTGTTGGTACTTCCAGCACCACATCTACTGATTCATCATCTGCAGCTTCTACTACAGATACAACTAAAAAAGACACGACTAAGAAGCCGTAATTTTTATTGACTCCATAAAAAAGGCCATGCAAAGTGTATGGCCTTTTTTATGGTTGCAATTTTTTAGGGCGTAAAAGAAGCATCTGCAGCAATAAGCTATGTAAACAGTTACGGTTATTTTTACTTTTGCAGATACAAGTTTAAGCAACATGCCTTTGTCCCCACTTTCTGCTATCTCGCCCATTGATGGCCGTTATTATCAAACCACAAATCATTTAAGCCAATACTTTTCGGAAGCAGCACTCATCAAATTCCGGGTTTTTGTAGAAGTAGAATACTTCATCCGGCTTTGCGAACTACCTTTGCCTCAGCTTAAAAACTTTGATAAAAGGCATTATGCAGATTTAAGAAAAATATATTCCGGTTTTACCGAGGAAGATGCTTCGGCCATAAAAGAGATTGAAAAGATCACCAATCATGATGTAAAAGCAGTGGAGTATTTGCTTAAAGAACGTTTTGATCAACTACAATTAATTGATTATAAAGAGTTTATCCATTTTGGTTTAACTTCCCAGGACATCAACAATACAGCTATTCCCTACTCTTTTAAATTGGCTGTACAGGAGCAATATCTTCCGGCTTTAAAAGAGCTTATCAACCTGATTAAATCTTTAGCCAATGACTGGAAAGATATTCCAATGCTGGCCCGTACGCATGGCCAACCAGCATCGCCGACACGCTTGGGCAAAGAACTCTTGGTTTTTGCAGAACGGCTGGAAGCACAAGTGGAATTGTTCGCCCAAATTCCTTTTGCGGCCAAATTTGGCGGCGCTACCGGCAATTTCAATGCGCATCACGTGGCTTATCCTGCTATCGATTGGAAAGCTTTCGGCAATCATTTTGTAAACGAGGTTTTGGGTTTAAGCAGATCACAGCTTACAACCCAGATTGAACATTACGATCATTTTGCGGCACAATGCGATAACCTGAAAAGGATCAATACGATTTTGATTGATCTTAACCGCGACATCTGGACGTATATTTCCATCAATTATTTCAAACAAAAAATCAAAGCCGGCGAAGTTGGTTCGTCTGCCATGCCGCATAAAGTGAACCCAATTGATTTTGAAAACTCAGAAGGAAACCTGGGTTTGGCCAACGCTATTTTTGAACATCTGGCTGCCAAGTTACCGATTTCCCGTTTGCAGCGCGATCTAACGGATTCTACTGTGCTTCGTAATATCGGCGTTCCGTTTGCGCACACGGTTATTGCTTTTAAATCCATTGTTAAAGGCTTGAATAAATTGGTGCTAAACGAAGCATCCATTCATGCAGATTTGGAAGATAATTGGGTGGTGGTTGCCGAGGCGATCCAAACGGTTTTGCGCCGGGAAGGTTACCCAAATCCTTATGAAGCGTTGAAAGATCTGACACGTGTCCCCGGAAAAATCAATGCGAAAACCATTGCCAATTTTATCAATAGTTTGAATATTTCTTCGGAACTGAAACAGGAACTCAGCCAAATTACGCCTTTTAATTATACCGGGATTTAAGCTGCTAAGTCAACAAGCCGTAAAAAAGTACCGATAAAAGAAGCATCCGGCAAAAGCCTGTTTTATATTTGTAATTTTATAAAAAATAGAAGCTCATGAACATCAACGTATATACCGAAAGCACGCCAAACCCGGCCACAATGAAGTTTATTGTAAACAAATTGCTGATCAACGGAAGTGCCGATTTCGCGACTGTAGAAAGTGCTGAAAAATCTGCTTTTGCGAAAGAATTGTTTAAGTTTTCTTTTGTGAACGGCGTGTTTTTTGCCAGCAACTTTGTTACGGTTACCAAAACGGAAGGTTCTGATTGGAACGATTTGGAGCCGATTTTAAAAGAATTTGTAAAAGGTGCGGTAGAATCTGAATTAAGCGTTCAGGAAAAAGAACAAGAAGTAGTTGCTTTTGAAGGAGACGATGCCGAAGTTAAAATCCAGCAGATTTTGCATGATTACGTCCGTCCGGCGGTAGAACAAGATGGCGGTGCGATCACTTACAAATCTTTTAATGAAGGTGTGGTTACGGTGGAATTGCGTGGTTCTTGCAGCGGTTGCCCGTCCTCTACCATCACCTTAAAATCGGGCATAGAAAGTTTATTGAAGCGTATGGTCCCGGAAGTTACGGAAGTGGTTTCGGAAGCTTTGTAAAAGAAGTTATATCAATTTTTATAGGGTAAAAAAAGTATTGATTATGCTTCTTTTACCCTATTTTTTTGATCTATTGCGATCAGGTGTTGGCTTAAATTGAACTATAATCGTTATTTTGTGTCAGCTTAAATGTTTAAAGTTCGCCGTTAGTTAGGTTAAAAGGATCAGCATATTAAATCATTTGATATGCCTATGTTTGTTTAGAACGTTTCCATTGCTAAACATAAATCAGATGAAAGACAGTATTGCCGATGAACAGCAGTTAAACCATTTTCGTGAATCTCTAAAAAAATTCCAAATATTTACAGATGAAGAATGGACTTTATTTAGTGCTGCAATTAGCTTTAAAATGCTGAAAAAGAAAGAAATTCTGGTTCATACAGGCGATGTTTATCAGGCTATGGCTTTTGTCCACGAGGGAGCAGTACGTTTTTTTACTGAAAGAGGTGGTGAAATCACAACTATATATTTTAGCTTCAAAGGTGAATTAATAACTTCTTATAATAGTTTCATCACAGGAAACCCCAGCTCAATTGGTTTGGAAGCGATTGAAAAGACCTTTGTATTGGTTTTAACCCAACAAAGCCTTGCTGTGCTTGCTGTAAATCCGGTTATGGCTTTTAAAATAGAGCAAATGCGAAGAAGAATTGCAGAAAATTATATTCTTTGTTATGAGGAAAGAATAGGTTCGTTTTTATTTCAAAACCCAGAAGAAAGATATCTTGCCTTATTGAATTCCGGAGGAGCTATCTTTCAAAAAATCCCTCAACATTATATTGCTGACTATCTCGGCGTTACAGCCGTATCTTTATCCCGCATCCGAAACCGTTCTTTGGGAAAATCGCTCTGATTTCTTATCTATTGTTATCGTTTTGACACTTTCTGTTGTTCTACCTTTATTTATTATGAATAAAGTAAATTCAGATCAACACGGTAGATCTTTCAATCAGCCGGGCTTTGAAAGCACTGAAGTAGTTTTACCCGGTATTGTTGAAACGGATGGATTATTAATCCGCAAGCGTGTTCTACCTAAGCCAGCCACAGGGCAAGTAATTGTAAAGGTTGAAGCCAGCGGTATATCCTTTGCCGAGCGGGCGATGCGCCGCGCGATGTATTATGGTCAACCAAAGTTTCCGTTTGTGCCGGGTTATGACCTGGTGGGCATTGTGGCTGCAGTTGGCCCTGAAGTAGATCCGGCGTTAGTAGGCAAACGTGTTGCCGCTTTAACTAAAACTAGTGGTTGGGCAAGTTATGTTTTATTAGCCGCTGAAATCCTGATGCCAATTCCTGATAGCATTGATCCTGCAGAAGCCCCAAACCTATGGCTCTTTGAACACTTTATTAATCTTCTGCGGAACGGCAGGCTTGATACACGAGGGCAACACCGGAGTGCAATTTTGGCGATATCACCGACATAATACACCAGTTAATAAAGCGGATTGGTTGTGGAGGGTAGGTTTGCCTGCCCTGGGTTATCTATTAATTATCTGCGTGGCAATAGGACTACTGACGTCTGCTGTCGTTCAGGTTTTTAACCTTTTAGCTGTTGCAATCATTTTGTTCTTACTGCTGGGAATTCGTAATGCTGGGGATCTAATTCTGTGGATTGCCCGACAGCAGTCGCCGTCTTAGCAAACAAAATAACAATAATGTATTTCCCGAAATGTTGTTACTATTGAACTTCGTGGTTCTTGCAGCGGTTGCCTGTCTTCTACCATCACTTTAAAATCAAGCATTAGAAGTTTATTGAAACTTTTGGTTCCGGAGGTGGTTTCTGAACCTTGTAAGAAGAAAGCTTTATCAATTTTATAGGGGTAAAAGAAGTATTATCTAATGCTTCTTTTACCCTATTTTTTTGAGAATTGAATCATAAAAACAGTGTTCGGGATAAATGATAAGAAGCTACGGGCTGATTGAATTTATCGAAGTATTTGTTATAACTATAATACTTCTTTTGGCATTAGTTTTTTCGACTAAAGGAAACTAATACCGATAAATAATATTTGCAAATTCGTTCTAATACTAATTTTAAATTTGATTATAGAAATAAAATTATTATTATTGTACCAATTAGTACAATAATAACAATGCGGGGCCGATCAAAAATATTCGATGAAAAGGAAGTGATACAAAAAGCCAGAGATATCTTCTGGTCTAAAGGATTTGAAGCTTCTTCTACAGAAGAATTACTCGCAGCTATGGGTATAGGAAAAGGGAGTTTTTATCATTCTTTTGAAGGCGGAAAAAAACAATTATTTGAAAAAGTATTAGATCAGCTTAGTCATGAAGGGATTAGGCAATTGAAAGAAAAGTTATCAAAAAGTAAAAAACCAATTGATGTGATACGAGCTTTTTTCCGAAGTATTGCTTCAGATAATAAAAAAAATCACCTATTAGGTTGTTTCCTTGGTAATACAGTTGCCGAACTTTCCAATATTGATCACGGTTTAACTGTGAAAGCTATAACCTTGTTGAAAAGGCTGGAGCAAGTATTTTTTGAAGTAATTAAAAATGCGCAGGAAAGCGGTGAACTTAAATCGAAAGAAGATCCTAATGTCATAGCAAATTACCTTATCACAACTTGGAACGGATTAAGTATCACCCGAAGAATGTATCCGGAAGTAAAAATACTTAAGCCATTGATTGAATTACAACTAAAATTAATTGAATAAAATTTTGATCATAATTGTACTGATCGGTACATTAATTAACCTTTAAATTACTACATAAAATGAAAATTGCAATTACCGGTGCTACTGGCTTTGTTGGCCAACATCTTTTGACTGAGGCATTAAACAGGGGGCATGACGTAACAGCCATTGTTCGTGATCCTGGGAAGATTACCGCAACAAATCGTTTAAACCTCATCGTTGAACAAGCCGATATTTTTAATGTGGAAAAATTAGCTGGTTTGATACAGGGGCATGATGCTGTTCTAAGTGCTTACAATTCAGGATGGGATAATCCGAATATTTATGACGAGTTTATCACAGGCTCAAAAGCTATTCAAAATGCCTGCCTAAAGGCAGGGGTAAAACGCCTGCTGATAATAGGTGGTGCAGGTAGTCTTAAAATAGAACCCGGTAAACAATTAGTTGATATGCCAGATTTTCCTGTTGCCTGGAAAACCGGAGCTTTGGCGGCGAGAGATTATTTCAACATGCTACAAAACGAAAGAGACCTGGAGTGGACATATCTTTCGCCTGCAATTGAAATGCATCCCGGAACTTCAGGAGTTCGTACCGGAAACTATCGTAAAGGAACCAACGAGCCTGTGTTTAACGATAAAGGAGAAAGTAAAATTTCAGTTGAAGATACAGCTGTTGCATTGTTGGATGAAACCGAAAAACCACATTATATTCGTAAACGCTTTACCGTTGCCTGGTAAGCAATTAGATACAATAGTAAGTATTATAGGTTTCAACAAATACCAATCATCTTATCTTTGCCGCACTAAGAAAATGCCGGTAAAAGAAGTATAGCTACCAAAACAGGCAAACGATATTCATATTCTTCATGACTAAAAAACGATATTTTTTCCTCATCCTCATACTTGGAACGTTAACTGCGCTTGGTCCGTTTTCTATTGATATGTACTTGCCTAGTTTTCCGGCTATTGCTAAAGATTTGCAAACTACCGTTGCCCGTGTTTCGCTTTCTTTATCCGGCTTTTTTATTGGCATTTCGGCCGGGCAGTTGCTTTACGGACCTTTACTGGACCGTTTTGGCAGAAAGAAACCATTGTATATCGGACTGGCCATTTATATACTGGCTTCCTTCGGCTGTTTATCGGTACACAGCATCGAAGCTTTGATCGTATTGCGCTTTGTGCAAGCTATTGGCGGTTGCGCAGCAGGCGTAGCTTCAGTGGCAATGGTACGAGACCTATTCCCAGTACAGGACAATGCCAAAGTTTTTTCATTGCTGATGTTGGTTGTTGGCGCTTCGCCGATGATTGCACCAACTGTTGGCGGTTATGTTACTGCTGCTTTTGGCTGGCAATCTGTTTTCCTGATCTTGGCTGTAATGGGCACTTTGATCCTGTTGGCTTCTGTTTTCTTTTTGCCCGAAAGTTATCAGCCTGATCTAGCCATCTCCTTGAAACCAAAACCAATTTTGCTGGGTTTCTGGGTCGTACTGCGCGAACCGCAATTTTATACTTATGCAATTGCCGGTGCTATGGCTTTTGCGTGTTTGTTTGCTTATATTTCCGGTTCTCCATTGGTTTTTATGGATATTTTCCATGTTAACGGCAAAGTTTACGGTTGGATATTTGCCTTTCTTTCTATCGGTTTTATCGGCTCCAGTCAGTTTAACAGTTTATTACTAAAAAAATATCGGAGCGGGCAAATTGTATTTTCGGCATTGGTTGGGCAATCTCTGATTGGATTAATCTTTTTATTTGGAACATGGAATGGTTGGTTTGGATTGTACGGAACAATTGCCATGCTTTTCCTGTTTTTATGTTGCCTCGGTATTGCCAATCCAAACGCTTCTGCTTTGTCGCTGGCACCATTTTCTAAAAACGCAGGAAGTGCATCCGCATTATTGGGTGCATTACAATTAGGGTTGGGCGCATTGGCTTCTGTTAGGCGTGAGTTTGTTTAACACGCGTTCTGCATTGCCTATGGTGGCTATTATTGCCGGTACCAGTTTAATAGCACTGCTGATCTTGATTACTGGAAGTAAAAATATTGGCAAGCCCGGTAGAAATACCAATAGGGCAGCAAGCCGGTATCATTCATTAAGCAAGGCCGATTAGCTATATGATATTGTTTATTAAATCGATCTTTTTTTAACTTACGGTATTATTATTTCAGAAAATATTTTTTTGATTAGAGCCTGTTTAAAATTTGTTCAATATGTTTTTTATGCTTCTTTCATTGCTTAAAAATGATAAGCATTTGGTTTTTGGTTTATTTAAATTGATGCAAACATCAATTTTTATAGGGTAAAAGAAGTATGTTGATCATTTCGACATGCTTCTTTTACCCTATAATTTTTTGTACTATAATTTTGCCCGAGGATTATGAATTCGACAAACAGAATACTTTTCCCTTTTAAAATACAAATTTATTTAAGGTTTAGACAAGCTTTACCAGTGGGTTTGTTTTTATATTTATGTTCTCATTTAAACCTTCAATATGCCTACTGTTAAATACCTTCTCGTTTTTTTGTTTGCGCTGAACCTTACAGATGCAGCTGCCCAAAACAAATTAACGGTTACTTCGCCCGATAAAAATATCCGTTTTGAATTAAGCATAGACAACACCGGGCTGGTTTACAGGATTACTTATAAAGGAACAGTATTACTAGATCATTCGCATCTAAACATCAGCTTTCAGGATGGAGGTGCGTTTGCAAGCAGTTTGAAATTGGAGAAGCACTCCATCCGGCACCTCGAAGAAAACTACAACCTAATTATAGGTAAAACCAGTAAGGTGCATAGCGACTGCAACCAGTTAATGGTTTGGGTTACCGAAAAAAACGGCTTAAAACGACAGCTTAATGTAGAGATAAAAGTATTTAATGATGGCGCGGCTTTTCGTTATCTCATTCCCGGCCAGCACCAGTGGAAGAGCGTCAATATCACCGAAGAAGCGAATACTTTTAACTTCAGCCAAAACCCAGTCGTGCTTACGTTATTTCGTGAAAATTATACCACTTCGCATGAAGGGATTTACAGCAAACTGCATTTAAGTGAGATCAAAGCCGATACTTTGATGGATTTGCCAACGCTTTTTTCCTTTCCAAAAGGTGTTTACATGGCCATTACAGAAGCTAACCTGCGGGATTATGGCGGCATGTACCTCATCAAACACCAAGGGGTTTTGCAAAGCAGCATTTCGCCTCTGCCGAATCAAACAGCGATCAAAGTAAAGGCAAAACTCTCGCATGAAAGTCCCTGGAGGGTAATGATGATTGGCGACAGGTTAGGAGCTTTGATCGAATCAAACCTGCTGACTAATTTAAGCGAGCCTTGTAAGATCAAGGATGTTTCCTGGATCAAGCCCGGCAAAACTACTTTCCCCTGGTGGAACGGTAATGTTACGCCGGATACTTCGTTCGCACCAGGTAATAATTACGAAACGAACATGTATTACGTAAATTTCTGTGCTAAAAACAGTATTGCTTACCACACCGTGGTAGAATACGGCTTGCACGAATGGTATGTAAATGATGGTGCCAATTTTTATCCTGGCCCGCACGCTGATCCTTCCAAAGCTGTTCCGGGATTGGACATGCAGCAACTGTGCGATTCTGCAAAAAAAGTTGGTGTTGGCATTCGGGTTTGGGTACATTTTGCTGCTTTGTACCCAAAACTGGAGGAAACATTTGCACAGTACGAAAAGTGGGGCATCAAAGGGTTAATGTGCGATTTTATGGACCGGGACGATCAGGAAATGGTAAACATGCAGGAAGAAATTTTGGAAAAAGCGGCGCAGCATCATTTGCATATCCAGTTTCATGGTGCTTATAAGCCAACCGGTTTAAACCGCACTTATCCAAACGAATTTACGCGAGAAGGAACGCTGAACTACGAAAATGATAAATGGAACGACCGGGTTACGCCTGATGCCGATATCAATATTCCGTTTACGCGTGGGCTTGCCGGTTCTACAGATTATCATTTGGGCGGCTTCCGGGCAGCAAATCCTTCTACTTTTAAAATACACTACACCGCCCCGATGGTTTTGGGTACGCGCTGCCATATGCTGGCCATGTATGTAGTGCTGGAAAATGAACAGGGCATGGTTTGCGATTATCCTGATGCTTATATCGGGCAGCCCGGTTTTGAGTTCATAAAAGAAGTACCGCTTAGCTGGGATGAAACCAAGGCCGTCAGCACAAAACTAAGCGAATGGGTTACGATTGCCAGGCGCAAAGGTGGCGATTGGTATCTCGGGACGATCAACGGCAATATGGCCAGAAACTTAAAAACTCCTTTATCCTTTCTACCGAAAGGTAATTACACAGCCGAAATTTATAACGATGCGCCAGATGCAGATAAAAACCCAAACCATTTAACAAAAGTGGTACAACAGGTGACCAACCAAACTATATTAAATACCGCTTTTGTTGCGGGTGGCGGACAGGTGATTAGGTTGTATAAAAAGCTTTAGGTGAGAGAAGGTAGATGAATTAATTTTGAAAGTTTATTGAAATGTGTGACCCTGTGGAAGTAACCGAAGTGGTTTTTGAGGCTTTGTAAGAGAAAAGGCTTATCAATTTTATAGGGGTAAAAGAAGCATTTTGATACTTCTTTTACCCTTTGTTTTTTATTTATATTTGAAAACCATGATCGATATAAATGATAAGAAAGTTCCTGCCGTTCGCATCGACCCTTCGTTGGATAAATATGATAACATTGTCCTTTTTCCCAATAAGTTGAAAAAGGCAAATGAAAACCTGAAAAAATCCGGCTTTCCAAAACTGCCGGAGAAAAAGTAAAGATTATAATAACAGCAGTGGTTTCTCAGGATTAGGAGGAAATAGGTTTTATCAATTTTATAGGGGTAAAAGAAGTATTTGGATGCTTCTTTTACCCCTGTTTTTTTAAGCTGAGTTTTCATTATCCTTAAAAAAATCAAGACTTTCGTTTTTGTTATCGGATTGTTGTTGGCAGAACTAATGACAGCTTTTATAATGTGTTGATTATTTTTTGTTTATTAAGCCAGACAATTAATTAAAAACAACTTGTAACGGATGAATTTAGAGCGATATGTTTATTTTGCCGATAACAACTATAAAAACTATGAGTTTTATAGCATTGGACCTAAAGGACAAATCAAAAAAGGTGTTCGTTTCTCTAAAATAAACGATGATCCTGTTATCTATAATTTGGCTTTTGGAGATATTTCTGCTGAAACTGATAGGATTGACGATGCCGTTATAAGTAATAACCATGACAGGGATTTAGTATTAGCAACTGTAGCCAACACCATTTTTGATTTTACCAATCATTATGGCAATCATTATATTTATGCCACAGGCAGCACAACCCCAAGAACCCGGCTTTACCAAATTGGGATTGCTGGTTTGTCAACAGAGATTAATAAAGATTTTGAGGTATATGGTTTTGTAAATGGCAAGTGGCAGATTTTTCAAAAAAATGTTAACTATGAAGCATTTTTGGTCAAAAGGAAATAAAGATTTAAATTTGAAATAAAGAAAATAAGTGATTATGCCAGCAGTTAAAAAAGCGACAGTAAATAAAAAAGGTTTTTATGGCAATGCTATCGTTAGCGATAAAGTTAAAGACCATGATAATGACCCATTTGTTGCAAAGAAAGTAGAAGAAGCAAAAAAATTTTTACTGAAAAACGGATTGAACGGTTTACCTGATCAACTAAGTAAATAAAATAACCATTCGATTGGCATTTCCACTAAGATTAAATTTAGTTATTGAAAGTTTATTAAAACGCATGGTTCCGGAAGTTACGGAAGTGGTTTCTGAAGCTTATTAAGAAATAGAAGATATTATAAATTTTTAAGGGTAAAAGAAGTATGGTACTTCTTTTACCCTTTGTTTTTTTAAGCTGAATTATTCTCCAACAAACTATAATGACCCAATAACTTTATTAATTTCGATCATGATTTCAAAACAGCAAATTGATGTAGAAATTGATAAACTAACCCGTTCTATTGAAAATGCAGTTACAGGAGACTCTTTTAAAACTGAAATTTTAGCTGTTACAACTAAAGACTCGAAGCAATTGAGGAAAAGCGATTGGCTTTTTGACTGGAAAGCGGAAGCAAAGAACAAAGACAAATTAGTTTATAAACTTGTTATCATTGACAATCCTACTATTTTACAAGGATTGATAAGTTTGCAGGACAAAGGAGACCATATTTTTATGCATCTGATCGAAAGCAACTTATTTAACCGCGGTGCGAAAAAGGTTTACTTTGGCGTACCTGGCAATCTTGTAGCTTTTGCTTGTAAACTTTCTTTTGATAAAGGTTATGATGGTTATGTTTCTTTTGAAAGCAAAACAAAACTTATTACCCATTACCAACTAACTTTAGGAGCAGAATTGTTATTTGGAAATGTTATGGCAATCGATAAAAAAGCTGCAACAAAACTTGTTAACCAATACTTTCCTTAAAATTTGTAACTTTAAATTATGATAAAAGAAGCTAAAAACGTTGATTTTTATACTACAGGACGAGAACCATCAGAACTGGATTTTAAGCGAATTAGTGAATGGATACGACTAAAAAAGGAAAACAAAGCAAACCGACCAGTAATTTCAAAAAAAAGCACAGTTACCAACAATAGTATTTGAGCTAAGAAATTTTACGACGTAAAAATAAGTGTCTCAAACAAAATGCTGCTTTTTGATTTACATTAAAAAACTATGTACGCTCCAAATAAAGATGTTTTCACCATCCTCACCGACCCTTTGTTAGATAAATATGATGAGGTTATACTTTTTCCGGATAAGCTGGCAAAATCAAATAAAAATTTGAAAAAATCTGGTTTTCCAAAATTGTCTGAAAAAATAAAGCTGTTAATTAAATATTTATAATAACTAGGATATAAAATTGACTATTAGCTGCTTTGAAAGTTACGGAAGTGGTTTCTGAGGCTTTGTAAGTTTAGAAAATTTTATGGAGATAAAAGGAGCATGATGCTTCTTTTACCCCTATTTTTTTGTTGTAAACTTAAGAATATAACTACATATAATTTCAAATTAGTAAGTTATTATAAATACTGATAAGTACTGCATCAAAAATAGGTTAGCTTAATTATATTTGGGGCATTATGGGAAGGAAAGTAAAAAAGCTTGTAGTATCAGTTGAAGCCAGGTTGGCCTTGGCAAAAGGCTACCGGGAAGGCAAGT
>JAABVA010000631.1_pt1 | contig 43189 bp, 39 predicted proteins | sample 5560331 | NCBI WGS metagenome assembly JAABVA01 (sample SAMN12812661, study PRJNA571458) | rock metagenome | isolation source: Antarctica rocks | place: Antarctica: Victoria Land, Mt New Zealand sud | collected 2016-01-07 | reverse complement strand
GGCGAAGTCAGAATTGGCCTTTCGTCCACATGTTCGGCGGCTCACCAAACCTTTTTTGCTGATGTTTCTGGCTTCACCCGCGGATGCCGAGAGCGGCCTGGCGGCTGGACTGCTGATTTCGCCACCAGCATCAGTGTTGGGTCGAGGCCAAGATGGGGCACCTTCGTGGCGCTACTCCCCGCCGGGCCAAATAGCATCGCGCCGACGAAGGCGCTCTAGCGGTTCTTGCCGGGATGCAGCCGCGTTCCCGAGCACGGGGCTGTAGCCGGCGGGTTCCAGCCGGCAATGGTCCGGGCGCATGCCCGTGCCTCTGCGTTGTCGGTGATGCCCGGGAAGCGCCGACGCAACTCAATGGCGGCCGACAGTTCCCCCGCCTCATCGAACGCGGTGCGGATCGCGGCGGCATCCGCCTCGGTGACCATGAACATAACCGGTTCATCGGAGGCGCACACCCCAACTGGCAAGCCATACGCCTGCAAGACTGTCGCGACAGCCGCGTCGAGGGGCAGCGGCTGTGCCTGCGATAAATGCGACGCAGGCACGCCGAGGCTGAGGCCGGCTAGTCCGGCAAGGCTGCGGCGCCGCACTCCTGTCGTGACATGGCTTGTCGTGACGCATCTTCCTCCTGCCAGCTTTGACAAGCTATTTCGCACGGCACGCGATTGCGCCGGCAATTCCCCAATTCGCCGCGAGAGGATCAGATAGTTCCGATGTCGCTGCGGCTAGTGCGGGCAGCCGCGTTCTTCGCAACCGCTACCGCTACGGCTGCGTGCATGGCACAGGAACTTCCCAGCGACGGCTAGCTCGTAACAATGAAAAGCATCAAAAAGTATGGGCGCTCGTGTCTGAATGGGCCGAAGAACTGTTGACAGCCGAATTGCGGGCGGTTTCTCATTCGGATTACCCCCACACTTCCTCATGCCCCCCTGCGGCCAAGGCCGCTCAGCCCAGAAGGTCAGTATGTGACACCATTGAAGGACGTGACAGGGACGGGATGCGGGCGCATTCCGGCGCTGGCTGATGGCGACGCACGCTGTGGCGGCGTGCGCAGATTCGGCAGAGCAGCAGATAGGACCGCCAAACTTTTGCCATCAAGCAGCGTCTAGATCATCGATAGAGATCTGCGTCTGCTTTTGACCGACATATGGAGTTCACGATGAGGAAATTGACTGCTCTGGTGTTCGCTGGTTTCGCGGCACTCGTCCTGGTGGCAACGCCCATGGCAGCATACGCTGAGGACAGCCAGCCGGCGCCAAAGGGCGGCACTCTGAAAGGTGCGGCGGTGGGCGGTGTGGCTGGTCACATGATGGGCGGGCATACCAAGACCGGAGCAGCAGTGGGCGCTGTAGCGGGCCATCACGAGAAGGCCAAGTCCGAAGACCGCATCAACGCCGGCAAACAGCCGTAACGAGAACACGCCCACAACGGCAGGAAAACACTGGAGTAGACCCGCCATTTGCGGCGCACGGTAGTGTTACGCAACTCTGTAGGCCGACATGTCGGACTATCCGACGTGTCGGCCATATGGCCCAGGCGGTCGCCGTCTCGGCTTCTACGAAGAAGAAACGTGGCTGTGCCGCAGCATGCGTTTGGCATCTCGTTATAACAGGGCTTGTCAGTCCCAGTATGGTCTGCCAGCTACGGCATACAATCAAGCAAAGACAATGGTGTGCAGGTTAGCCGGCAGAAAGGGTCTAAATGGGACAGCTAGGGTTATTGCACGCCGCACTCTACGGCCAGTTGTCCACCGCCGACTAGTCCGGCGCGTGCCAGGAGCACGATTTGGCTGCCGTTTTAGCACGCGCCGGTTACGAGGGGTCAGCATCTACAAGGAAACCGCCTCGGGGATGAGGCTTGACCGAGCCGAGTGGCAAAAGACTTTGAGACTGGCACGGCTGTCTCACAATCGTGGATTACCTCAGCCGCGGCCCTGAAATCTACGCCAACCATCCTGTCGCGCGCACCCGCATTACTTGACTTCCAAGTCCGCGAACAAGCGTTCAATAATACTCTTCATCGTAGCTGCGGCGACTGGGCGTGGTCAGCGCTCCGCCCGCCGCGCCAATGCCGCCACCGACCAGGGCACCCGTGCCGGGGCTACCGCCCGTGATCCCGCTCAACGCAGCCCCCGCCCCGGCTCCCAACAGACCGCCTGTGACGGCCCGTCCACCCGGACTCTCGCCACAGGCGGCCAGAGCCAAAAGCAAAGCTAGCGTCGAGACAATTTTCATGATCTCCAGCTCCAAATTTGCAACAAGCTATTAACGTCCCAGCGTGCTGCGTAGTTGCAGCGGGTCAAACGGGGCCGCCAGTACTTCGGGTATCAGTTGTACACGCGAGTGCACGAGATCACCGCTGTAGTATCGCGTGTTTAGCGGGACGGCGCGAACAGCAAGCGCATGAATGCATGTTGCACTACGGCATCAGTAGGGCCATTCGGTTCTAATTTAGGCCGTGCTGAGAGCCAGTAGCTGATCGAAGCTGACGGCGTTGGCGTAGAGCGCCTGGCTGATGTTCCGGACGCCCTTGAGGCGCAGGACGTTGAGGACGGCCGGGCGGATACAGCTGGCGTCCTCGCCGAGCGTCCCGTCGCGGACATAATGGGCACGGTTCTCGATGCCCCAGTGCGCGCGGATGGCGCAGCCCAGGACCTTGGCCCGGTGACGGGTCTGGCAAGGGTAGTAGCCGACCTCCCGGCGCGTGGCCCACAGGCCGGAGCGGGTGTCCTTGATGTCGGTCAGGCGTGAGACCCGGGCGACGCAGCCGACCAGCGCCTGCCAGGGCGCGTCCAGCTGGCCAGCGGTGTCGAACACCTCGACACGGCGGTGCTCCTGGCGACCATGGCGGCTGCGGTCCACGGTCTCATAGCTGTCGAAGGGGCACTGCTCGGCGCAAAGCCCGGCCAGGGTCGCGTGCAGGGTGGGCTGGTTGTCCTTGACACGGACCAGCAGGGCGTTGCCGGTTGCTGCGGCCTGCGCGAACCCCTCCTTCTGGCGTTGGTGCATGAGCAGTTTAACTCACCGTCGCCGTTGATGTAGCAGAAATGCCCATTTGTGTTAAACTGTTGTTATTGTTGGATTCTATGTGCATTCATGCACCAAAGCCCGTCGAGCTCGACATCTTCCTGACAGGAAAGCGCGGCGTATAGCTGGGATGATGGGTCGCCTTCTATCGCCAGCCGCACAGGCCGACCTCAGGCAAATCTGTGATTACAGCGCTCGCAACCAGGTGGCTGCCGAAAGCTGGCCGTCGAGGCATAATTCGTGCTCTAAAGTGTTATCGAAGCCTAGGCTGCAAAACAACAAAGTAAACCGGGAACGTCCATGAAATATACCGTCGTTATCGTGTCCGCGCTAGCGGCGTGGGGTCTAGCCGCCATCGCCCCAGCTCAGGCCGCCGGCAAGCACTACACCATCACTCTCGTGCCTGGTCTGACCACCGATGCATTCTACATCACGATGCGAAAGGGTGCGCAGGCTGCCGCGGACACAGTTGGCGACACATTGAGCTTCCAGGGCGCGCCCGATTTCAACCCAGTGACGCAGGTTCCGGTACTCGACGCAGTGATCGCGCGGCATCCCGATGCAATCCTCATCGCACCAACCGATAAGGTGCAACTTGTGGAGCCGCTGAAGAAGGCCGTCGCGGCCGGGATCAAGGTCATCACCGTCGATACCTTCATCGGCACCGGCCATTATCAGACCGGCAACGGCAATGCCGACTTCCCACTGACCTACGTCGCCTCGGACAACGTCTTGGGCGGGCAGATCGCCGCCCGTGCCCTCGCGAAGGCGATCGGCGATAAGGGCAAGGTGTATGTCGCGAACGTCAAGCCCGGCGTGTCCACGACGGACCAGCGCGAGGAGGGTTTCAAGGACGAGATGAAGCTCCACACCGGCATCACCGTCCTGGACACCCAGTTCAACGATGACGACGCCAATAAGGCCGCAAGCCAGCTGCAATCGGTGATGGCGCGTAACCCGGACCTGGCCGGGGTGTTCGGCGCGAACCTGTTCTCCGCTATCGGATCGGCGAACGGCGTCAAGCAGGGCGGCGGCAGCGGCCGCGTCAAGGTCGTCGCCTTCGACGCCCCAACGACGATCGTGGGCCAGATCAAAAGCGGCCTGGTGGATCTGGCAATCGCGCAGCACCCGGCCGAAATCGGCTACTTCGGTGTGATCGCCGCCCATGCAGCCCTTGAGGGCAACTCGATCCCGACCAGCATCGGTACGGGCTTCACCGTACTTGACAAGACCAACGTCGATGACCCGGCCGCTGCCCGCTTCATCTATTCGAACTGACGCCATGTCCGTCGCCATGACCGAAGCTTCCAGGCCGCGACACGCGGCCTGGAGCGCTTGGCTTGCGGCCGGTCGGGCATGGCTGTTCCTCGGCGCGCTCATCGTCGGGTTCGAGCTGTGGTCGCGGCTCAGCTTCGGTGCGACGTTCATTCTCAACGCGAGCAACATCCGGTCGATCGCGGTGTTCGCGACCGCGCCGTTGCTGCTGGCCATCGGCCAGACCTTCGTCATCATCTCCGGCGGCATCGACCTGTCCGTCGGGTTCACGATGGGGCTCGCCGCGGTCGTTGCGAGCCAAGTGATCAACGTGACCGGCAGCACGCTCGGCGATTTCGGCAGCCTGCTCGCCGGTGTCGCTGCTGCGGGGCTGGTGGCGGTCGTGCCGGGCTTGGTCAACGGCCTGCTGATCGCGCGGCTCCGGGTGCCGCCGTTCATCGGCACCCTCGGAATGTACGGCGTGGCGCGCGGGGTTGCCTACCTCATGGCGGGCGGGACGACGGTCCCGGTCGATAACCCAATCCTGAGCTTTCTGGGCAACGGCGCCATCGGTCCTGTGCCGGTCGTCGTGGTGGTCACCGCGCTCGCCATGCTGGGCCTGCACTACCTGCTGTCGCAGACACGGTTCGGGCAATACGTCTATGCCATCGGCGGCAGCCGCCAGGCATCGCTGCGTGCTGGCATCGACGTGCGCGGCGTCACCGTGCGGCTCTATATCCTCTCGGCCCTAAGTGCGGCCGCCGGCGGCGTGCTGTATGCCGGGCGCTTCTCCGCCGGCGCCGCGCAGGCCGGCGAGCCGTTGCTGCTCGACAGCATCGCCGCGGTGGTCATCGGCGGCGCCAGCCTGTTTGGCGGCTCCGGCACGTTGGTCGGCACCTTGATCGGCGCCCTGATCGTAGCGGTGATCCAGTACGGCCTCGTGTTCATCAATGTCGAACCGTTCTGGCAGTTCGTTGCGGTCGGCGTCGTCATCATCATCTCGGTGCTCGTCGATCAAAGCCAGCGCAAGTCGGGTGGAGGCCGGGTCGATGACTGAGCCGCTCCTGGAGGCGCGCAACATCTACAAACGCTTTGGTGGCGTGCATGCCCTGGAGAACGTCACGTTCCGCCTTGACGCAGGCGAGGTGGTCTCGCTCGCTGGCGACAACGGTGCCGGCAAATCGACGCTCATCAAGATTATCAGCGGCGTGTTCCCGCCAGATGCGGGCGAGCTGCGCTACCAGGGCGAGCCGGTGGTGCTGGGCAATCCGCAGGACGCCCGTAAGCGCGGCATCGAGACGATCTACCAGGACCTCGCTCTCGCCGACAACCTCGACGTCGGTGCGAACATCTTCCTGGGACGCGAACCGATGCGCCGGGTGTTCGGCTTGCCGGTTATGGATCGCAAGCGGATGCGTGCCGAGGCCGCCCACGCGCTGGAGGCGCTGGACATCGGGCTCGACCGTCTGGACCGCCCGGTCCGCGCGTTGTCGGGCGGGCAGCGGCAATGCATCGCGATCGGACGCGCAATCCATTGGAACGCGCGCGTGCTGATCATGGACGAGCCGACCGCCGCCCTGGGCGTGCCGGAGCAGCGTCGCGTGATCGCGCTGATCCGCAGCCTGAAAATGAGCGGTGTCGGAGTGATCTTCATCTCCCACAATCTCGCCGACATCTTCGACGTGGCTGATCGAATCGTGGTGCTCCGGCGCGGCGTGAACGTGGGCGAGCGGCAGACGCACGCGGCGAGCGCCGACGAGATCGTTCGCATGATGGTCAGTGGTTGACCATGCTTTCGCGCCGCAGGGCCGGATAATCCCTGCTGCCTCGAACAGGTCGTGACGCAGCAAGGCGCCACCGTGCCTCGGGATGCGGCCAGCGTAGGTTTCCGTACTCCTACGCAAGCACCGTCTGTTTCGCTATCCCGAGGCCCGATGAGTGCTGCCCTACTTCCCGTAGCCAGCCTGGCGGATCGACCGTGCCGTGGCCGACTGCGTAGCGGCCAAGGCCTGGTCGACCGTCGTGGACCCGGCGAGCGCCCCTGCAATCGTCTGGCCGGTCTGGGTGCCAATCCCTTGGAACTCCGGGATGCCGACGAACTGCGCGCCGGTGTAGGGCCGCGGGTTTTTTGTCTGGCCGTTGGGGTTCGAGTTGTTGATGGCCGCCACCACGAAGTCGGCAAAAGGCGCCACCTGCTTGTATTCCGGCGTGTAGGACGACGCGCGGGTGCCGGGCGGGATGTTAACCCAGCCATCGGTCTTTGCGACGAGCTGGACGTATTCCTTCGAGGTCGCCCAGTTGATGAACTGCCGCGCCGCCTCGGCCTGCTTCGAGGACGCCGGGATGGCCAGATTCCACGACCACAGCCAGGTCGGACCGCCGGTGAAGCTGCCGGTCGGCAGGGCCGCGAAGCCGACCTGGTCCGCCACCTGGGACTGCTTCTTGTCATAGACCGTGCCGGCGGCGCTGGTGGCGTCGATCCACATGCCGCAATGACCCGCGGCGAACAGCGTCAGGTTCTCGTTGAAGCCGTTCGACGACGCGCCGGGCGGGCCATCGGCATTCAGGATGCCGGTGTAGTAGGCCAGCGCTGATTTCCACTCCGGCGTATCGATCGTGGTGTTCCACTTCGTATCGAACCACTGGCCGCCATTCGCAGTGACCAGGGTCGAGAAATAGGCCATGTTCTCGCCCCAGCCCGGCTTGCCGCGCAGGCAGATGCCATAGACCCCGTTCGGCTTGTCGGTGATCTTGTCGGCGAACTGTCGGATCTGCTCGTAGGTAGGCGCCTCGGGCATCGTGAGCCCGGCCTTCTTGAACAGGTCGGTCCGGTACAGCGTCATTACGCTCTCGGCGTAGAACGGCAACGCGTAGATCTTGCCCTCGTAGCTCAGCCCGTCCCGCACCGGCTTCAGGATGTCATCGACGTCGAAGGCGGCCGGCAGGTTGTCGAACGGCGCCAGCCACTTCTGCTTCGCCCAGATCGGCACCTCATAGTTGCCGATCGTCAGGATGTCGAATTGGCCGCCCTGGGTCGCGATGTCGGTGGTGACGCGCTGGCGCAGCACGTTCTCCTCAAGCACCACCCAGCGCAGGTGGATGTCGGGATGGCTCCGTTCGAAATCCGGCGACAGCTTTTGCATTTCGATCATCTGGACGTTGTTGACCGTCGCGATGGTGAGCGTCGCGTCGGCCCGCGCCAGCGACGGCACGGCGCCGGCGGCCAGGATTGTCGCCAAGGCAAGTGATCTGCGGAACATGCGGTCGTTTCCTTTTATTTCGATTAGATGCACGATGGGTCCAGGATACAGCCTTGAGGCATCTCAGCTCATCCAGTTGCCGCCGTCGATGTTGTAGGTCTGGGCGACGATATACCCGGCGTCCGGGCCTGCCAGGAAGACCGCCAGGCCGGCGATCTCGTCCGGGCGTGCCATCCGGCCGAACGGCACCGCGGCGGCGACCGCCCGCTTCTTCTCACCGGGCTGCAGGCCCTCGTAGCGGGCGAAGCGCGCGTCCACGTCGTCCCAGTGCTCGTTGTCCACCACGCCCGGGGCGATGGCGTTCACGTTGATGCCGTGCTTGATCAAATCCAGCCCGGCGCTCTGGGTCAGCGAGATGACCGCCGCCTTGGACGAGCAGTACACCGCCACCAGCGCCTCGCCGCGCCGGCCGGCCTGGGAGGCGAAGTTGATGATCCGGCCGCCTCCACCCTGGGCGATCATTTGCTTGGCGGCAGCCTGCAGGGTGAACAGCAGCCCCTCGACGTTCACGGCATAGACCCGGCGGTAGCTCTCGCGGGTGATCTCGACCGTCGGCGCCAGGTCGAAGATGCCGGCATTGTTGACCAGGATATCGAGGCAGCCGCATCGGGCGACCACCGCCGCGACCATCGCATCGATCGACTCCTGCCGGGTCACGTCGAGGTGCAGGCCCAGAGCGTCGTGGCCGATCGCCGCCGCTGCCTCCCGGGCACCAGCCTCGTTCAGGTCGGCGACCACGACGCGCGCGCCCTCCGCTGCATAGCGTTGGGCGACGGCAAGACCGATGCCGCGTGCGGCGCCGGTAATGACGGCAACCTTGCCATCCAATATTCTTGCTTGTGGCATGGTGTGCCTCCCTATGGTGCTTCGATGCCGCGGCACGCTCTGGAATAGGTGCGCAGGACATCACGCACCGTCTCGACCAGCAATACTCGAGCCTCCGGTCGTATAGTCCCGGCCATCACGCGCCCATAAAGACGCGGCAGATGCTGGGTGATGAGCGTGCCAGGAATCGGAACGCCCTGAAGCATGGTCAGCAAGCCGTCCACCGCTTCCCTCGCCTGGAGCATCGGCCAGTAGTAACGGATGCGATCGCTGTAGCTATAGTGACGAAGCCGGCGCTGGTCCTGCGGCGTACCCGGGTAGTGGCCCTGCCACTCCTTCGGCTGCGCGGTCATCAGCCGCTCCATAGTGGCCGGGATTGACATGGTGCCGGGCCGCAGCACGGCCGCGATCGCGTCGAGGCCATACAGCGCCTCACGCAACGCGAAGGTGAGGGCGGGACCGACCTTCAGGACGGAGAAGCCGTCCTGCACCAACCGGCGCAGCGCTTCCTCCGGCTGGTAGTCGGTTGAATGCGCCTCGAACACCAGGCCCGGCATCCGGTCCAGCGCCGCAACCAGAGCACGGGCGCGCTCGGGCGCATAGAACACGACATCCTCATGCCCGAACTCGACGCCCGGCTGCACGACGATCGCGACGACCCGTTTCCAGGGCTGGCCCGCCACGTTGCGGAATGCCTGCGCATGGACGGCGTAGGTGGCAAGCACCGCCTTCGCGCGGGTCGGCTCCAGCTGGTCGAGCGCTTCGGTGGCGCCGCCCGGGGTCGGGACCTCGGTGCCGATGACATAGACGGGGCTCGCCGTTGCCGCGGCCTCAGCCCGGGCAGCCAACTGCGCCGCGCGCGTAGCGGCTACGGCATCTCCAAGACTGGCGGATTCGCCAGCACAGCCCATGCTGCAATCAAGATGCAGCTTTTCGAACCCTGCACCGGCATAGGCGGCAACCATCGTCTCCGCCTTGGCCAGAGCGTCGGCGGCCGGCAAATGCTTCCATGGATTGGGACCGAGATGATCACCGCCCAGGATGACCTGCCGACGCGGGACGCCGACGCGGCCGGCAATGCCATGGACAAAGTCGCGGAAGCCCTCCGGCGTCATGCCGGTGTAGCCGCCCTCCTGGTTGACCTGGTTGCACGTCGCCTCGATCAGGGCAGGACCACCGTCCTCAGCCGCCTGCAGCAGGGCCGCCTCGATCACCAGCTCATGCGCCGAGCACACGGAGGTGATTCCGGCTGCGAAGTGGGCACGGTAGCGGCCCGGCAGCGCGAGCAGCGCGTCCGTGCTCATGCGCCCGCCCTCGTTGTGCCGGCGATGCCCGCTTCCGCCGCACCGGCGATAAATGCGTCCAGCTCGGGAAAGCTCGACGTGCCCTCCATCGGGCCGCGGATGCCCACAGCGCGGGCGCCGCTGGCGTTAGCATAGCGCAGGCTCTCCTCGACGCCCCGGCCCTGCAGGCGGCAGGTCACGAAAGTGGCGCCAAAGCAATCGCCAGCTCCGGTCGGGTCGATCTCGCTTGCCGGGAACGCCTGCATGCGAAGGGCACCGTCCCGGCTGTGGCAGCTCGCCCCGTCGCGGCCGCGCTTGACCACGACGGACGACACGCCGAGGCCAAGGATCTCGGCAATGGCCTCCTGCTCGGAGGATGCTTTGGTCAACAGCGTCAGCTCCGGGCCGGACGGCATGAAGATGTCGCATTGCCGGAGCACCGCCCCGAGCGCCTCCCGCATCCCGGGCATGTCCAGCATCTCCTTCCGGACGTTCGGATCGAACGACAGCGTCCCATCTTGCGCCTTCACGTGCCTGATAGCCTGCTCCACCGCCTCGATCAGCTTTGCCGAGAACAGCGACGAGCCCATGATGTGGAGGTGCCTGCAACCGTCCAGCAAGATGCGTCCCTCCTCGTCGATCTGCGTGCAACCGGCAGCGCTATGCCTGATATTGAACACGAAGTCGCGCTCGCCGCCGTCGCGGTAGCGCACGAAGGCGGTACCGGTCGCCTGGTCGGGATGGATGCGTATGGCGCTCGTGTCCACCCCGTCCCGGCGCAGGCGCTCGACGTTGAGCCATCCGAAATCGTCGCATCCGACGCAGGAGATCAAGCCGGCCTTGTGGCCCAGTCTGGCAACCTGGTCGATAAAGATTGCCGGCGCCCCCGACGGATATGGCCCTTGCAGCCGGATCGGCTCGCGGAACCCGGTGCCGCGGTCCTCCGCGATGATCTCAGCCACGATCTCGCCAATGGAGACGATGCTGGCGGCGGCGTCCGACCCCATGAGGCTCCAGTCTTTCTGATTCCGCATTCAGGCCGTTCGCGACCACAAGACGACTTTGCCGACTGCCGGCCGGCAAAGATAGCACCGATGGGCTGAGCCCACGTCTCTTTTAAAACGGGGCCTAACGCCGCCGCCGCAACTGGTCGAAATACACGATGAGGATGATCAGCGCGCCAGTGATGATAAGCTGCCAGAATGGGTTGACGTTCAGCAGGTTCGCCCCGTTCGCGATGGTGGTCAGCAGAAAGCTGCCCAGCAGCGGCCCGTAGATGCTGCCCACCGCGCCGAACAGGCTGGTGCCGCCGATCACCGTGGCGGCGATGGCCTGCAGCTCGAGGCCCTGCCCGGTGTTCTGCGTCCCGATCGACAGGCGCGAGGTGGCCAGCACCGCCGCCACCGCCGCCAGGAACGCCGATAGGATATAGGCGACGTAGATCATGCGCGGCACGTTGATGCCGGACAGCCGCGCCGCCTCGGGGTTGCTGCCGATCGCGAACAGATAGCGGCCCCAGCGGCTGTGGTGCAGGAATACGTAGGACGGCACTGCGACCACGATGACCATCCAGAACAGGCTGGGTATGCCCAGGAAGCTCGACGGCGCGAAGGCGGTGAAGGCGTCCGGCAGGCCGGAGATCGTGTTGCCATTGGTAATCAGGAAGCCCATGCCGCGCAGGGCGGTCAGCGTGGCGAGCGTCATGATGAACGGGGGCAGCCCGAGCTGCACGATGCCGAACCCGTGGAACGCGCCGATGGCCGCCCCCATCGCCAGGGTGAGCAGGATCGCGGCGGGGATCGAAACCTGCGCCTTCAGCAGCAGCGCCAGGATGACGCTGCAAAAGCCGATGACTGCGCCGACCGACAGGTCGATGCCGGCGGTGATGATCACGAAGGTCTGCCCAACTGCCAGGATTGCCACAAGGTAGGCCTGCCGCATCAGGTTGGTGACGTTGATCTCGGTCAGGAACGTGCGGGTGCTGACCGCGAGCACCGCCCATAGCAGCATCAGCAGCCCGAGCAGCGTCAGGCTGAGCAGCAGGTTCAAGCGCGACTGCGAGCGGCGGGCAGCGTCGAGGCGGGCCTGGTCGGCGGCGATGTCGCTCAAGGGCGGTCCTTTCTGGTCAGGTGCCGATCGCTTGCGTCAAGACGGTCTCCACCGGAACCTCGCGGTGGCTGTAGCTCGCGACCTTGCGGCCACGGCGGAACACGTGCAGGCGGTCGGCCAGCTCGTAAACTTCCGGCAGGTAGGACGAGATGAGGATGATCCCGGCGCCCTGTTGCAGCAGCGCGCCGAACAGGCGGTAGATCTCGACCTTGGTGCCGACATCGACCCCTGCCGTCGGCTCGTCGAAGATAAAAAGCTGGGCGCCGTGCGCCAGCCACTTGCCGACTACGATCTTCTGCTGGTTGCCGCCCGAGAGCGACTGCGCCAGCGTGGCGTGGCTGGCCGTCAGGATGCGCAGGCCGCCGATCTGCGCGTCGGCCGCCCGCGCCTCGGCCCGGCCGTCGATCGTGACCCCCCGGGTCAGCCGGTCGAAGATGGCGAGGTTTAGGTTGGTCGAGACGCCAAGGTTCAGGCACAGCCCCTGGTCCCGCCGGCTTTCCGGCACCAGCGCCATGCCGAGCGCAATAGCCTGCTGCGGCGAGCCGATCGTGACCGGACGACCTTCCCAATGCACGCTGCCGGCGCTGTGCGGATGGCGGCCGAACAGCGCCTGCACGAACTCGCTGCGCCCGGCGCCGATCAGCCCGTACAGCCCGACGATCTCGCCCCGCCGCACATCGACAGAGATGTCCTCGAAGCCCTGGCCGGACAGTCCCTGCGTCGCCACCAGCTCTGGACCCGGCGGCACGGCGTCCTTGTGGTAGATCTGTTCGATCGAGCGTGCGATCATGCCGCGGATCAGCCGTGGCTCGTCGGTCTCGGACACGCGCTCGGTGCTGATCAGCGCGCCGTCGCGCAGGATCGAGACCCGGTCGGCGAGCTCGAACACCTCCTCCAGGCGATGGCTGATATAAACGAGCGTCACGCCGTCCGCCTTCAGCCGGCGGATCAGCGCGAAGAGCTGTGCCGTTTCCTGCCGGGTCAAGTAGGCGGTGGGCTCGTCGAAGATCAGGAACCGGGTGCCGCGCAGCGCCGCACGGGCCGTTGCGACAAGCTGCTGCTGGCCGATGGTCAGGGTGGACAGCACAACGCCCGCCGGGATGGCGAAGCCGAGGTCGTCCAGCACGCGCTGCGCTTCCCGCTCCATACGGGCCTTGTGCAGGAGGCCCCAGCTCGTGTGCTCGTTGCCCAGAAACAGGTTGGCCGCGACCGTCAGGTGCCGGCACAACACGACCTCTTGGTGCACGGCGTTGATGCCGAGCGTTATGGCGTCCTGCGGGCCGAAGAACTCGACCGCGCGGCCCTCCCAAATGATGTCGCCACCGGATTTGGTGTGCACGCCGGTCAACAGCTTGATCAGGGTCGATTTGCCGGCCCCATTCTCGCCGACGATGGCGTGGATCTCGCCCGCCTCGAAGGCAAGGTCCACCTGCCGTAGGGCGTGCGTGCCGGTGAACCGTTTGTCGAGGCGGCGGAGCTCCAGCAGCGGCGGCATGGCGCCTACCCGGGCAGCGGCGCAGTACTCACTTCACCTTCGGGTTCAACAGCTCCTGGCTGCGCGCGGAGGCCATGTTCTCCTTGGTGATGGTGTTCACCCCGGTATCGACGAAGGCCGGTATCGCCTCGCCCTTGCTGGCCGCCAGCGCGGTCTTGATGCCGTCGTAGCCCATGCGATACGGGTCTTGCACGATCAGCGCGTAGATCACGCCGTCGCTGAGGAACTTCACCAGCTTGTCGTCATTGTCGAAGCCGATCAGCGCGATCTTGTTCTGCAGCTTGTTCTCGCCGATCGCCTGGCCGGTGCCTTGCGCCATGATCAAGTTCGAAGTGAACACGCCCTTCAGGTCCGCGTTGGCGGTGATCAGGTCCGTCATGATGTTCAGCGCGGTCGTCGCCTGGCCGTCGGCGACCTTGTCGGCAACTAGCTTTAGGCCGGAATACTTCGCCAGTTGCTCCTTGAAGCCCTTCGCGCGCTGATCCAATGATCCGACACCGGGCAACGAGGTGATCAGCGCCACGTCGCCGGCGACCTTGCCGCCGTTCTTGCTGGCGATGCCCTGGGCCAGCGCCTCCGCCGCCGCCCGGCCGCCCTGCACGTTGTCGGTGGTCAGGAACGAGGCGAAGGCCTGGCTGTCGGCCGCGCTGTCGATGCCGATGACCTTGACCGACTTGGCGGCCGCGTCGATCGGCTTGCCCAGCGCTGCGAACTGGGTCGGCGAGATGACGACGGCGGCCGGCTTCCCGGCGACGGCGTTCTCCAGGATCGAGATCTGGCCGCTGATGTCGCTCTCACTCTGCGCGCCGAGCTCTGGCACCCTCACATGCAGGTCCTGCCCGGCCTTGCGGGCGCCGGCCAGCACGATCTGCCAGTAGAAGCTGGTTGTGTCCTTGACGATGATGGGGATGGTCGGTTCCTGCGCCCGCACTTGAACTGGCCCGAACCCAAGCGCCGCGACAACGCCCGCAAGCAGCAATTTTCTCATGGATGGTTTCCCCGTCGACTTCGCTTTTGGGACAGGATGCATGGCCTGCCGGTGCATATCAATCTCTATACTATGCTGAACCCGGCCGCGCCGGCAGCAGAACGGAGATGCGCGTAGCCCGCCTTGGCGTAGGTTAGCGGATGCGCCTTGGCCGGGTCCTGCTCGGCCTCGACGATCAGCCAGCCGACATAGCCGGCACCGGCGAGCGGGCGCAGCGCGGCTGCGAAATCCAGGCAGCCGTCGCCCGGCACCGTATAGACCCCCGCGACCACGGCTTCGAGGAAGCTCCAACGCTCCCGCAACGCCTGTGCCAGCACGTCCGGGCGGACGTCCTTGGCGTGCACGTGGTCGATCCGGTGCGCCCAGCGGCGCGCGACCGCGGCCGGGTCCTCGCCGGCGAAGGCGAGGTGCCCGGTGTCGAACAGCAGGCCGACGCTGTCGGGCGTGCCAGACAGCAGGCGGTCGATCTCGGCCGCCGTCTCGACGACGGTGCCCATGTGGTGGTGGAACGCCAACCGCACGCCCTGGCCGGCCATCCAGTCGCCGAGCCGGCCCAGCCGCTCCAGGAATATCGGCCACTCGCCGGGCGGCATCACCGGGCGGTCGGCGACCGGCGTGTCCCGTCGCCCCTGCACCGTGTCGGATGTTTCGGCGAACACCATCACGCCACAGCCGCACGCTTGCAGCAGGTCGAGGTGCGGCCGCATCGCTGCGATCTCCGCCTCGACGCCGCGGTGCCGCAACGCCGCGCCATACCAGCCCGAAACGAGGCTCAGCCCGTGCCGTGCGAGCACGGCCTGGAGCGCGGCGGGCTCGGCCGGGAACTTATGGCCCAGCTCGATGCCGGTGAACCCAGCCTCCCGCACCTCGGTCAGGCAGGTCTCGAGTGGGGTGTCGCCGCCCAGCTCGGGAAGGTCATCGTTGCTCCAGGCGATCGGGTTGGTGCCGATGCGGACGGTCATGCGGCGCCGTGCTGTGACCGGCGGGCCTCGACATAGGCGGCCCGTGCGTCCTGTACCTGCGGGCGCGCCGACACCTCGGGCACCGCCACGTCCCACCAAGCGCCGCCGGCCTGCGTGGCTGCGGCCGGATCGGTCTCGATCACGATGACATAGGTCCGGTCGGAGGCCCGCGCGCGGGGCAGCGCCGCCTCCAGCTCCGCCAGGCCCGCCACGTGTTCCGCTTGCGCCCCGAGGCTCCGGGCGTGCGCCGCGAAGTCCACCCAGGAGCCGTTCGACCGCGCGTCGACATCCGCCAGCAGGTTGTTGAACGACGCGCCGCCGCAGGCGCGCTGCAACCGGTCGATGCAGCCATAGCCGCGGTTGTCGAGTACGGTCACGATCAGCTTGTGCCCGAGCATGACCGAGGTCTGCAGCTCGGAGTTCATCATCAGATAGCTGCCGTCGCCGACCATGACGAACACCTCATTGCCGGGATGCGCCAGCTTGACGCCCAAGCCGCCGGCGATCTCGTAGCCCATGCAGGAGAACCCGTACTCCAGATGGTAGCCGCCCGGGCCCGCTGGCCGCCAGAGCTTGTGCAGCTCGCCCGGCAAGCCTCCGGCCGCGCATACCACGACATCGCCGGGCCACGCCGCCCGGTTCACCACGCCGAGCACCTGGGCGTCGCTCGGCAATACCGTGTTGCCCGGCGCCGTCGCCACATCCACCGCGGCGGTCCACTCCGCCATCAGCGCCGTGGCGCGCGCCTGCCACGCTGGCGGGCTCGCATGGTCGCCGAGCGCCGCCGTCAGGGCTTCGAGCGCAATGCGGGCGTCGCCGACCAGCGGGACGGCGCCGTGCTTCCCGGCGTCGAACGGCTGGATGTTGAGCTGGATCAGCCGCGACCCGCCCGGCAGCAGCGCGCGCGAACCCGTGGTGAAGTCCTGCAGCCGGGTGCCGACTGCGAGGACCAGGTCGGCCTCGCGCGTCAGGGCGTTCGCGGCCGAACTGCCGGTGACGCCGATCGCGCCGGCTGCGCACGGATGGTCCCAAGGTAGCGCGCCCTTGCCGGCCTGGGTCTCCGCAACCGGAATGCCGTGCCGCGCCGCAAAGTCCTGCAGCGTGGCGGCCGCATCCGAATACAGCACACCGCCGCCGGCGACGATCAGTGGCCGCTCGGCGCCGCGCAGCGCATGGACGGCGTACGCCAGCTCCTCCGCGTCCGGTGCGGGACGGCGGATGCGGTGCGTCCGCACGGCGAACAACGCTGCGGGAAAGTCGTAGGCCTCTGCCTGCACGTCCTGGCACAGGCTGAGCGTGGCCGGGCCGCACTGGGCGGGATCGGTCAGCACCGCGACCGCGCGCGGCAGTGCGGTCAGGAGCTGTTCCGGCCGGGTGATCCGGTCCCAGTAGCGCGATACCGGCCTGAAGCAGTCATTGGCGCTGATGGTGCCGTCCTCCCAGCCCTCGACCTGTTGCAGCACCGGATCGGGACGGCGGCTCGCGAACACGTCGCCGGGCAGCAGCAGCACCGGCAGCCGGTTCGCGTGCGCGACGCCGGCTGCCGTCAGCATGTTCATAGCGCCCGGCCCGATCGAGCTGGTGCACGCCATCATCTGCCGGCGGTTGCGCGCCTTGGCGAACGCGACCGCCGCCAGCGCCATGGCCTGCTCGTTATGCGCCCGCAGCGTCGGCAGCGCGTCGCGGGCATGGAACAGCGCCTCGCCCATGCCCGCGACGTTGCCGTGGCCGAAGATCGCCCAGCACCCGGCGAACAGCGGCGCGTCCCGCCCATCCAGCAGCGTGCGCTGCGCCACCAGGAACCGCACGATTGCCTGCGTCGCCGTCAGCCGGATCGTCGCCATGTTTCTCTCCCTCAGCCGAGACGCACCATCCGTCCGGTCGCCATGCTCTCCAGCGCCGCATCCGCAAGCCGCAGCGCCTCGCGCCCGTCGGCGAAACCGGCCAGCGGCGCGGCTCCCGTCTCCATGCATTCGACGAAATGGTCGAGCTCCGCCCGGTATGCGTCGGCGTAGCGGGCGATGAAGAAGTCCTGCACCGGATCCATCGCCCGCGTGCGCTCGCCGTTCCAAGCCTCGACAGTCGTGAGGTGGCGGTTATGCGCTTGCAGCATCCCGGCCCGGCCGAACACCTCGATCCGCTGATCGTAGCCATACGCGCAGCGCCGGCTGTTGTTGATATGGACCAGCGCGCCCGACGCAGCGCGCATGATCAGCATCGCCGCGTCGATGTCGCCCTGGGCCCCGATTTCGGGATCGATCAAGTTCGCTCCCATCGCCTGCACTTCGACGATGTCGCCCGCGAGATAGCGCGCCATGTCGAAATCATGGATCGTCATGTCGCGGAACAGCCCGCCGGAACTTGGAATATAGCTCATCGGCGGCGGCGCCGGGTCGCGGCTGGTGAGGACGACCTGCTCGACGCAGCCGATCTCGCCCGCGAAAACGCGGTCGCGCAGCGCCCGGAACGACGGATCGAACCGGCGGTTGAAGCCAAGCATCACCATCGGCCGGAGATCGGCGATGGCGCGCCAGCACGCATCGACGCGCGCGATGTCCAGGTCGATCGGCTTTTCGCACAGCACTGCCTTACCCGCCTGCACGCTGCGGGCAATCAGCTCAACGTGCGTACCGGTGCTAGATGCGATGAACACCGCCCGGACGCGCGGGTCTGCCAGCACCGCATCGACGGATTGCGCCTGGGTGGCACCGAACTTGGCGGCGACCGCAACCGCCGCGGGCCCGGCCACATCGTAGCACGCGATCAGCTCCGCACCGGCATGGGCGCGGATGTTGCGGGCGTGCAGCTGGCCGATGCGGCCGCAGCCGAGCATGGCGAAACCGATCATGCCAGTAAGGGCTTCACCGCCGCGACGGTCCCATGCAGCCCGTAGAACGCGATGGCGTTATTGCCGAATACCGCCTCGCGGTCGGGCTGCGAAAGCTGCGCCGTGAGGCGGTGCGACCAGTCCCACCATGTCGCGTAGTCTCGCCGGGTCGTCAGCACCGGCCAGTCGCTGCCGAAGATCAGCCGTTGCGGCCCGAACAGCTCCAGCAGCGTTTCGGCATAGGGCCGGATAGCGTCGAGCGGCGCGCCGGGCGCTGCCTCGGTCACCAAGCCAGAGAATTTGCAGCGCACATGCGGAAAGGACGCCAGCGTCGCCATGCCGGCCCGCCACTCCGCATGCCGGCCCGCGGCGATCTCGGGCTTGGCGGCGTGGTCGATGACGATCGGCAGGTCCGGATGGCGCTCGATCAGGCGCGGCAAATGCGCGAGGTGGCGGATCCGCGCCAATGCATCGAAGCTCAGGCCCAGCTCGATGACTGCGCGATAGGCCGCGTCCTGCTCCGGCCGCAGCAGCCACGTGTCCTCGGCGATGTCCTGCCACATCGGCCGGATGCCGCGCAGCAGCGGGTTGCGCGCGAGGTCCGCCAGCCGGTCCGGCGCGTCGGGCGCCATCATGTCGATCCAGCCGACCACGCCGCGCACATGCGGATCGGCCTTGCCCAGGGAAAGCATGAAACGCGTTTCCGCCTCGGTCGCGGCGGCCTGCACCAGCACGATGCCCTCGATCCCGGCGGCCTCGAACAGCGGCGCGGCGTCCGGCGGCAGGAAGTCGCGGCAGATCGGCTGATCCGGCGTCAGCCAGCCGTAGTCGCCGCGTTCCACTTGCCAATAATGCACATGCGCGTCGATCACCGGACCAACCCAGCCTGCCGCAGCTCCAGCCAGAGCGCGTAGGGGATCGGATGCGCCATCAGGCGAAGGTTCTCCTCGTCCTCGGCCGCGTCCCGTGCACCGGGGATGACGGTCGTGACCACGGGATGCGACAGCGGGAACTGCAGCGCCGCCACACGCAGCGGCACGGCGTGGCGCAGGCAGGCGCGCTCGATCGCCCGGGTGCGCTCCATGCGTCGCCGGGCGGCGCCCACGCGGTGCTCGGCCAGGCCGAAGCCATACAGCCGCGTTTTGCCGGTGGCGGATGCAGCGGCAATCGGCGGGCGGCCCCGCGACAGGAACCGCATGTTGGCTGCGACCGGAACGTTTGCATCGACGATCGCTGGCATGTCGCTATGCCCCAGCACAGCCGGCGACGGCGGCGAGACCGGCGATTGCAGGCCTTTCGGCATGATTGCGTGCTCCATGGGCTGGTTGTGTCAGGGTTCGCGCCATTTGTCTCTGGTCTGAGCAGGCCTGGCTCGCTATAGGCCCGCCTCTGCTTCAGCAGCGCTGCATCAGCGGAGGCGTGGGTGGATGGAAGGCGGTGCCGCCAAGCCGTAGTAACCCGCCTCCGACACGCCCAGCACACGGGCCATGGTGGCAATGCCGATGCACGACGGCTACATGACCCCAGCGGTCAAGGGGAAGCCGGCTCGGAGCTTCATCGGCTTTGATACTTCATAGGCGCCAGCAGGTGTCATGAGCGTGGCATCGTAGATCGTATCCTCATTACCTCGTTTTCTCGCGGCGGCCGGAATGCGACCGGCACGTTGCGGGAGTGGCCCCAAAAGACCTGCAAAACTTGCGGCTCGCGTGTAGCGTGGGACATAGCCGGGTCGGTGCCGTGGTCGCATGGAGGAACGCAAATGGGTATCAAGCACGTTGTGGTTCTAATGCTGGAGAATCGCTCGTTCGATTGCATGCTGGGAATGCTTTATCAGAGCGGCGAGAGGTTCGACGGGCTGCGTGGGACCGAGACCAACACCTGGCACAAACCAGACGGCTCGCAGCAGCCAATCCAAGTCTGGAAGGATCCTTCGCTCACCGCGCAGACCGTCTGCATCCCCAATCCGGATCCGGGCGAACTGTTCACCGACATCCACACACAGATCCATGGGCTGACAAATGCGGGGGCGCCCAATCTAGGCCCTCCCACGATGGGCGGCTTCGTAGACGACTACATGCGCCAGCCCGTGACCACTCCGGCACCTGATCCGTTTTCGGTGATGCACTACTTCACCCCGGACCAAGTGCCGGTCCTCAGCCAACTGGCCCGTGCCTTCGGCGTGTCAGATCGCTGGCATGCCTCCGCACCTTGCCAGACCTGGCCCAACCGGTTCTTCGCACACACCGGCACAGCGAACGGTCGCGTCAATAACGCTCCGACCCATTTCCCTTACACCATGCCGACCGTGTTCAAGCGCCTGGAAACGGTGGGACAAAACGGGCGTATCTATTTCCACGACATCCCCCAAGCGGCGACGCTGGCGGAGCTCTGGAACAACCCAATCGGCCACTTCCGGCATTTCGAACCGGATTTTGCGAAGGATGCCGCCGCGGGGAGCCTACCTGCCTACAGATTCGTCGAGCCGCGCTACTTTACCGACACGCTGCTGAACAAGATCCCCAATGACGAACACCCGCCGCACAACGTGGCTTATGGCGAGGCACTGATCGCCGCCGTCTACAACGCCGTGCGCGGTGGCCCGGGCTGGAAAGACACGTTGCTGGTGATCACCTATGACGAGCATGGCGGCTGTTACGACCACGTAATCCCACCGCCAGCCACGCCGCCGGACAATCTCAGGCCGGACGACTACGCCTTCGACTATTTTGGCGTGCGGGTTCCGGCCGTGATCGTGTCGCCCTATGTGCGGCCCGGCAGCATCATCCGCCCACCCGGCTTGGTCCCATTCGATCATACCTCGATCCTCGCCACGTTGCGGCGGCTGTTCGGCTTCGCGCCCCTCACCGAGCGCGATCAGGCCGCACCCGATCTGCTGTACACGCTCGGCGCACAGCCCGAAAACGATGGGCCTGCTTTCATCGTCGCTCCAGCCGTTCCGCCGGCGCCGGCGCAGGTGGCCCGCGCTGCAACCAAGCCACAGAACGACCTGCAGAGGAGCCTGTCGACCGCCGCGGTCCAGCTGCCAACCGCCGGCGCAGACATTGACGCGCATCTGCAACGTCTGGCAGCGGTAACGGATGTCGTGCCAATCCACGCCACCGTGGCCGATGCCTCCAAGGACATCACGGCGCACATGCAAGGGTTCCTGGGCAGGCAATAACCCACCGCACCGGACCATGCTGGGCGTCTCACCGTATTAGGGCTCCGGGGCTTGAAGTATGCGCCGCAGGTGACGGTGACCGACAAGCTCCGCAGCTACGGCGCGGCCAAGCGCAAGATCCTGCCCCATGTCGGGCACTGGCAGAGCCGCTATTCTGAACGACCGGGCTGAGAACTTGCACCGTTCAACCCGGCGCCGAGAGCGCCAGATGCAGTGGTTCAAGTCGGCCGGCCACTACCGAGCGGCCCAAACCGACGCTTTCCATAGCCTAGCGCGAAGGGGCGTGTATCCGCCGCCTTACCTGAGCGCCACGCCAGCGCCGCCTGGACAGCAGTGCCAGCCACGCCCAGTCAACATGAAAATGCCAGCGCAAGTGGACGGCCACCAGGCCCCTACCCTGCACACCTTGCCCGAGGCGCAGCGGATTACGCCCTAGTGGAACCGGTGGCGGCGAACCAACGGCAGGCCGCTTTGCGTTTCACCGATGATTTCATGCGTCGCTCCCTTCGGAAGCGAGCCGTCCGGGTTTGGCCGCATGGCTTCGCCGCGGGCAATAAGCCCGCGGACAAAAGCCATCTTCTCGGGAGTGTCCGGGACGATCTGATCGCACTCATCCTGCCGTGGATCGTTCGGGTTCGGATCGGGCATGGATCAATGACCGCAACACAGTCCACAATCGAAAAGCCGACGCTTCAACCTTATTCCAGCGGCCTCCGCCTTCAGCTGATGCGTGCGCAGTCGCCGGTGCCCATGTATCAGCTGCGCGGTTCCTGCAACTAGGCTTTGGTCATCGATCCGTCCGTTTCGGAATAGATCATCGACAAAAGCGCGGGCCGCCTCCATGGCGTTTGGCGGCTGGATCGAGCTACCATTGGGCGCTCCGGCCGTGACGGCGAAGTGGTGAGGCTGAGCCGGCGCCTGCACCAGCAACGGCTGAGCGAGGCCATAGCGGATACCCGGCAGGGACAGTTGCGCCGGCGTCGCCGCTGTGATGGCCGGGAAGGCGGCGAGTGCGTGCGAGGTCGTGACGGCTTCCAGCGAAAGAATAGCTCGCCGAACGAATACTGCCCGCAGCACACCAGGGTAGCCGGCATTCACGGCCTCGCTTACCTGCACCATCTGAGTTGCTACTTGAGTGAAGAAGTTAGGAGCGACCGGAGCGGCGACGATCGCCTCGATCAAGATCTTTCCAATCTCGCCACTCACCCTTGTCAGATCCTGGTCAGTTGGCGCGTTGGCGTTTGCAGATGAGGCCGTGAGCATCCCTGCCATTGCCTCGAAGACCGCGCCGGACATGACGCGGGAGAAGGAGTGCGGTTCGGACGACAAGTGTGAAGCGGGCGCCGAGGATGGCAGTTCCATAGGGTCTGCGTAGGTGAATGAATTTACCGCGTTGCGTAGGCAATCGGGATCGACCGCGTCCGGTGCCTGAGCGCGAATTGCCGTCCCAAGCTGTTCTGCGAGACGCGACAGGCGTGAATTGCGGTATAGATGCCCGCCTGTTTCATTCAGAACGACAGTGCGCAAGGACGGAAGCTGCAGCGCTGACAGAATGGCGCTGACATCGGCGAAGCCTTCATGGAAAGCGGCCGCCTCCTGGGTCGCCGCGTCCCACAGTTCCGGCTTGATAGCGTCCAGAATAGCGTGGCCCATCTCATGGCAGACCACATCGGGGCTTTCGCCCGAATAGACTGTCCGCCCTCCCGGGCCGGAGCCGTGAAAGAAGTTCAACGCCTTTCGGTCGTAGAACGCATTGAGGTCTTCTCCCTCGTCGAGTATCACCGAGAGTGTATCGCCGGGTTGCCACGCTTGCACCGGAAGCAGGGGAGCCCAGAAATCGGCTCCGCGGCGCAACGCTTCCGCTGCCGTCCAGTAGCGATATTGCGGCGTGCCAGGGTCATAGGGGCCAGGAGCTGGCGCCGGCTTTGGGAACGAGAAGGCTAGCGGCTTGCGAGACAAGTCGGGCACAGGGCGGGACGTCTGCACTGCGGGCTCAGGATCGTCCTCCCAAGCATTGATATGGGTTGCGCTGGGTTTGGCTCTGGTCTGGCTTACTGACATTGTTGCCTCCCGTGGGTCTTTGCAATCGTTACTTGCCGCTTTTGCCGCGCTCTGCTGCTCCATTCACTCGTAGGGATGCGGTTGAGGCAGGTTTGTGATCATGCCTATGTTGGATCGCAACTGGAGACCGACGCATTCACGACATGTTGGAAATTTTATGTTTGCACAGCTTCAGGATGCCCGGCTGTGACCCAGATCACACCACCGAACGGACGCATCGATTGAAGGATGTGCCGTTGGCGCAACCGGATCGAGCGCCTGATCAATCACCTCAAGCAGTTCAGTCGCATTGGCACCCACCAAGAACCTGCTTGAGTGGTCCGTTTGCGCCTCGATCCCATCTCGGCCCCTTGAGGATCACAGGTGTCCGCCTGGCCGGGCGGATGGGAGCAGAGATGTGGACCGAAGCGCATCGGGCACGCCACGAGGTCGGCCCGAAAGAGATGGTATTGAACTATGCGATCGAGGAGTTGGCGCGGTGGCTGGAGCAAGCGGACCCACCGCGCAGTGAGCGGGCGACGCCCGTGTTGCCCGTCATCAGCGCGATCGCCTGGCATCTCCGCATTGGTGGACCCTGGCGCGCCCTGCCCGGTGACTTTCCGGCGTGGTAAACGGTGAATGGCATGCCTGCCGAAGTCGCCGGGGCGTCGGCGGCGACCCAACCTCGATGGACCTCAGTGCTCCAACGCCCACCAAGACCCTATGGTCGCCTCGAGCGGGCGGATCCAGGCATCCTTGGCCCGGGAATAATCCGAGGAATTATCTGGATGCTGGAGGCTGCACTCCTGCTTCACGCGCTCGTAGGCGCGGGCCTGCGCAGGATAGGCGCGAAGGTAGGCGCAGAACGCGATCATGCTGTTTGCCGAAAAGTGGCCGACCTCGAAGCCATGCAGTTGCTTGATGCGGCGGCCGGTGTCGGGGTCGTCGAGGCTGAAGTAACGGCGTCCGGGAACCCCGTATTCGCCCCAGCTCACGTAGCCGCGCCGGGCCAGCAAGTCCGTAGCGCCGTCAAGCATCGCGAGCGTACTCACCTCCACCAGCAGATCGATCACGGGTTTGGCGAGAATGTCCGGTATCGCGGTCGAGCCGACATGGTGCACCGCACGGCAGGGTGGTCCTAGCAGCCGGCGCAGCTCGGCAGCCTCATAGTGGGCCTGCTCCGCCCAAAGCGGAGAGTGGGGAACCAGTTCGACATGAATCGGTGCTGAGACCATGCTACCAGATACGAGTTTCTGTTTTCATGATGTGTCTGATCACTTCTGTTGTGCGCGCAAAATGGACGGTGCGTCCTGATCGGTCAAAGCTTTCAACCAGCAAGCCGAGGCCTTTGGTCTTTAATATTCATCAGCACGGCACCGCCTACCCTCGGGCACCGGCTGCGAGCTTCCAGTAAGGTCCATGATCAGCGCCCGCTCGCTGGTGGACGATCCTGTATGGCCGGGATCAAGCCTCGTCCTCGCGGGCAAGCCGTGTTGCCCACCATAGCTCCTCGGCATCCGGCTCGCGGTAGAAGCCGGCGACAAGCGGATCGAGCATCTGCCCGGCGTCCGCACGACGGCCGTCTGCGTCCAGTATCGCCGCAAGCGCTGTCGCCGCGCGGACCTCGAAGAACTGGGCACCTTGCGCCCGGGCCACCTGCAACGCCTGGCGCAAGTCCGTTTCCGCCCCGCGCCGGTCGCCGAGGCCTGCCCGCAGCCCGGCGCGTGTTCGGAGCATGTCCGCTTCGTCCCATCGCGTCCCGCTCTTCTCGACTATGCGGCGCGCCGCAGCCAAGCGATTTAACCCCGCCTCGAACGCGCCGGTTTGGCCGAGCATCTCGGCCTCAAAGCGGATCAGGCTCGGCTCATACAACGCGCCACCCGAGCGCAGGTGGAGCGCCAGGCCGCGCTGGATCAGATCGAGGCCCTCGTGCGAACGGCCCTCCGTGCCAGCGTGAACGCCGCGCAGCATCTGGGCAAGGCTCCCATAATAGGCGCGGCCCTGCGCGTCCGACAGCGACCGCAGCTCCTCGAGGTGGTGCAGCTCGTCCGGACCGCTGCCGAGCTGAAGATCCAGATAGGCCATGTGCCAGAGCGCCTGCAGTATGGTCCAGGTCGGCCCCACGTGCCGAGCCTCGGCCAGCGCTTCGGCACCCAGGCGGCGCGCCTCGGCCAGCTCACCCTGGCACATCAGCGACCAAGATAGGTAGATGCGCATCAGCACCGCCGGGTCGCCGATACCAGGGCCGGTGTAGAGCGCCCGCTTGGCCGGATCGAACAGGGCCAGCCCCCGCTCGAGGTTCGCGCGGACAGCGCCGAACCGTCCGGCGGGAAATGCGGAGAAGCCGGTCGCGTAGCATCCAGTCACGATCCAATCCGGGTCCCCACGCACCTCGGCCAGCGCGAGCAGCTCTGCGGCATAGCCTTGTGCCTGGCCGAGACGGCGGCCCATCAAATGATGCACCGTTTGGCCAAACAGGACCATCGGCAACTGCGGCGGGCCATTCAGCTCGGTGCAGAGCGTCCGCGCATCAGCGTAGGCCTTTCCGACTTCTGGGCTGGCCTGGCCATGGACCAGCATCATCGTCTTTGCCTTGATGACGCTCAGATCCAGTTGCCGTCGCAGCGTGTCCTCAGTGTCCGGCAGGCCGCGCGCGAGGCGCAGGCCTGACTCGAGCTGCGCGAGCGCTTCGGTTGCCGCGGATCTAAGCAGCGACTGCGTGCCGGCCCGCAGCCACCAATCGATCGCGCGCACGGCAAACCCAGCCTCCATGCAGTGGCGGGCAAGAAGCTGCGGCTGCGACGCCGCGACCTCCGGCAGATGGTGCTCCAGCGCATCGGCGATGCGTCCGTGCAAACGGCGCCGCTGGTCCCGCAGCATCATGTCGTATGCCGTGTCTTGGATCAGCGCGTGCTTGAAGCGGTATTGACCAGAGCCTGGCGCGCCCCGGGGCTGCACCAGCCCAGACTCGGTCAGCCGTTCAAGGCCTGCTGCGAGCGCCGTGGCGGGCTGCTCGGCAACCAGGGCCAGCATGTCTAGGTTGAAGTCCCGTCCGATCACGGCGGCAATCTCGGCCAGCTCCCGCGCGTCCCCCAGCCGGTCCAGCCGTCCCAGAAGTGAAGCGCGGATCGTTATGGGTACTGCGGAGCCCTCCGCCCGGCGCCCGCGCGACAGTTCCGAAAGCACACCAATCTCCAGCGCCGCTTTCGTCACCTCCTCCAAGAACAGGGGAACACCGTCGGAGCGGGCGAGGATCTCGTCCATCAAGTTCGGCGGGACGGCCGTCGGTTCGGCAACCCGGCGGACGATCTCCGCGCTGTCCGCGGCGGCGAGGGGTTCTAGCGTCACGCACTCGACTTGGGGCCATCCCGCCCAATCCGGCTGGTATTCCGGCCGGGCCGTGACGATCATCAGCATCGGCAGCTCAGCACAGAGGCGCACCAGTCTCTCAAGCATCTCCGCCGAGCTCGGGTCGATCCAATGCGCATCCTCGACAACCACCAGCATCGGCTTTCGCCGTGCCGCGGCGACGAGAGGGTTGAGCAGCGCCTGCAAGGTGCGCTCGCGCTTCAATCGTAATTCCAGTTGCGGAGCCGAGCCCTGCGCCGGCGGTATCACCAGTTCACGGATGAGTTGCAGCTCCTCGCTGGACGCGCCCTGCCGGGTCGAGATCAGCTTCGTACGCCTAGTCTCGGTATCGTCACCGGGGTCAAAGGCAGCGGAGTGTTCGATCTGCGCGATCACAGGATACAGCGGCACATCCTGTTGATGCGGTGCGCCAAAGTAGCGCAGGCGCGTGTGCCGCGTCGCGACCGTCTCGTCCAACAGGTGCTCCACTAGGCGCGACTTGCCCAGCCCGGCCTCCCCGGTCAGCAGCACGACCTGGCCGACACCACTGCAGGCCTGTTGCCAGAGCTCGAGCATGCGGGCCGCCGGGACATCACGGCCAACCAGCCGGCCCGTCTCGCCCCTCACGCGCCTCTGAAGGCGGCTGCCAGCCTGCGCGGGCCTCAGCACCTGCCAGAGCTGGACCGGCTCGGGCCAGCCGCGGATGACGCGCGTGCCGCAGTCGCGGCAGTCGAACCGCCCGTCGACGGTGCGGCGCACGCCGTCGTCGATCATCACCGTGTCGGGTTCGGCGAGCGCCTGCAACCGGGCGGCCAGGTTCGGGGTCTCACCCGCGACATCCACGTCGAACGGACTGCCACTGCACAGCACGTCGCCGACGATTGTCACGCCGGCCGAGATACCCACGCGCATGTGCAGACGCCCATGGTCCCCGGGCATATGCCGTAGGCTCTCGATTGCTGCCAGCCCGGCGCGGACGGCCTGCAGCGCGTCGTCCTCTCTCGCATGCGGATAGCCGAAATAGATTAGGGCGCCATCGCCTAGGTAGCGGGCGACGAACCCGCCAAAGCGCGTCATGACGCTGCTGATCTGGTGATGGAAGTTGCGGATCAGCTCGCTGTAGTCCTCGACGTCCAGGGTGGTCGCAAGGGCGGCCGAGCCGATCAGGTCATAAAATGCGATTGAGACATGGCGCCGTTCGGTCAACGCACGCCCTTGTGCCCGAGCGGCGGCGATCGAGCAGCCGCACTGAGAGCAGTATCGCGCCGCCGCGGCGATTGGCGCGGCGCAGTCATGGCAGACCGGCCCGAGAGCAGAAACCATGCGTAGGACAGGCGTCATGCCCGGCACGCCAGGTAATCCAGGGCACGCAGGCTCGGCAGGAAAAAATAGCCGCCGCCCTGCATGGTCACGAACCGGGCCAGGTTCGCACACTGTCGTATCGGCGTATCAGGGATGGTGAAACGGCCGGCCGGGCCGATCAGCGGGTCTGCCTCCTCATAAAGCCCATCGAACATTGGGTTGCCGATCCAGGTGTGCTGGACAAACTCGAACTGCCGCTCGATGTCGCTGTTCAGGCAGGCGAACACCAGGCCGCGCGGTATGCCGTCATCGATCATGCGGTCCCCGGGAGGAGGGCCGTAGGGACGGCCGCGGCGCAGGATGCGATGGCGATTGACGGCGTGCAATGCCATCAACCCGCCGCCAGCCTCCGGGGCTAGGCTGTCGCGCGGGTTGGCGCGACGCACATGTGCCCCAATCGGACAACCGGTGCCGTCCGCGTCGGCCACTCGGAAGCCGAAGCCGTTGTCCGGATCGGGATGGCCGTGGCGCTTGTTGCGCCGGGCCGGGTCACGCGGCATGACGCCGCCGGGCACGAGCACGTCGCCATCGCGCGTGCGGCCGACGATGCGCTCCGCCAGCCATTCGGCTTTTGCGGGGGTGCCGGCCTTCGCCGTCAGACTCCGCGCCGTTTCGGCCATGCATTGCCAGAAGCCAGCCACGTCCTGCTTCAATTGGCGCAGCACCAGGTAAGAGCCGTTGCGACCGAGGTCGTGCAGGCCGGCCAAGCGCGCCGGCGGCAGCAGCGGCGGCGCAGGGTCGAGCGCAGCCGGCACCAAAGGCCCGGGTGCTGGGACGTCATAGGTGTTCGGATGACCGAGCAGCACGTCGCCCACTGGGATGCCGTGCGCGCCCCAGGCTGCATCCGCCGTTTGGGCGGACGCGCCGTGCATCAGCACCGGCTGGGACAGGCCGTCAGCGAAGCCGAAATGCTCGCGCCGTGCGACCGTCTCGATGCCGGTGCGTGGGTCCGTATGCGGGGTTGAATGGGCTACCGACCGGATCGGCGGGGCCGCCATCCGCACGCCGGAGAACTTAGCGAGCAATTGCCGTAGGGCGTCGAGTTGAGCCTGCAGTGCGTCCTCGGTTTCGGTGTAGAGCAGCACGACCGCGCCGATTACGGGACCGCCGGCCTGTTGGCGACTGGCGTCGAGTCCACCGCCGTTCCAGTGCCAGGTGGCCGGCGCTTGCTCTTTTTCGTCGCCCAGCAACCGGGCCCGCGCTGCCATACCCTCGCAGAATGCCGGGGAGAATGTGGCCAACACCGGTTCGGACATGCCGAGGCAGCGCAGCCCGTGCGCGGTGAACGCGATGTTGAGCGCATCCGGCCGACGCCCGGCGGCGCTGGTCACCTGCATCTGAAGGGCCTTCAGCCAGGAGTTCAAAGGCGGCCCATTCGAGCAGGTGGCCGGTTCGTCGAGCTCCAGCAGGACGAAAGCGGCATGCGGCAGGTGGAAGTAGGCGCTGATGGCAAGGCCCTGGATATCCTTTGCCTCTTCCTTGTCCGGCTGCCAGGCGACGAGCCTTGGACGCGAGGCTAGAGCAGCTTGACCCATTGTTCGGCCTCCTGTGGCAAAAGGGCGGGCTGACGCAGCCCGGCGGCCATGCGCGTATTGCGCTCGATCTGGTTGACCGTCAGCTCCGGGTAGGCGCTGTACCAGAACAGGCTTTCCCGCTGAGAGTGCCGCGCCCAGGCCTTGAAGCGCAGCCCGTCCGTCGCCCCGCCCTGCATCAGCCAGCGCGTCCGGGGGAAACCGACGCAGTTGCTCCAGGCCAAGGTGAGGCCGGACGCGGCCTTGTCGATGAAATCGTTAAGATAGCTTTCCCAGCTTCCGTCGTAGTTGCTGAGAAAGAGCAGTCGGGAGCCGTTGCCGACCAGCGACCAATGGGCGAAGTGGATGGTGCGCATCTGGCCGAGATAGCCGTCCGGCGTCTGGGCGAGCACCTTGAAGCCAAGCACCATCGTGCCGAGGCGGATGAGGATCGCGCGCAACGCGCCGGGCTTGACCAGCACCATGCTGGCAAGATGGTTCTGGACCACCAGGTTCTCCCGAAGCGCAATATCTGCCTCATCGGGCCGCGGCGGTGGCGTGTCCTGCACGGAGTCCGTCCGCTCCAATTGCCGCAGCCGGACGGCAAGCGCCCCGACCAACACTCCGAGCAGGGCGGCAACAGTGGCCACCGATCCGGCGATCCAGGGGCGCGCCTCCGGCCAAATCACCGTTGCGAGCGCCAGGCCCGCGAGCCCGGCGAGCCCGGCCGCAAGTCCGGCGTGCAACAGCGCCCGCGCTCGTGCGTGAGGCAATGAACGCCGGCTCTCGGCCGTCGCGAGCCACGGAAATTGAGGAACGAACACGTCTCGCAGCCTGGCATGGATGGCGACCGGGGCCGCGCTCCGCAGCGCTGGCGGAGCCGTGTCCACGGCGTCCCGGAGCGCGAGCATCAGGGCGTGCTCCCGTCGAATACGATCGACCGTGAGGCCGACATTGCCGACATGGTAGGCCACTGGCCGGACGGTGTGCGCCTTCAGGAACGGCGTGAGTGCCTGGTTCGAGCCAGGCCGGAACACCGCTTCGTACTCGGGCGCCTGCGCGTCCTTGGTGTAAGCAAGGATCGGCCGCAGCTCCGAGGCCAGGACGCAGTCCACGACCTGCCAATAGGCGTCGGGATCGCCGTCGAAATTGCTCTCAAACACCAGGAGAGGATCCCAGTTCGGATCGTCGAACACCGACAGCGACATGAAGTGCAGCGTCGGAACTGCAGCATACAAGCTTACCTGCTGGCCCGATGGGCGGTCGATCGCCTGGGCTCGCCAGTCGCGGACGCGAGCCCGGAGCAAGTCCAGGCTGGATGCCTCCACCTCTGCGATAACGGCGAGGACGGTTTGCGACATCGATGTCTCTCCAGACCAATCATGGCAGCTTCACGTTCACTGGGTGTTACAGGTCGAGCGGGGATACGTAGTGTGACCTCTGTCACAGGCGTTGTCAGGTAAGTTTGACCGCGGGCCGGTAGCCGGAGCCCGCGTCGACCGCTGTCTCAGCTGACGGTCGCAAATGTCGGCGGCCACGTCGCGAGCGTCAGCGAGAGTGGCCAAAAGCCCTGACGTGCGCCGGAAAACAGCCCTGGTTGCGCGCCGGTATACTTACCGACCTTGGCGGCATCGGTGAACAGCGTGGTGACCACGATGTCGAACAGGTCGAGCAGGTCGTCCTCCGCGCTCACTTCCTGCATCCGCACGAAGGCGAGCGGGGTGGCGGCCCGCCGCTCCTTGGGCAGCCGCGCCATGGCCTGCGCCTTTGCCACCAGGGCGAAACGGGCCAGTGCCGTGACGCGCCCTGTCGGGGCGTGGGCGGTGCCGGGCAGGCCAAGGACCAGCATCCGTAGCTCATCGAGCCGGGTAACGGCGCGGGACAGCTCGGCGCCGCTGCGCAGGTATGGGCCGTCGCGCAGTCTGTCGAGCAGGCAGGGCCGGACTGGGCCGCAAAGCCCAGCCGCATGTGGTCCCCTCGCTTCGGGGCGGCCGGCTCGCGGTCGGCGTCGTCGAGGTGGACGTGCCGGGCGAGCTGGTCGGGAGTTGGCTCGCCGGCGTAGCGGCCGTGTCGGCGCTCCTGCCCGGCCGTCAGAAAGGAAACCGGCATGTTGGGGTGGTGTCAGTAGCCGGCGGCGCCGAGCTGCTCGGCGATACCGGTGGCGGCGCTGCTCCGCATAATCCCGCCTCCTTCAACCAAGAGGAGGCACCATGCTCGACAAGCACCTCAAGTCATCTGTCACGCAGCAGCGGCTCCGGTCCGGCGTCGCCGCCGGCCATATCGACGGCTTTGCCGACTGGCTGCATCGCCATGGCTACGAACCGGTCACCGCTGATGGGGTCCTTCGATCCCTTGCGGGCTGGACGGATTGGATACGGCAGGCTGAGTTCACCGCGCAAAGCCTGCTTGCGGGTCTCGATGCCTGCAAGGCGGAGCTCGAAACGGGACGCCATGTGCGGTATGGTCGCGGTCCCAATCGCAAGTCGCTGGCGTCTGCCGCGCTGTTCATCTGCTTCCTCCGGGAGCAGGGCGTGCTTCCGCCCCTTGCCGTTCCGCCATCTGCGGCCGATCTCTGGCCGTTTCTCGGAGCGTTCCGTTCATGGATGCGCCAGCACCGGGGACTGACGGAGACGACGCTGGACGTTTACCAGGCGATCCTTGCGGAGCCTCTCGCGGCCTGCGGCAGCGACCCACGCCTCTACACCGTAGAGAGCCTACGCAGCTTTGTCCTAGAGCGGGCGCGTCGTCACGGGCTTGCGCGTGCCAAGACCGTCGTGGTCGCGGTTCGTGCTCTGCTGCGCTTTCTCGGCGCCACGGGGCGGTGTCCGGCAGGAATGCAGCATGCGATTCCTGGCTTCGTCTCCTGGCAGCTCGCAACGCCTCCCCGGTTCCTGGCCGCAGACGACGTGGAGCGGGTGATCGCGTCTTGTCCTGCGAACGTGAACGGGTTGCGGGACAAGGCGGTGCTGTCGCTTTTGGCTCGGCTCGGGCTCCGCGCGGACGAGGTCGCCGGGCTCAAGTTCGCCGACATCGATTGGACCCACGGGCTGCTCACCGTGAGCGGCAAAGGGCGGCGCCAGGAGCGGCTTCCCCTATCTCAGGAGGTCGGCCGATGCGCTCTTGTGTTACCTGCGCCGGAGCAGGCCGCCACTGCGGACGCCCGTAGTGTTCACGTCGGCTGTAGCACCGCTCCGTCCGCTAACCCGGGCTGGCGTGACGTATGTCGTGCGCGCGGCACTCCGCCGGGCCGAGATTAAGGCGCCGATCAACGGCGCTCACGTCCTCCGGCATTCCGCCGCGACCGCCATGCTCCGGCAGGGCGCGTCCCTGGCCGGCATCGGCGCGGTCTTGCGCCATCGTTCCCCAAGGACCACGGCGCATTACGCCAAGGTGGACTTCGGCCTCCTGGCGGAAATCGCCCGGCCGTGGCCGGAGGCGCCGTCATGCTGACACCCCACGTCGATCGCTGCCTTTCGCTTCGGCAGGGCCCCTGTCAGCTTCGATGACATTTCTCCGAGGGATCGCCTACGGCGATGGCTTCAAGCTCGGCAACGCCGCGCGGCATCTCCGTGCGTTCGCCCGGTTCGCCATGGGCCGAAGTGACACATACGTTCGCGCGTCAACTGCGGTGGACTGGGCGGCGCAGGATCCATCGCCCAACGCCCGGCACACCCGGCTGCGAGACGTCGTGCATCTCGCCCGCTTCCTGCACGCCGAGGACCGGGCCCACGAGGTGCCGCCGTCAGCCCTGTTCCCCGCGCCACAGGTCCGCCCTCTGCCCTACATCCACACGTCCGGTGAGCTGGCGCAGATCATCGAGGCGGCTGGCCGGCTGCGCCAAACCTACCCGCCCCGGCGTGAGGTGTATGCAACGCTCCTCGGACTGATCGCCGCAACCGGGCTGCGGATTTCAGAGGCGCTCAACCTCCGGTTCAATGATCCACAGCCCGACGCCGTGCTGCTGATCCGGCGGACAAAGTTCGGCAAGCGTCGCCTCGACAGCCTGCGATGGACGGCCCCGCCACACCGCGTAAAGCGGCGCGCATAGGCCTTCCACAAACCCGTCAAAGCCCGCCGCGTTCAGCTCCGCTCGCAATCGGCCATAGAAGACGTGCCCAGGTGACCGCGGCAGCTCCGCCCACGATACCATCATGTCCAACTGACGTTCCCGTTGCCGTCCTAGCGCCATCCGATACCAACCACCCTTGTCAGACTGACAAGGAATCAAGCCAAGCCGATTTCGTCAACGGGCTGCTAGGGATCTGCCTCGCGCGGGCGCTCCCGCGCAACCCATCGACCGTGCTCCGGGTTACGGATTTGGCCAACGAGGACGGGGCTCTAGGGGTCAACCGCGTGTGCGGCGTCCCGTTCATCGAGACGACGCGGGCCTACAACAACGCCTATAAGCGGCGCACCATCCCGGCCGTGGGCCGCGTGCGAGACCCCACGTTGGCGATGGCGCGTGCGAAATGCCTCGCTCGCCTGAAGTCCTCCTGAGCGCGCCGGGCCGACCACCTGCACAACCCGGCATCGGCAACATCATCATCCCGGGCTGGCAACAGTCAATGAGGAGGAGGTCGGTTGAGGATACGCTCGAGAATCACGTTCAAGCCCGGTGGGATGTAGCGCGGGCGCGTTTGGTAATCTCACGGTGAGCGATATCTTGGTGCTTCGGCAGATGATTAAACGGATCGCCCATGTTGAAGCTTACATGAAGAAAAGGGAATAAACATATAAGTCGAGACATTAGGCATATAGAACAAAACACTGGCAATCCGACCGCTTGCCTCACGTTACTTTCAAATCAAAATTCGGCAAGTGCGATGTCTTCTTGGTTCACCCATCACAACCTAGAATCCATGCGTCAATGGTGCTACGTGGCATTGAAACTTGACCAGGAGGTGTACGAACGGTCATCGGACGCGTTCAGCCCTGGCGCCAACATGCCGCAGCTTCTCAAGCCGTTGCTCGCAAACCGTCGCGAACTGGTCAGCTGGTTCGCGCACTACGATCACGCTTACGATGCGGAGCGGATCGCAGATCGTAGAACTCACGATTTCTGGGCATATCAGGCCGCTGTCGCCTTGCGTGGTGATTGGGATCGGCTGAGCAAGCGCTGCGAGGCTGTCGTTAACGATCCGTCAAAGGCTGCATCTGAGCAAAAGTATCTCATCGACGACACTTCTACCTGGCGCTGTCGAGCCGTGATCTTGGCCGGATGCAGGAGGTGCTGCAAGATTTGGTCACCCCGCCGGCGCTACGCGCCCGCGCTAACGATGAAAGCGGCTCCAAAGAGGAGTTCGTCTTCACCCCGGCAGTGATCTACGCGAAGATCGCCTGGTCCCATGGCTGCGAGATCATCGTGGACACACCCTACATCCCAGCGGAATGGCTGCCCATGGACCCGCTGTCCCGCTACAACAACCATTACAGGTTCCTGAAATAGGAGCTGAGCGCGTTCTTACGGTGGGCAAGCCCCATTGATGGACGGGGAAACAGGCTGTCCCAATGAATCCCTTCCGCGCCAGTGCCGGATAAAACCCCTGACCCGACTCGGGGCTGCACAGACGCAGCCAAGCGACAGCACAATTGGGCCCACTGGCAGCATCCGTGCGGAAACTTACGGTAAGGACCGGAGCGTTGCCGTGTCGGTTGACGACGGGCGCCAACTCACGACAAAGAACTCTTTGTCGTGAGTTGCCCAGCAGCGCATCAAATGAGCCACTTCAGTCCACGATAACTCCATAGCAAATCTGTTGACGGATAACCTGCTCTGATTGGGTTGTCGTAAATGGGGAAAGCTAAAAGCATGGTGGAACTGGTCGGCTATGCCAGGGTGTCCACCCAGGAGGGCCAGCAGGTGCTGGATCGCCAGCCCGATGCGCTGAACGCTGCCGGTTGCGAGCGTATCTTTGACGATCGCGGCACTGGTGCCAGCACCAACCGGCCCGGCCTCAAGGCCTGCCTCGACTATCTCCGAAAGAGTGACGTGCTGGTCGTGCTCGACCTCGACTGCCTCGGGCGGTTGGCCGGCGAGTCGATCCGGCTCATGGACGCGCTGGAGGCCAGGAATGTGGGCTTCCGGGCACTCAACGCTTCGTTCGACACCACTACGCCCATGGGCCGCGCCTTCCTGCAGATCCAAGCAGCGTTTGTCGAAATGGAGCGCAATGTCATTCGCCAGCGGGTCAAAGAAGGTATCGCCGCTGCCCGTGTTAGCGGCTGGAAGGGCGGCCGCCCCCGTCTGACGACGCCCGAGCAGCTGCACTATGCCCAGCACCTCATGGCGGATCGCGAGCGCAGCATCCCCGCGGTCTGCCGCGAGCTGGGCGATGTTCCCGCGAGCACGCTGTGTCACTACCTGCACGCCGATCCTCATCTCTCGTGAGTCCTACACGCGCCGGTGATTGACAAGCTCACCTACCTCGTCGCCATGGCCCGGGAGCGCAGCTTCCGGCAGGCAGCGGAAGCATGCGGCGTGGCGCAGCCGACGCTCTCGGCCGGGATCAAGCAGCTCGAGAAGGAGCTGGCCGTCACGCTGGTCCGCCGCAGCTCCCGCTACCACAGCCTGACGTCGGAGGGCGAGAAGGTGCTGGACTGGGCCCGGCGTCTGGTCGGCGACGCCACCACCATGCGGCAGGAGCTGCAGGCCATGCGGACCGGACTGTCGGGCCACCTGCGGATCGCGGTGATCCCGACCGCGCTGGCGATGGTACCCTTGCTGACCGGCCAATGCCTGGCCCGGCACCCGGCGCTGCAGTTCACCATCCTGTCGTGTCCGTCCATCACGATCCTGCAGATGCTGGACAACCTGGAGGTGGACGCCGGCATCACCTATCTCAACAACGAGACCGTGGGCCGGGTGCAGGTGGTCCCGCTCTATACCGAGCGCTACCGCTTCGTCACCGCCGCCGACGGTGCGCTGAGCGACCGTGGCAGTGTGACATGGGCTGAGCTGAGCCGGGTACGCCTGTGCCTGCTAACGCCGGACATGCAGAACCGGCGCATCATGGACCGCTCATGCGCGGCGCTGGGGCGGAACCACGGGCGGCGCTGGAGTCCAACTTCCAGGTGACGCTGTTGGCGCACGTGCTGACCGGCCAGTGGGCCACCGTGCTGCCTGAGCACGTGGCCGAGACCCTGGCGCTGGCGCCCCGCCTGCGCCGCATTCCGATCACCGAGCCGGATGCGACCTACGAGATCGGCTTGGTGCTGCCGCATCGGGAGCCGATGCCGATCCTGGCAGCCGCGCTGATGGCCGAGGCACGGCTGCTGACCCAGCAACGTTGATAGGACTTCGCTATCGCAGCACCTAAATGAGTGCTTGATTGGAGGGGGCCATGGCCCGGTATATCACTCGGCGCAAGGGACTTTGCGCAGGGAGCGATCGGACGCCGTGACAGCATTGGTCAGCCAAATACCAGCAACGGCCGGGCACTGGGACGCTACCCTGGCCGGTGAGATCATCGCCGCTCACGCCAGCATGGAAGGCGCCGCGCTGCCGATCCTGCACGCGTTGCAGGAGGAGTTCGGCTACGTGCCGAAGCAGAGCGAGGCGATGATCGCCAATGCGATCAACGTGTCGCGCCCCGAGGTGCACGGCGTCATCTCGTTCTACCACGACTTTCGCCGCACATCGCCGGGCCGGCATGTCCTGAAAGTCCGCCGCGCCGAGGCTTGCCAATCGGTCGGCGCGGCCGCGATGGCGGACCGGCTGCTGGCACGGCTCGGCGTGGAGTGGGGCGGCACGACCCGGGATGGCAGCCTGACCGTCGAGCCCACCTTCTGCCTGGGCCTGTGCGCCTGCGGTCCGGCCGCCTTATTGGACGAAGAGCCGCTGGCCCGGCTCAACGACGCTGGGCTGCTCGAGGTGACCGAGGAGGCACGGCGCACATGACCCGCATCTATTTGCCGAGGGACATGGCGGCGCTGGCGTTGGGCGCCGACCACGTGGCCCGATCCCTCCAGGCCGAGGCCGCCCGCCGATAGCGATAGCCGGGTCGAACCGCTTGCCTGTCTTCAGCACGCCAAAGCAGATGACCAAGAGCTTGCGCATGGCCGCCACAACGATCTGCTTGGGCTTGAGGCGGGCCGCGCTCTTCAGGCGTGCCACGAGTGCCGCAATCGCAGGATCATAGCGCATCGCGGACAGGGCTGGCATGTAGAGCGACGACCGCAGCGTGGCGTTGCCGACCTTGGAGATGCGCGTCGGGCAGTCGATCGAGGTTCCGGACCTGTGGTGGCTCGGGTTGAGGCCCGCATAGGCCACCAACTCGCCACTCCGGCGCAGAACCCCGGGCTCCGGCATCTCTGCCAACAGCAAGGCGGCCAGCGCTTCGCCGACGCCGACGACACTGAGTAACAGATCGCGTCTGCCACGCAGTTCGGCGTCGCCGTCGATGGTTTCGCCAATCGCCTTGTCGATCGCCTCGAGCTGGATGCTGAAGCGGTCGGTGGTCGCGGCGGCCAGCTTGGTCGCGGTGCTGTCGCCGAGGCCGCTGCTGAGGCGGTTCCTCCACTCCGTCCGGCTGCCGACGATGCCGGCGCGCACGGTGTGCAGCTCGCTCAGCTGCCGCATCGCCGGCGATGGCGGCGTCCATGGGCCCGGCTTGAACAATTCGCCATACTCGCGGATCAGGGCGGCATCAACCTTGTCGATTTTGTTGCGACCGAGCTTGGTGCGGCCGAAATCACGGATCTGAGCCGGGTTGACGACGCTGACGATGTGGCCTGCATCATGCAGGGCCAGTGCCGGGCTAAGGCTGTGACGGCCGGTCGCCTTCCTGCAGACATGGGCTTGTTTGCTGCCCATGGCCTTGAGCCAGGCCAGCATCAGCTTTCAGCCATCCGGGCTGTTCGCGCAAGTCCTGCTCTGCCTGCGCTGGCCTTTTGCGCAGCAGGCATCCAAGGTCTCCTTGGAAACGTCGATCCCCAGTATGGCGTCAGTCATTGTTGCTACCATCATCGCGGGTGGACACGGCAAGGCTCCGCGTCGGGCAACCTTGTACGCGGGATCAGCGGTATGCCGCGTCCCTGGATACCGTTCGGCCTGAACAGCGGAGCTTGGAGAAGCGGCGCCCTATCTACCGCACGGGTTCGTTGACCGAAGGGACGCATGAGGCTCACCGCTTTCCTTGCTGCTCGGCGAGATATCGTTGCCCGTCGAGCAAGCGGCAACGTACAAGGGATTGAGTGACGTCGCCATGCCTGGCACGGTGCCACGGTCCGATCGAGGTCGCTACCTCATAAGGCCGCTGCTTGTCCAAATACCGCCCAACACCGCCGGCGCGCGGAACAGTCGGATTACAATCATCAATCTTGGCACCTGAGCCCGGCGTAGCCGGCGTATGATAATCAGCCAAGTATCGGGAAAATAGAAAGTAATGCTCCGAATTAATCTATAAATTTAGCCATACTTAGTCATTTTTATTTCGATCTTGTATTCAAATGGGAAAGGGTCGACACAGGAACGTTACCTGCGTGCTGCAAGATGTTTCACATTTAATTGAATTTGCCTTTCCCTATTAGAAACAGCAGGTTACCAGTTTTTTAGGGCTTGAATCAGGATGGTTCTCGTAGCATCGGCCGATGGCCCGCCGCCTGGACTCGATCCATCAGACTGCGAGCGGGAATCGATCCACACTCCTGGCGCGATCCAGCCGCACGGCGCGCTACTTGCCGTCCTGGCAGACCGTGGAACAGTTACCCATGCCAGCGCCAACCTTTTGTCCATCCTAGGCCGACCCGCTGAAGCCGTGCTCGGCCAACCGGTTGAGTATGCCCTTGGCGAGGCTGCCCGCCATGTATTGCGGTCCGCCAAGCCGGGAGAAAAAATCGCGCTCAGCCAAGACGATACCCCGACTGATGCCAACGGGCAGACACTTCACCTCCATGCTTATTGGACCGGCCGTCACATCGCCTTTGACATCGAGCCGGCCAACCCCGATCCGGGCCAGAAGCTCCCCTTGACCGTCGTGCAGTCGATCCTCGAGACGTTCGAGAAGGCTACAAGCCAGCTCCACCTCTGCCAGCTTGCGATACGGGGGCTGCAGGCCCTGACCGGCTTCGAGCGTGTCATGGTCTACCGCCTTGGCAAGCAGGGTCATGGCGAAGTGGTCGCCGAAGTTCACGCAACGTCGCTCGAACCCTATCTTGGGAACCATTACCCTACGACCGACATTCCGACGCAGGCCAAGCGGCAGTTCCTGAGCCAGCGTGTCGGATCGGTTGCGAATTCCAGCTATCAACCGATCCCGCTGCTCGTCGACCCGGTGCTGGACGACGGCACCCCACTTGACCTTACCCACAGCGCGTTGCGCAGCGTGTCGCCGATACAGCGCGAGTACTTGCGAAACATGAAAACGGCTGCGAGCATTTCGATCAGCCTGGTTTCGGGATCGGAGCTTTGGGGCTTCCTTCTCTGCCATCACGCCACGCCGCGTATTGCCGGGCCTGATCTGCGGGCAGCCGTCGACATGGTCGGCCGGGTCGTCTCCGTGCTCCTCGGTGGCCTGGGCGATGCGGAGGTGTATGCGCAGCGCAACGCGCGCAACGACACATTGCGCACCCTTGTCGACCGGCTTGCAGCCCCTCTGCCCCTTGCAGCCGCACTGGCCGCCGCGGCGACGAACTTGCTGCATTTGGTCAATGCCTCAGGCGCCGTGATCCGCATCGCTGGCACTCTATCTCGCATTGGGAGCACCCCTCCTGCAGATGCCGCCGAGCACGCGGCGGCAGTCATGCAGTTGCGGGCAGCCGGAGAGCTGCTGGCCGTTGACGACCTGGCGCTCGTTCATCCTGAGCTGGCTGCTTGCACCGAAGCAGGCAGCGGCGCCCTTCTGCTGCCCCTTTCCCAAGACGGCAACGACCTGATCCTCTGGTTCCGCCCGGAATATTCGCGTATCGTCACCTGGGCGGGAGACCCGAACCAGAAGGCTACCCGGGAACCAAGCACTGGACAGATTTCTCCGCGCGCCTCCTTCGCTGCTTGGAAGCAAACCACCACTGGCCGGTCCAGACCCTGGACGGTGGCCGACCTGGCGCTTGCCGCCGAACTGCGCACCGCGTTTGAGCAAGAGGTGGCGCGGCGTGCCAGGGCGGAGCTCGTGTGGCTCCGCCATTACCAAGACTTGAGCGATAGCCTGGAGCTTAAGGTCGGGGAGCGAACCAAGGCGCTTGAAATCGAGACTTCTGAACGGCTCAGGGCCGAGGCCACCTTGCACCAGGCGCAGAAGATGGAGGCCATCGGCCAGTTGACCGGTGGCGTGGCACATGACTTCAACAACGTGCTGGCCGCCGTGCTCGGCAATGTCGAGTTGGCGCAGGCCAGCACCACTGAGCCGGTGACCCTGCGACAGCTCAGCAACGTCCAGCAGGCCGCCGAGCGCGGCGCTAAACTTACCGACCATCTGCTGTCTTTCGCCCGCAAGCAACCACTCAGCAAGGAGACCTGTAATGTCAATCTGCTGGTTTCCCGGTTTCACGGCCTTATCAACCGGACCATCGGGTCATCTGTATTGATCCAGTTGGATCTCGCCCCTGATCTTTGGCGGGTGATGGCCGACCCCGTGCAGTTTGAGATGGCGTTGCTCAACCTTGCCGTGAACGCCAGGGATGCGATGGCAAAAGGCGGCAAGCTGACTATCGCCACGACGAACGTGTCCGCGCCATCGCCGGGCGTGCCCGACGACCTGCTTCCGGGCGACTATGCCTGCATCATGGTCCGAGACACCGGATCCGGGATGGGGGATCACGTTGCCCGCCGAGTATTCGAGCCGTTCTTCACGACAAAGGGACCTGGCGAAGGTACCGGGCTGGGGCTGAGCCAGGTCTATGGTTTCTGCAAGCAACTCAACGGCTCCACGATCCTCACAAGCGAATTAGGCGTTGGTACGTCTGTCAGTTTGTTCCTACCGCGGACCATTGAGCTCGCGTCAGGTTTGCCACCTCCACAACCCATCCTTGCCCAGGCGGCAGCCCCGGCACGGCCAGCCGCCTCGCGCGTCCTCGTGGTCGATGACGACTGGGCTGTGTTGAGCATGGTTTCCGAGATGCTGAAGGCGCTCGGTTTCGATGTGGTCGCTGCAGAGAGCGGCATGCGAGGTGTAGAAATCCTCACCAGCAGTGTGCATGTGGACCTTGTTCTCACCGATTTTTCAATGCCGGTCATGAACGGCATCGAGTTCATCCGGCAGGCTCGACAATTGCAGCCCGGCCTGCCCTGCCTGATGATGACCGGGTACGCCGACGTCGGAAACTTTGCCGATGCAGCTGCCGACGACATTCCCATCCTGCGTAAGCCTTACAAGATGAAAGACCTGGCTACGAACATTCAGCACTTGCAGAAACGGACTGAGGCAGGTGCATTGTCGCGAAGTATCCACTAACCCGCTGGAACGTGATTACCAGCGGTTGTGAGTGACAGCCTATGTCTATGGATTGACGCAGGGCAGTCACTTACGATGCTATAAGAGATAGTTAATGCCAAAGCAACATCTGATTAACATGCTCTTCTGCTTGGGTGTCGCCTTTCAAGAAATTACCAGATATTTTTTCTGATCCACTTTGATTGGAAAAAGCTCTAGAACCTTATAGAGAGACGGAATGATATTTACTGTCGCCTCGCCCGGCGGTTTGGAAATTCAGGCCTCGTCCGGGAACGCGACGCTTGTCGCATCCAACGCTGTTCGGACGACGCTGCGAAGGATCACTGCCTCGGCACATGGGAGGTTGCATGCCCACCCGGACTTCGTCGGCCTGCAAGAGGGAAAGTTGTCGCGAAAGGATTATGCGGAGTTATTGTTGCGGTTGCTAGGTCTTCATGCGCCGATCGAGGAGCAACTCACTCGTTACGACCATGATCGTGTCATGGCTTGGCGATCCAGCGGCAGCACCCCTTCGAGACCTACTCGCCTGCGAATGGACCTCGCGTACTTGGGGTTTGGTTCTGCCTCAATCGCGGCGGCGGCACGAGCCGACACCTTGCTGCCGGTTATTGATTGCCCTGCCGCTGCATTGGGTTGCGCGTGGGTTGTGGAAGGGTCGTCTCTTGGGGGCGCCGTACTCGGGCAGAAGCTTATTGCTATCCTTGGCTCAACCGGGGCGAAACATGGCGGGGCTTTTCTATCTTCCATTCCGGAGCAGGCTGACCGCTGGCGGGGTTGTTGCGCCGCTGTGGAACTTTGTGGAAGCGACGCGCTGGGACGCACCACCCTGGAAAATGCGTCGGTCGCAACGTTTGATGCTTTTGAGGCGTGGTTCGGGAAAAAACCTAGCTGTAGTGATCCGCAATCACCGGTGGACTAGCCCTACGCGAGAGTCTGGTAGCGTTTGAACTCTTTGCGTGGTTTTGCATTGTCCTGCTTTTCAGCAAGGCTGGTTGGATGTTGACGGATGCGCAGTGGCCTGTGCTGACCCCTCGATCGAAGCGGTGCGTCCGCCTGCGAAGGTGCTGCTTCGGCCGCTGCGGCGCACGATCGGCGCCATCCTGTGGCGGCACGACAACGGCGCCAAGTGGCGCGCAGTGCCGGCCGAACTCGGACCATGGTGGAGGGCGGCGTCCTCTTCCTCGCCGCAGCCATCGAACAAATCAAATGCTAACAAGCCCTAGCATTACAGTTGCACGTTATGTTTCATATGTGAGCGTTGCGCAGCGGCTTGGTGTGCTCGTCGCCAGAGTGACCAAGCGATGATGTAAGCCGGGCGAATGTATCGTTGCGCGA
>JAABVA010000630.1_pt1 | contig 43340 bp, 46 predicted proteins | sample 5560331 | NCBI WGS metagenome assembly JAABVA01 (sample SAMN12812661, study PRJNA571458) | rock metagenome | isolation source: Antarctica rocks | place: Antarctica: Victoria Land, Mt New Zealand sud | collected 2016-01-07 | reverse complement strand
TGCTTCTTTATGAAAAGTAAGTGCATTACTCTTTCGCATTATCACTTTTGTTGTAGAATTTTCATTGACATTTTGCTCTATGCAGACATCAACTTGACAACAATTCATGTCAAATGCATCATCATTCAAGATAGAAATATGAGATTTATGAAGAATCTCATGATGAATCTTGATGTCATGTTTTTCAAGACAGACTAGAAAATGTCTGTCTTCATCAGTTAAATAGACAGTGTAATTCTTGAAATTACATTCGCATTATTCTTGTGCATTAACTCGATTGTACTTCTAATAAGTACTTGCTCTAAATGCAAGACTTTTAATAGATGAGATGATATTGCAAATCTATGAATAAATCTGCATCAGAACAGTTTTTAAAAATACTTGAAATGAATCAGCAGACTCGTTGATCTCTTGATTATCATTCTTCTCTTTGCAATAAATATCTCAGAACTCAGTAATAGTTTTGTCTGAATTCAAATTCATAGTTCGATTGTAATACTTAATCAGCATTATTTGTTTCATCGTTTTTGAACTCATCTGTGATCGATTTCATCGACATACTCTTCTAGCAAGATTAAAAGTTCGCTCAATATTTATTGAGAATATCGAGTATGAAAGAATATTCTTAGTCATTTGCATCAACTTAGAAAAATTCGAAGCATTGTCTTTTCAAAATTGTCAGATCAAGTATTTCTCATTTATAACATCAGTGCGAAGATATCAATCATCTTCGTCTTGAGAAGAATGAACACGCTGAGATTGTTGAAGCAATGATCTTCTGACAGTTGCAACAGACTACAAGATCGTTAGTAAAAGATCAACTGCATTATCATAATGCATTATCTCGTCAGCATCACTTCTTGCTCTTTGTGCTTCTGCTCTCGAATTGACAGCTGAATCTTTATAGTAATGATGAAAATACTCTTTGAACTCTGTTTTGTACTTGATCTTGTAGTTGACAGACTTTTCATCATCATCTGTATCTTCATTGTCTTTGTCATCTCAAATCTTGTAAAGACTTAGCTTTATGATAGAATTCAGAATATTTGCAAGATTGTATATTGTTTCATCGCTGTCTTCGATTTTGACATAATACTTCGCAAGTTTGATTGAGACTTTTTCACAAGTCTTTACTATAACAGCACTTGATGAGCAAGTACTTCTTCTTATATTCTTTTCAATCTGCTCAAGATGATTGAAAATTGCATTAAATATTCAAAATTTCAAGTGAATATCTGTATTAATTGTTCGTGACACTATTAAAGTGCACTCATAGAAAGAATTTAATAGATTGTCAACAAGCAAAATCATGAATCACTCACTTTCATTGAGTTTGATCTTTGCAATTTTTGAATCTTTGCAGTATTTCTCTGTTCAAAGATCAATAAATTCACGTAGTTGATATGCTCAATGAAGCATCAAGTAAGTAGAGTTTCAACGAATGCAAATATCTTGTATCAGTTTTCTGAATCTGTTGTCATTCTGCTTTTGAAAAGCTCTGAAGCGAAGCAATCGCTGAGAAGAGTCGTTGATAGCTATCGTCAGAGCGCGAATCTAATTACATGATTAATAAATGCATTACTTTTTTGCATTATCATCTGAAGCAATATCTTTTTGATCACAACAGATAAGTCTCTGCTTGTCTCAATATCTTGCATTTGCTCGTTCTCTAATTGCATAATAACGTTATTCGCTATTGCTTTTGATTCAAGAGCTTGAATAAAATCTTGAGTCACAAGATTGATGATGTGAGTCAAGCAATTAATGAAATTCTGTGTTCTGTCTCATCGAAACTTGCGACGACTCATGATCTTTTCAAGTTTCTCTTTCAAGATACTATTATTGCTTGCATTATCAATAACAATCTCAAAAAGCTTGTTCTTAATAGCGTAGTTCTTCAAGATTCTCATTAGCTCTATCATTAATTGACGATTGATATGCTCAATATCAAGAGGCGTAAATTCAATAAGATGTTCACGAAACTGAAATTCAATATTGATTCAGTATATTAACACTTCTAAATACGCTACTCTTTGAGAACTAGATCATACGTTCAAAGCAATAGAGACATGTTGTGACTCTTTAAGATTCAATCTGATCTTATCACAAATCTTCTTATAGTGTGAAAGAATCATAGTTATCATCTTTGTGCAATGCACAATCTGCAAATCTGAACAAAGCATTCGTAGCAGCTTTCGAAATTGCTCGTTGTCAACGATTCAAAAGAGTAAGTTCAAGTCAACAAAGATCTTGCATAGTTGATCTTCTCAATTCTCTTGATTGAAGACAGAGACTAACTCAATATGACTTTTCTTCTAATAATTTGTCAATTTTGCATTATCAATTTGCATTATCAGATATGACTTACTCGTTCGAAATTTCTTCTTGTTGATTAAGATCATAGATCTTGATGAGAAATTGATAACAATGATTAAGACAGAAAAAGAAAGACAAGATGAGAATATTGTGTTCAAAATTGATATCAATGACGTGATGATGAAGTCATGATAAACTCATGACAATAAGATATTGACTTAATTCAGTGACATAGAAGAATAGTTTTTCAATGTGTTCATCGAGAATCATTGTGATTTCAACAACATAAGTAATGTCATTGATTAAAGCGACTTGATCATCAAATTCTTAAAGTCTGCGAAAGTGAATTAATTAATGCAAGAAAAGATGATGTTGTTGCGTGAAGAATTTATTCATAAAGACATAAGCAGAGACTTCACTATCAATCAGAGTAAGAATGAGAACTCTAAATTGAGCTTGACGTAAAATACAGAATACTATCATGTGATTATCTTTGAATGTTGAATTGAATTCAAAGAGTTTCAAGACAGATTTAGCAAAAAACTTTCTATATGATTGAAGTAAGAGTGAAAAGATTGAGATTAGTAAACAAGATGATATATATACAGATCTCTGAGCATGACTTAGCTCAAAGACTAAACTTTTCTTGCAAGCAACGAGACTTCTTCATTTATATTGATGATGTCACTGTCATAAACATTCATAATATGCAGAGTGAAAAACTTCTTATTTGAACATTCTTTAGCAATTTTGCTTGAATGTTGCAACTTGCAGTAGTAACACAGCTTTCACTTGTTGTAGATTTTCTTGATCTCAGAAATGATCAGAATCTTATCTTAAATGATAACAATGACAAAATTTAAATTCATTGATTCATCAAGAAATGAGAAAGAAAGAGATGAAGATACTTTCAAAACAACAGTCACAGAAATGATAATCTTTGAACTCAAAAAGTTACTAATCAATACAGAGATATTCTTGACTTTGATGAACAAAATGATGATGAAGACGAAGTGAGATTGATGATGCTTAAGTTGCTGAAGCTCTTCATTGATGTCAAAGAATGCTTAAATTCATTGATGAAAGATGAATGATTGAGTTTCATCAAAATTTCATCAGAAGAAGATGATGACTTAAGTGAAATAATTGACATTACGCTTCAAACAGTCAATCAATGAGAAATCTTTCATTAAAGAACATTCTTTCTTTTGATAGAAGAAATTGCAGTAGTCAACAAAGTTATTCGTATTTTGCTTCAAAGTTTCACAAAGATATAAATGAACATCTTTTGTCTCAAAAGAATTGTTGCAGCAATGATGCAACTTATGTCATCAATCTGCGAAAATGAAAATGATACAAAGATCATTGACTTGATATTAATTCATTAAATTGTGAATTTTCTTATCTATGATGAGTTGTAACTCGACATAGATGATCTTGACTCGATGAGAGAGATAATAATCATCATTCATGTTTATACGTTGTATCAGACTCTGCTCTCATGCATTCAATCAATCTTTGTTTCTCTTATATTCAAATATGTCAAGAAGCTTCTTGAATCTAGAAGCAATGAAGACAGCGACAGAATTTGCAAAGAAATGAATGATGAGAAAAGATTAATTGTTCAAGATTTGTGCAATAATCTGAGCTATCATCATAAGAAACTGAGAATTCAATTCTATATAAATTAAAGAATTAAGAATGATAAATGAAAACGAAATGATAACATCATGTTGTCAAACTTGATTTTGAAGCTTACGCATTATGCGAAAGATCTCAACTGAATTTTCAATTATACTTTAAGTGAACTGTTTAACAGCATGCTCATCATCAATTGAAAGATTGTGAGATGACTTCATTTGAGTGAAAGAATAACTAGATGAGATTTCAATGTATGAAAACGTTGCAGAAAGTGTAAATCTTTCATAATGTCAGAAACTGAGCTAAACTAGAGATACTATCAATATAAAAGACTGATATTATTATTACTTTGATAGAATTTAAATACAAGACAATAAATCAAATAATGTACAAGATGAAAGACAAAGAGTGAAAGAAAAGAATGAAAGCTCAACTTTTATATACATGAATTGAGCAAAGTCAAGACTAGACAGTAGTTTTATTGACTTAAGATTGCAGAAGTTCATGCACATGACTGAAATGATTGAAACAGAATTGCTGAAACTAGATTAAGATGATGATGACTAGATTGATGACTTGATTTATTGAACTGCAAAACAGGTTCAATGAATCGAGATTATTTAAAATATCGACGATTTATGTTCTAAGTTGAGTTAATAATCTGACATCATAACAAGATGCTATCATTTAAACTGATTAATGAATTAATCTTCTTTCAGCAATATATGAATGACATTCTATGAGACTTTCTGAACAACTTTTGTCAAGTTTATTTAGATGACATTCTCATCTATAGCAAAATGAGAAAGAAACATAAAAATCACATCAAACTAGTATTGAGTCAACTACGTGAAGCTGAACTGCAGATGAATATTCAAAAGTATGAATTCAATGTAGAAAAGACTGTCTTTCTAGAAGTCATTGTATCAGAACTAAATCTTCGTATGAATTTCAGTAAAGTGACAGTTATAGTCAGCTGAATCACTTCAATCAATCTAAAAGAAATTCAGAGCTTCGTGAGATTTGTTAACTTCTATCGTCGTTTTATTAAGAACTTCTCGAAGCTAGTCAAATTATTCACTCAGCTGACTAGAAAAAACACATCTTTTGTTTGAAATGAGATCTGTGTTCAAGTCTTTGACAATCTAAAGAAACAAGTCAGCTCAATCTCAGTACTTCGTCACTTTGATCTCAAATGACAAGCTATTCTGAAGATTGATGCTTTGAACTATGTAAAAGATGAAATACTATCTCAGTATAATGATGAGAAAGTTCTTCATTTGATGATCTTCTACAGCAAAAGCATGATTCTCGCTGAAATCAATTATCACATCTATGACAAGAAATTGCTAGTCATTATTCAATGCTTTGAACATTGATGACTCAAGCTGAAATGCATTGAACTACTTATTCAGATGTTCATTGATCATCAGACTTTGAAAATCTTCATGAAAAACAAACAGTTGAGTCGATGACAAGTCAACTATCTGAACATTTTATCAAAGTTCAACTTTCAGATCATCTTTAAATCAGGTAAAATGAATACTAAAGTCAATGCTTTAATCAGAATGTCTTTAGCAAACGCTTCTGAATCAGCTCAGCGTTTTGAAGATTGTTTTCAGACTATTCTGACTTTTAATAGAGTCGATGTTTTATCTATTGAATCGAAAGCAAATCTCTATCAACGAGTATGAATGATCAATTAAACAGATGAACTCTGCAGCGAATATAGACAAGCTATGAACGAAAACAAGCTCAAATTTCATATCACTAAACTGAAGAACTGCGAAATCATTGACGACGTTCTATTTAGAAAAGATCTACTGTGAATCTCTGAGAACATGCACATGAAATTACTACAAGAAGTGCATGATCAATCTTTAATCTTTCATCTCAACAATAAATGAATCATCAATCTAGTTCAGCATTTCTACTATTAATCAGATCATCAAGCTACTATTTGATGATACATTTGAAACTATCATGCTTATCAGCGAAGCAAAGTTTCTAAAGATAGCATCAATGAACTTCATCATTCTCTCTCGATTTCATAGAAACGCTGAAAAGATATAGCTATGAACTTCATCACTGAACTATTTCTGTCAGAAAGTTATAACGTCATTTGCACAATCATATGTCATCTCATCAAAGAATGTCACTATGTTTTCTGTCATTGAAGAGACAATGACATCTCAGTTGAAGAAATGATTTGAATCATGCTATGAAACGTCTATTGACTGCATGATCTACTCAGTTCTATTGTTTCAAACAAAGACTCTCAATTCATATCAACTATGTGAAAAAGTCTTTGCAAGCGACTGAGAATCACAGCTAGTTTATTCACAGTCTATCATTCTGAGATTGACGATTAATCAAAACGAGTCAATCAAGACGTTGAATGCAAACTTAGAATTTACTGCAATTACATGCAGAATGATTGAATCAAATGAATATCTATGATAAAATTCAGCGACAATTTCAATATCTTCTCGATCACTTCAATGATCTTCTTTTACTTCAATAAAGAATTTCACTTTCAAATGAGTTTCAATTCAGATACAACTGATTATAAAACAACTTGTGAACGACTTGAAGCTAAAAAAGCAAATGATATTATCATTTGAATGAAAGAGCTACTGAACTTCAATCATCAACAATTGAAAAAGATGAGATTGATCATCGATTTTGAAGTTCAGATCAATAAACATAGACGAAACGTCATTTATGAAGTAGATAACTGAGTTTGACTATCTTTCAGAAACGTCAAGACAATGAGACTTTGCAAAGATTTGAAAGATAAACAGCTAAATCTTTATCAAATCACTGTCAAAGTGAATATTTTCTATCATCTTTATTTATCAGTCAGCATGAAGCATCTGCATTCAATGTTCAGCTTGAAGCTACTACAATTGTATTCAGAAGATCTTCTATCAGAACAGCATTCAGAATCACTCAGATTAATCACTATTGAAGATGATGAACATTGAAAGATAGATGATATATTGAACTTCAGATGCTATCAAGATTGAATATAGTACAAAGTCAAATGAACAGATTTAGATAAAGATGATGAATGATACTATGTTGATAAAGAGAAATTCGATAACTCAGAGAAAGTTTTGAATGAATTTCATAAGCTATATTCAAACAAATCGCGCTAAATATCGAAATAACTATCAACAAAAGTGAGCAAATGAACTACATTCATGTGAACATGAATTTTTGAAGAAGAAAGTAATGTTACGAGCATATCAAGACTGATAAGACTGAACAAGACTGAAGCTTTAATCAATTCACAGTGAACGTTAGCAAGTTCTCTGCGTAATAATTAGAACTAATCAGCGAGCTAGTCAGATTTGACTCAGATATGACTCAATCTCTTTTTTCTTTCTCAACACTCTTTTCTTTCATCAACATCTTGTTCATCTACATCACACTCTTTTCATGTCATAAACACATTTCTTTCAAGTTTAGCACAGTTTCTGAACATTACATAAATAAAAGCTTTTGTATCAATCTTTTTCTGTATTCTTAATATTTAATTATAACTATTTTTAAAGATCAAGCACTATCAATTCTGATCTTTATTGATTGTATCATTTAGACATGATTCTGACATGATAAATGTTGCAAATATTAAATTTGATAAAATGTCTTGCATGAGCAAAGTGATTAAGCGTCTCAGACAGTAAAGACAATGAGTAATTGTTCTTTACTGTTATTTCATTGAGATCATGATAGTTCACGCATAAATGAAGACTTTCATTCGACTTTTTTACAAACAACACAGATGCTTCTGCAGAACTACTTGATGAACAAATTCATTTCTTCTCTAGCGCGCTGTTTAGATAATTTCGTATCACAACGAGCTCATTTCATGTCATTTTATAAATAGATTCAATGCAAGACATTTTGCTTTTCATTAAATCAATGAAATGTTTCATCTGATTATGCATGTTTAAACTATCAAAAAGAATCTCAGAAAACACTTTCTTAAGATTTTGAATAGCAGAGAATATCTTTGATTCTTTCACTTGAAATGCATTGCATCTCGCAGTTTGATGATTTGCATTCTGTGATAAGTCATTTGTAGATAGCAGCTGATAAAGCAAAGCTACATAAGTCTCTTCTTTTCTCTTAGCTGCAAGCATTGTCAGCTCAACAAATTTCGATGTCTTGCACAGATTAACTCATATTTGCTTTGCACGCTGAGTGCTGTTTTCTTGATATGATCAATGATGCTTGCGTCAACGAATATTCAAGTTAATCTCATTTAATCATAAGTAGTCAAGAATCATATCATATTCTTGCATGTTTACAGCATGAAACTCAATGTTTCAGCTTTTACAAACTTTCTTGTGATCAATCAATTCAATATCAATTTGATGTGTATCATAGCAGAAAATTCAATAATCATTAATCATCTGAATCTGTTTCAAAATTGCATGATTCTTTGATAACTTATGCTCTTTTATTCATGATTGCAATATAAAATTTTGCTCGATCTCAGAGTCAATAAGACAATGAGTTTCACGCATTCTTTCAGAAACATTTGTCAATACTGATATTATCAATGCATGTGACAATCATCTTTTCGTAGTTATATTTAATGATTTAATGATGAATATCAAACTTTCTCTTTTCTCATTTCTTCATCATGATTGCGAGTCTCTTGTCTGAATGTGTAGTTAAGACACATTAAATTATTAATCTTGTGTTTTATTTTCTTGCATGATCAGCATGTAAAATTGAATGAAGCAGTATCTTGCTTAAATTCACTGAACTTAAGTATCACATTGTCTTTAAACTGCATGCTTAAAGCAAAGAACTTTGAATTCTTCATTGCAACGATAGACTTCATCTTTTCATGTGAGAATTGAAAATTCTTCTGAGATGCTGCACTCTCACTTTGCTGCAAATGTAACTTCAACAATGCATCAATGTTTTGCAAATGCAAGTTAATGTTTATAAGATGTTTTAACAGATTGACATAATTGATAAAGATGTATAAGATGCAAAAAGATTCATTCATGATGATTTTGTTAATCTTCATTCGTAAGTACATCATGCAAGTCTCATTGAATATATGATAGTTTAAATCTGCATACAGTCTGATAAAATATTGCTTGAAATTCGTGATGCTTTAATCAACTTGCTGCTTCACAATCTTGAATCAATATTTTGTTTGAAAGTTACAAATTTTAGAATTGCTAAATTTAGCATGTAAGTATTCAATGTAGTACTTTCAGTTGAATATCTCATCATGATTGCATATGCTCATCACATGATCTCATCACTGATTGCAAGACTTTTCTGACAAGTATGATGCAGATTATCGCAGCTTTTTTTCTTTTGTAATGAAATCAGATGATGTCATGATTATGAAGTTTTTGCAGTCTTGCAGTCAGAACATCAAGAAGTTGTAGTTCATGATGCTTTACTCTTTAGACTCGCAAGATCAATTAGCACGCTTGCGTGCATCACTTCAATAGTGATCATCATTATGTTAACATCAATGATCAGAAATTGATCAAGTCTCTCGCTCGAGTTTTGATATGTAAATTTGCAAGACAAGCAGTATGTTTTGCATCTTCAGATTCTTTAACTGCTTACGTACTTCGCTTGCTGATCATCAAGAAATATGATCTGTTCATTCATTAAATTCTTGCAACTTGAACTTCTCATCTGCATGTTTAAATGCGTGATTCTCAAATCTGTTTTGATAAGATGATGAATTCTCAGTGTGAAAGAAGTTATTACTTCTTTCGATCATGTGACTTTTAATGAATCACTGCACATTCAACATCTTTTACTAAGCAGCTTCATGCAAATGAAGCAATTAGAACCGTGAGATGATGAGATTTCTTTACGTGAAACTGCGTAGTAGAAGATAATAAGATAGCACTCTATTGATGATAAAATCAATTGCTAAGAAACGAAAGTGAAAACTCGCAGAGTTTTCATCTTCTGTCAAGTCATTATTTCTATTCATTCATTAACTTCTTCAATCTAATCTCGCGAGCTAGTCTTGCAGATACACATCGTTCATAGTTGATGAGATGCATTTTTACAATGAGTTCAAGAATTGATGTTATATAGTTAAAGTAACTAGAAGATAAACAGCAAGAGCGAAGTATTGAAGTCGTGCATATGCACAGCTTGAGCGAAGCATCGAGAAAACAGCACAATCACAGATCATGCATATATCATGAATAGCAAGACGAGCGAAGATTCTTCTACATATGCTTAGCATATGCACAAAACATGCTCAATCATGAACTCAACTTGTGACATGCTCATCAACAAGCTATCGCTCACGTTATTCTCATCAGATTTTTCTCATGCGTTTTCTTCTTCATTCTCATTGTTCAGCTCATGATTTGCATCATCGCTTTTCTCGTTGTCTTCAACATTTGCATTGAATGAATCTTGAGCGAGCTGAGTTTCTTCTCAGTATATGCGCGACATATGCGAAGTGCGACACTCATCTTCAAGTCGTTCATCGATGTTTCTTTGTGCTCAGTTGATGCTACGCATATGCACAGACGAGGCTTTGATGATCAGATGTGAATTTTTTTGTGATCTCGCTTGGCATATGCTTCGCATAGGGCCCGAAGCTTTTCCAACCCGACGTCAGGTCTTGAATGTGCGAAGCATATGTCAATTTTAAAGTTCAACCCGACGCCAAGAATTTTTTCCGACCCCGGCTCCACTTTTTCAACCCCCCGGCCAGCTGTAACCCGGGGCGAAGCCTCACATCTTGAGGGCTCGCGGAACAGTATTGATCCGGCCGCTCCTTCAGGGTCCATGGGGATATTGGCTACTACTGATAGGGGTTTCCCGAGCGGTTTTTCCTTTACCTTCTACATCTACTTCTACAGAGGCATCTACTATTCTACCTATCCTTTACCTTCTTCTACTATCTACCTACTTACCTACCGGTATCTAGCCTACCTTCTAGATCTACCTATCTACTAGAGCGATCGTTGCACGTGTTCGTTGTTTGCCCACCCTGTTGCTTCTACAGCTCCCTATACCGCACCTGTATTCTATCCCTCGACAACATTCAAGTATTTATATTGTGAGCGCGAGATTATCAAATCACTAGAAACATCGGCAAATTCGGTTAGAATTATACAATTTAGCATCAAATATTGAATTAATAACTGGTTATTGCGATCGTATAATAGATCAATTAATAATCAATTTTAATAAACTAAGAAGCAAATAGGAAAGCACATAGGGAAGGTAATGGGTAAACTAATGGGGAAGTCAATGGGGAAGCCAATGAAGGAGCCAATGAGGGAGTCAATGGGGGAGTCAATGAGAAAGTCAATGGGAAAGTCAATGGGATGTAGGGAACCCGTTATCGTTACTCCAAGCTCTTCTTCATAACAATAGTTGATGTAGTCCTTCCTTCTATGCGAAACAGGTAAGGCGAAGGACTCGATGAAGCTTTGCGATGGGGAAGCAAACAGGGGTGTAAATAGGAAACGCAACGGAGAAGTTAATGGGGTAGAAAGCCATGTAGGGAGCCATGAAGGGTGTTTGGTAGGGAGCCATGGAGGGAGCCATGGAGGGAGCCATGGAGGATGTTCGGTAGGGAATCATGGAGGATGTTTGGTAGGGAACCATGAAGGGAGCCATGGAGGGAGCCATGTAGAAAACCATGTAGGAAGCATGTTATGCGCCCGACCGACGCGTATTTTGAAGCATGTAGGGAGTTTGGTAGGGAGCCATGGAGGGAACCATGGTAGGGAACCATGAAGGGAGTCATGGAGGGTATTTGGTAGGGAGTTTGGTAGGGAGTTTGGTATCGAGCCATGAAGGGTGCTTTCTATTGAGCTAATTAGCATGTGCTATGAAGCATGTATGAAGCATACTATGGAGTAGGGCATGAAGCGAACGACGGGTGTTCGAACACGTCGCATGAAGCATGTTTATGAAGCGAGTAGGCTGGTGAGTAGGCGAACGAGAAGGTAGCTGAGTTGGTAGCTGAACATGTAGTGGGTAGGGTGGTGGCCGAGCCGGCTGCAAAACCTCCAAGATTTTGGGCAAAATTTCAAGCAAGATTCGAATGTGACTTCTTACCAGCTCGAAGCCAGCTCAGGGCCAGCCCGCGGCCACATTAGCAGAAGGAGCAAGTCAATATTGGCGGGCCGGGTTCCCGAATTGCCGATGTTATATCAGAAATCTTATTAACTTAAATATTAAGTGAAACAAAGCATTCTAGTAATAGTCGTTATATCAGAAATCTTACTCACTCAATGTATCGACACGCTTTCCAAAGCTGAGCTGCAGTTTCACCAATCTAGGATGAGTAAGTACTTAAAAACAGAGATGTGATGTATCGAAAAGATAGTGGACTTACGTTTTTCTGTGAGAAGGCCTCGAAATGGTTTCCAGGGATTGGCAGAACCTTGACATAACCACCGACCAATCCTTCCCAGGCGACGATAGCAGCAGCTCGAGCATCCTGGTTACTGAGCCAGTCATAGCGAACCCCGCAAAGACTTTCAGTATCGAAGACGTCCTGGCTTCTCAACATGACCGTCTTCAGTCTCAGTCTATTCGTTTTGGAAAAGGATACTGCCTTGTAACTTTCTAGTAGAGATGCGTGGAATTGGAATTCTTCCCTTAGTGCAGCATTGTTGTTCAACGCATGAGTCTGACCGCTCGATTTGATAATGTTGGCAATGACTTCATTCGGAAGAGGTTCGTGATCAATGGGATTTGGAGAGTCGATCAATATGAGGCCCTTTACCTCGAATCCATTGGCCATGAGCTGTTGAGCCGCCTCGAAGGCCACTATTCCGCCAAAAGACCAACCTTAAATCATCAGCTAAGTTCAAAAGGAGGCGAGAGCCAAACTTACCACTCACTATCAAGGGAGATAGTTTAGTTCTTGAGAGGAGCGAGACATAGTACTCGGTCATCTGATTTATGCTGCTGTGAGGTCGCTTGTCACTCCCAAAATGCGGGTCGAAGAAGGCGTATGCGCTGCGGTCGTGATCACGCAGCCGTGCATACATGCTGACCTGCCCACTCCCGTCATGAAATAGGCAGAGCGGTGCTACCTCTTCGTGTGAAACATGTAGCGCTACTGGATTCTTCTGCATGCCATCAGATGAAGAAAAGTCTGAGGGAACAAGAGTAGACTGACGTGAATCTCGCTGACTGGCGGATACGGGAGCCCCAACAAGCGAAGTGATTTCCACCGAGGATTGCAGAATGGATGCCAGAGTGCTTTCCAAGGACTCGAGAGTTTCGCATTCTGACAAAGCATGGTGGTCCAGCCCAGCTTGACCGGGAAATGTGCGTATCAGTTTCGAGATAATCTCAATCTGCATAAGAGCATGGATCCCAAGTTCATCTAGTGAATTCGTGTAATCCATATCTTGCTCGGAGAAACCACCAAATTCCATGACGATATTCTTCAGTGCTATCCTTACGTCATGAGGAAGACTACCACGAGACTCGATGGGAGTATCTATGACCTCGCCACTTGTGGGAGGAGTGTCCAAACCAGTTGATAGCTGCGGTTTCTTTTGCTCCACAGGAAAATTCCGAGGCTCAATGGCAGTGGACTTGCGAGACAACACTTGCTGGAAAGCAGACAATTGGAGTCTTTTAAATTCCATGTCCCGAACGACGGCGACGACTTTCCCGAAAGCATTCAAGGCAATTGCGTCTGCTAGAATTGCACCTTTGATTTCGAGCAAGCTGCAGTAAACTGTGAAAGAATCCGCGTAATCGATATCACGGTAAGATATCTCGACCGACTCGACGCGGGCGCAAATACCTACTTCGTCGGACCTTACAGCAAGATTTGCAATGAAACCTGCAGCATGCAGTAGTGTGTCTGTAAAGACAGGGGGTGCAAGGTAACCGGTCTGAGAACTAGAAGGTAGTTTGAACGAGCCAATACCTTCGAGATTGGAGTTGGTCACACTCAAATACACCAAGCTTTGGTACTCTGGGGAATACCTGACAACACGTGTAAAGATAGCCTCATAAAGGACTTTAGTTCGGAAAGTACTGATGTAACTTTTCCCGACACCAGAGAAGTAATGACTTTGCCTCGTCACAATTGCCGCATCCTTTATCCAGTGGGATGCGTTGATCTGGAAGTTTTGCAGGGAGACACTACCGGTACAGTGTATATTCTCCGTAAGATCTTTGGTCGAGCATGAGGTAATTTTAAAGTCTGCCCCGGAAGCTAAATCATATTTTGTGAAGTACACAGTCACAACATCTGCTTCCTGTGACGGTACATATATTAGCGGACTGGTAAAGCTCATCGCGGTGACGACCAATAGTTGGCCCTCGTGAGGCTCAAGCATAGTGTGTGCTCCTTCCAAGGCGAGCTCATGGAATACTGACGCTGGGCAGATGGAAGTCCCGCCAACGTCATGCCCTGTAATCAATGGCCCAAGAATTGCTAATGTTGTCTCAAGCACAAATTCCTCGTTAGAAGACGCCTGAGTCTTCAGCCATGGTAGCAGGCTAAACTCGGTCCTGGTGCGGAGCTCCACCGAATACTGCTCACGGGAATTAACAACCTGACGAGGTTCCTGGTAAGGTATCATATAGGTCGAGCCCTCCAATAGATGGCCTGGTAAGCCTATCACTTTCGCAGACGTCCCAATAAAAACCTCGCGCCAGTTGACTGGAGATTTGAGCAATGATATCGCGGCCAGCGTTAAACTAATCGAGGTCCATGCATCTTGGCCCTTTTGTAAGGTACTAAGGTAGGTACAAGAGTCTGAATGAATCGAGCTCCGTAGCATTGGTATTGTTGTAGGTTGTGGGCCTATCTCAAGGAAGACAGCACCGTCGAGCAGTTCTCTTGATTGTAAATTAAGCAGACATTCGGTAAAGCGCACTGGCTGCCTCGCGTGAAGCGCGAAGTAGTCACTAGAAAAGTCTTCCTCTTCAAATAATCGCCCAAACACATTAGAGATGACGGGAATCGTAGGTCGTGCGAACCTAATTGAGCGCCCCAGGGCTTGCAGGGGTTCCAGGATTGGATCCATAGCTGGTGAGTGGAAGGCGTAGGCGACGTCCATCAACTTCACCTTGACCTTCCGGGTCTTGCAATCCTTCTGAAATATATCGATTTGGCCCAGCGGTCCACCAACGACACAGTCACCAATGCCATTCAGGCATGCCACGGTCAGCTGGGACACGCCCCGGTTTTCCAACATCAATTCCTCGGCCTTTTCGGGGGATAACTTGCACGCCAGCATCCCAGACGCGTTAGCCACACAATTGTCGGTCATCATCTTCGCTCAGGATGCCACAACGCGCAATGTATCCTCTAACGTCAGCGCACCCGAGAAGCATAGAGCAGCGTATTCGCCGAGACTGTTAAGATAAGCGTATTAGTAGATGAAGACCTCTGGGGTGCTGAAGTACCTATGACCCATAACATATTCGGGCATAATCCCCCACAACATGAACATTTTCGCGAGCGCATATTCTAGTGCGACGCACGCACATTGTGATGCGATAAACTGCTCAGCGCCGTCTAATGCCTTTACTCCGCCTCGATCTTTGCATAAGATACTGAGAATGCTTGGGTATCCCAATCCTTGGATGGTGCCATCGCAACTCATGATAACCTCTTTGAAAAGAGGGAATGTGTACATTAATTCTTCTCCCATACCGTGATACAAACCGCCTTGTCCAGAGAAGACAAAAACAGTGGCTGAGATACTCTGAGCGGGAATGGAGTTGACAGCTTTGCAATGTTCTAACCTTGTCCGTAGATCATCAATAGAGGTGCATACCACGGAGATGCGGTGATCATGAATCTGACGCCGCGCAGTTGCGGTATAACAGATGTCTTTCAACGATGGCCGACGTTCTACTTTCCCCAGGAATCGGAGGTGTCGATGTACAGCCGTTTGCAATGCAGTTTTTGATTTTGCAGAAAGTGCAAAGACATACGCTGATCGCTCCTGGTGCTTGGGCTGGGTATTTGGTGGCTCAACCCACTCTTCTAGGAGGAGAGACGTATTTGAGCCAGCAGCCCCGAAATTGTTCAGCATAGCTCTCCTTGGGGCTCTTTGCGAGTGGATCCATGCTGTAGTCTGCCTTGGTATAATGAAGCCAGAGCTTTCCAGGTCCGCGAAACGTGGATTGACGTCCTTAAATCCGACTTGTACTGGGATTTTTTTCTCGTGAAGCATGAGCAATAATTTAGCCAAACCAGCTGCTCCAGACGCGGATTCACAATGGCCTATGTTACCCTTGATAGAACTGACCACAAGAGGGTTCACCATTGAGTGATGTGGGCCAAAGATAGTTTGCAAACTTTCAATTTCGCGTGCATCTCCGGCCTATCAAGCAAGTACAAAGTTAGCGATACCTCAATACTAATAAGTCTAGCAAATCAGAGTGAAGGGTAGAAACCTGTGTGCCTGTCCCGTGTGCTTCTATGACACTAATGGATCCAGGATCGACATTCGTTTGTTCGAGCAGTCGCTGGAACAGGTCGATTTGTGTTTGACTGTGAGGATGTGTAATAGAATGGGCATTGCCGCTTTGATTTATCATTACGTTCCTGATAACGCCGTGTATGTGATCGTTTTCCGCGATAGCATCAGACAATCGTTTGAGAACAAAGAGAACACACCCCTCAGCCCGACAATATCCGTCAGCAGCTGCATCGAAGGGGTTGCAGCCTCCGGTTGGACTGAGGAAGTGGCCTCGGGCTAATCCCAGGTACATCTAGTATTTGTCAGCAAATGCATTTCCATTTCTGAAATCGGCGCGACGAAGATACTGACATCGGGGCTGGAAATCACATTGGCGCCGCCCGCGATAGCTGCTGTGCAATCGCCACGTTGTAGGGCTCGGCATGCCTGGTACACGGAGACAATTGAGGACGAACATGCAGTATCAGTCACAATGGATGGGCCACTGAGCCCATAAAAGTAAGATATCCTTCCACTATGAAATGCTCGTAGTGTCCCGGGGGGGTAGAAGACATCAATATCATTGCGAAGGTTGTCTGTGTAATCCCCAGTAGCAAGGCCAATGTAGCATCCGATGGAAGCTCTTTGGAAAGATGGTGATGAATCCCCTACATAGCCAGCATCTTCAAAGGCTTCCTGGGCTGCATGCAATAAAATTCGCTGCTGAGGATCCATAGATTTTGCTTCTCGAGGGGAAATATTGAAATAGGCATTATCAAAGCTGCAGGATCTCGGAGTTAGTTTTCTCGATCAGGTAGGATTTAGGAGTTTTGAGACATCGATGCAGGAGTTTATAGTATGCCGAAAAAGAATGAGTCAAGAGTTGAGACATGCCTAAACTCCTGATAATAGCTGAAAGAGAGAAATATACTCGGAGAAGCCGAAGACTTACGAGAAGGGATCGTCCAGGAATGCGCCGTGCTTTGTGGGCATCGAGCGCGGCTTATGCGAATCCTCCTCTGAATAATAGTCCGAGACTTTGAACCTGGACTCAGGGATCTCTTGCACGGCATTCAACCCTTGGGACAGCGTTTCCCATAGCTCTTCGGTGCCATTCCCTTTGGGGAGATGCACGCTCAGCCCAACAATGGCGATGTTATCCTGGTGGTCACAAGACAACCGAGATTTCCTGCTAGCTCTAAATGGCGAGAGATCCAGAAGTTCTATTCTAGGATCAAGAGGCTGAAAGTTTGGGAATAGGGAGCCGGAGCCTGGTCCGAAGGAAAGGAGCTTCACGACTGTTGCGGGCTCCCGTTCCAATAACGCCCTAACACTTGCTGCGATCTCATGAGCTGTGTCGCTCCAATTTACACAGTATAGCAACAAGTGCCGAACTAACCACCCAAGCAACTCTGGAGCATCGGTGTCTGAAGCATCGAATAACGTGCCGTCCAAGGTTGAACGAATGGGTTTTGTAGGCGTGGAGAAAGAGGGGAAGGAGACGGCCCGACGCCGCGAATCTTCAAGAACTTCGTGGACAACACCTTCAAGTTGATCTCCTCCATGATACCATCCATGTACATGCGCGAAGGTTGTTGCAAGATCGGGGACAGCCTGCACCCTGAACGCACTGAGATCCACTCTAGGGCCAGATACAGACACAACACTAGAATTGGAGATGGTAGATACCTGGAGTCGTCGAGGCGGTTGCTGGGATAATGGGCTCGTCCCCTGCGCCGCGAAGTGCTGTAATAATCTCTCTTCGACCTGGCTTGGGGAAAGGCCACGAATCACAAGGGACGATGTCGCTTCTGAGTCGACGCCATCGCCAACGGGGTCGCTTGCATTGGGGTTGAGGCTCCAGAAGAGACTGCGACATGCAATCCAAAAGGCAAGGCGGAATCCTTCGATTCCAGATGTCACAAAGTCGTCCAAGCTGCGCGAGCGTGCAACTACCGTAGCCGGGAGCAAGCCCGAAGAGAAGCCCGCTGTCTCTCGAAGTCGGTCAAACGAGTCCTCGAATGGTCCGTCGATACGCTGTGTCTCAGCCAGATAATGTAGCAGCTGGCAGAGGTAGATGGTGGTCGCCTGGAGCACTGCGTGTGTGTGATATTGTGCGACCGGCTTGAGCAAGTCACGTGGGAAGGAGAACAGGGCGGGATCGATGGCGAGAAGATGTTGCGAGCGGGCGTCTAGACTCGCTATCTCTTGCAAGAAAGCCGCATGGCACCTCGACAGAAGGATGCTGCCGGCACTCGCTGATCGAGCATCTTCCTCTGCAGTCGCGGCCGCACTAGGCGAGAAAATGGACGACGACCCCTGGCCTCCAAACAACACCAGACAGTGTTCTGTCAACGCGGGCATGGCTGTGCTTAGTATTGTCCTGACACCAAGGGTTTGGTGTACTAGTGATCTTCCATGAGACTGGTATGTGTATGTGGAGTTTGAATGGATTCAATCACTGAACTAGGAAGAGTGATTGAGAGGATGATTGCTTCAATGGTTCAAGGCACGTTTAATTGAGAGTCGTAAAGTCCTCGTAAGTTGGGTTCGACTTCGGCTTCCTCTTTGTAAGACAGCTGGGTCAGCACTAGAGTAATTTTGATTAGTTGTTTCATGGTCAATATGTTGAAGTCTAATTGAAGCTCGACGCTAACTTTTTGCATCGTGTCCTTTGAGGCTCGGCGTTGGCTTTTTCATTATGTCCTTATCAATTTGCTGACGACAGTACCTTGGTGGGAATATATCACTCGAAGGCAAACAGTTTCCCACTATGGCACCGAATCTTGCGAAGTCGCAACATGATCTAATCAGTGATTTGATCTATAGTGAGTCAGTTGATCCTGAGATAGCTAAAGCTGCTGGCTGTAGTTCTCGCCTTGTCCGAGCAATATGTTCGAACATTGGTTGCTTTGGCATTTCTAGAGCCCATCGAAACAGTAGCGAACGAAAACGAAGTAGTACACTACCTATGTTGAACGCTCTTTGTGAACACTTATTGAAAAAGCCTGAGCTGTATCGAACCGAGAGTCCGAGATGATAGTTTTTTTATTGAGACGAATTCAAGATCGTAACAACTTTTAGTATAAAAAGAGCGCTAGTAGTTTATAAACATTGAACTAACTTAGAAAACAATTCGCAGAGTAGCAAATGAATAAAATACAGGTAACAGATCTGCAAGACTTGTACTTGCATAACTTGTTGAATTTTCGTTCTTATTACCTTGTAAGTTCTATCAATAAATCTGACTGCATTGAGTTTAAACGAATTCTTTTGATGTAATTTCAATTCAAATTATCTAGTTTTAGCGTGAGAAGCAATTTTAAATACTATTACTAGCTACGACAAATTATTCTATGCAAATCATTCATTAAAACTTAAAATTAAATGTTGAAGATATATTTAATTTTAACAAGCACTAATTATGCAAATTACGAATTATATATTATGATAATATTAATTTAAATATATACAATATAATATTATAAAATATTATTTCATGTATCAATTACTATAAATTTTTTATAATAATAATAATAATAATAATAAAATTCATACACTCTTGTGACATCGATTAAATTGACTCATGAGAAACTTTATGCTATTTATATCGAGTGAACAAAATTCTCTGAGATAGAAAATCACTCGCAGTTTATACAACTGCTTCACGCAGTCGAAACAGTGAATTTTGAGACTATGTATCAAATTTGTTCACGTTGATTGCACGTTAAAGAACGAGTGTTCTAGTCACTTTAAATTGCTTCAAGAGCTTTGTTTTCATCATCATCTTCGCTACTGCTCTGAGACTCTTTGTGATGATGATGATTATTCAATAGTTTAAGAAATCAGCATCTTGTAACATTCTTAATTGCAGATGTGATTAGTTCAAACAATGCATGAATACATGCTTCATCATTTGATGACTTTATTTGCAGTTGCATCGCAAGCTATTTATGTCTGAAACGTTTCTAGAGTGCAGATAAACATTCAGATCTATGCGTTTAATTCTGATGTATATTGCAAGAATGCTTTCTGCTTTCTGAAGATCATCACGCATCTTTATCATTTTATTGTTCAGATGCAATCTTTGTGCTGAGATTGCATTGATGTTTGTGACACATTCTCTGTACTTTTTTCATCATTGATTTCATTGATCTTTGTGATACTGCATTATTGCAATGCTATCGCTTGTTGAAATCATTGTGAAGAAGAGAATGTGTCATTTGCATCTCAACTGTATTTTCACATCTTCTTGAATGAAGACATTCAGAAGTATTATTTTCTTGATAAAAAATGAGAAAGAAATGATGTGATTAACTTTCATCAAACGAACGCATATTAGTTTGCATGTTTATCTGATTTCTTGCGTTCAATTATTGACTCAACTGTGTAGCGTGATCTTGTTCTGTAGCATGTTCAGATGAACATGTAGCAAACTTATGTATGTTTCTGTCTTTAAAGTTTCAATGCTTACTCTTTTGAATGCTTCTGCTACGTGATGCAGAGTCTGATTTTAAAGTGTTTCTAATCTGTATTCTTTGCTCAACAGTTTATCTTTCTTGTTGCGTTGATGTCAGACTGACGCTTTAAATGCAATTTCTGATCTCACTACTATTGAGTATACTTGTCTCGCTTTTGTAAAGATAGCTTCTCATGTAAAGACTTTAAGATGATTAAGTGTCAGCATTCTTGTGACGTGATTCATCTTTATTTGTTGAAGATGTGCATCTTATTGCAGTTTCATGTTCAGTTGCATTTTTAAAACTTGTATGTCTGATTTTGATTTAATAACTGAGTTTTCTATTTATATGCTAGTCATCATGTTGAATCTCTTCGATTTGCTAGTGAAATGCATAAGCTCATACTTTTCTGATGTGAACGTTGCATCATGAGTGCGAGCTCATTTTGCACAGACGTCATGTGCTTTGCTCAGTGTTTTGCAAATTTCTTCAATGAATCTGTCGTAGACTAAAATGTTAATATCATTTATAAAATCAAGCACTTCGATTTTAATTCTCAATGCTTCGCATTTTTTGATTAAACTTGCGTTGAAAAATAGAAAGAAAATCAATGAAATGAAAAATCTCTGCGATATGTCTGCATTTATCTCACGCATGTCACTCATTTGTTCATTGAATATTAGTGATGTCTTTCAATTCTTTAGAAAGCTGCATGTTCATTTGATTATATAACTTGACATTCTTTTCATTTTCAACATATGCAGAAGTCTGACGTGTGAGACTTGATTGAATGCTTCAATGACGTTTAAGCTTAGCATAAAGATCACATATTTGATTTCACAGCTTCACACTGTATGAACTTGATCTATTAATAGATTTAACGTTGAAATCATGAATTACTTGCATCTCACTTTTATTTGAGCATTTGATAGCATGTGATGAGTCTTGACTATGTCACTCAGTCTTTTGATCATGATTGACTTCAGCGCTTTGCTCATGATATCAAGCAAAGCAATGAGTCAATACGTCTTTGAATTGATATAGTTACTTTTCTTTGATTTGCATAGTACTATTGTTTGAGTTTTTTTGAACTGCTTCAAATGATACTTGTGTATTATGCATGCATTGAATAAACTCGTCAATACTGAGATCAGTTCTGCAAGACTCGCTTAAAGCGCTCTGTTTAAAATATCTGAAGCACTCAATGCTTTGTCTGCTTTTACTCATCTGATTGTCTGCTTCACTTCATCTTCTGTGATGCATGAATTGAATGAGACTGTCAGAGATATGAATGATTCTGCGATATCGTTGACATTCGCTTGAGAAGATGAGAAAAAGAACTTTTCTTGCAGTATCTCGATTTTTTTCTCGAACGTCGTTGTCATATAATCGATGTCGCTTCACTTCAGTGATGAAAACTGAGAAAGCTTTTTAGATAGTTGACTTTCGATTTTAGCTCATTTTGCAAAGCATCATATTGATTTGAGTGCTTCGCTCAGCTTATGCATTTGTGATTTGAAGTATGCACATTTCATTTGTCAAATTGTCATGATGAATTGACTCATAGAGATTAAATCAAAGACTAAATTCAGAGACTGAATTGAAGATCAGATCTGAGTTAGCTCTGAAACTCTATAATTCTGTCAAGACATCGTTTAAACTACGTCATATCTTCGACTTAATATGTCATGAGTTATATCGTGCTCGACTTGACAATGCTTGACAAACTTTCTATAGTTGATCAATTCTCTTGAGTTATCGAGAGCTTCTTAATAATTAGCTCTATCATAATATATATTCATTCTGTGTCTGCTTAGAATATCACATTGTCATATCATTCTTATAGACTTTGTCTATTCATTTAATAGACTTGATCATCACAGTTCTAATTATTTCAAACTCTTTTTAGAAGTGATGATTTGATATTCAAGCATGATAACAGCAACGCAATCATAACAAAATTGAAACAATGACATCTTGATCTTGCAAGACATCATATCAGAAAACGAACGTTGCATAACTAAATTAGAAAGTAAAGAAGCAGAGAATGAACTCTCTCTTGATATTGATGAACAGCTGACATGAGTAATGCTTCAACGTGATGAACTGCAAACGAAACAAAAGCTAGCAGCTATTTGATCAGAGATTGAAACTCTGCAAGTTGTCAAAACGATAAAGAAAAGTTATCAAGCTTTCACTTAAGCTCTCATGAAAAACTCAAATGATCTACAAATCATCTTCATAGTGTCGATGATGATAAAATGAAGTCATCACGAGATCATTCTGCAGAAGTGAAGACTCTCAATGTTTTTGAAGAAGTATCATGACAAAATCATAAGAGAACATAAAGAGTGAATTTATGACATTGAAATCTCATTTCGAAATATCTTTTAACATTTTGAAAGTGATGAGAAAAAGATTTTGTACTGCATAATCTATTTGAAGAGTGAATCAAAGAAACTTTGATTCAATCACGAAGAGACTATGTCTGCAGCTCAGCAGATGTGATTCAATTTTATTGACTTTTTTCTGAATTTAATTGAAGACTCGATAAATTGAAACATAAACGTGACTCAGCAATACGTGAATGCATTGCAACGTTCAGATCAGATGATATGAACGTTTGCAACTCATCTGAGCACTCTGAAACATCAACTTTCGTTGTATAATGATGAGCATAAGTGAGCTCATTTATTCATCAAGTTGAGATCTGAGCTGCATGTGATCATTACTAATGTGCAGTCAATTTCTATCACATGAAATGCATTAATCGATCTTGTCGCTTGATTGAAAACAAATCTGCGAAAAGAACACATTTTGTCGTTGAAATGATTCTGAGATGAGAACTTGCATGATCGAGATAAAGTCAACAAGAAGACTCATTCAAAGTGAAAGAAATCTCATCGATCGACTAAACTTGATTCTTCATCAAAGATGAGCTCACACACTTCATCACGTTATAGCAAGAATTTGTTCAACATAACGTGCTACATGTGCAATTGAAAGAATCATTACTTTACTGATTGTAAAGATAAAAAGATCAAGAATAGATCAAAAGAATCTGATGCAAATTGAGTACTCATCAATTTGATGTCACATATAAGTCATTTCAAGATTTCAGAAAAAGACAAGCTCTTGATGAATGCTTCAAATCATCGAGAGAAAAACAAGAAGTTCTCTTCGTAAAGATTCTTATATATAAAGAGCATGTAATTCAGAGAGATCAGAAGACAGAAACGAAGATTCATATGAATATTGATGTCAAGATGAACGTGATTAGTCAATGTTTTATCATCAAGCAAAGTATGTTATTGCTAAACGTTGATCTCTCAAGATCTATCTGAATGAATGATCAGAATGTTTATTGTTATGACGTTTATAAGATGTGTTATCGACTGAGAGACAGCTGAGACATAGAGAAAAAAGATATAAGTATCTTCTATGCTATTGACAAGAAAGAATCTTTTCTGATTCTGAGTATGTTGAATATGCAATTCAAGTGTATTTGAATAAACATGATTGCAAGAACATGATGTTTTAACGTGAACAAGCACGCATTTGAGTTGTTCTTCGCACAAGCATTTGCGAAAGCTCTACAAGATAAGTCTACTGTATATGCTCTTGTCATAATCAACATCATCAAAGAGTCAATCATTGAACATCAAGTGAAAGCAATGAATAAAGTGACGAGTTGTATCATAAACATACTTGAAATGCAGACTTTATTCATCGAATTGAAAAAGTACAAAGATGTATTCTCGACAGAAAGTGCAGACAAACTGTCTTTGCATGAAGATCACGATCATGCAATCGAAATCACTGCAGAGTCATCATATGAATCGTTGTATAATTTGTCAAACATAGAGTTAACGACTCTGAGACAGTATCTAGATGATGTTTTCATGAAAGAATGAATTAAGCACTTCATCAGCTCAACTGATGCATCTATTCTATTTATTCTCAAAAAGAATGATAGTTTTTATTTATGCGTGAACTATCGAGATCTGAATAAGATCACTGTCAAAAATCGTCATTCACTGTCTTTAATTAGTGAAACTTTAGACAGACTCAGTAAAGTCAAGCAGTTTACTAAGTTAGATCTGAAGAATGTCTATCATCGTCTTAGAATTCAACATGAAGACGAGTGAAAGATGATGTTTTGTACTCGTTATGATCACTTTAAATATATGATCATGTCATTTAATTTGATCAATGCATTTGTCATCTTTCAGACTTATATTAATAAGATCTTGACAGAGCTTTTAAACAACTTTTGTATTGTCTATCTGAATGACATTCTAATCTTCTTCGTAGAAAAGACTGATCATGTAGATCACATGAAGTAGATTCTCAAAAGATTAAGAAAGTTCAAGCTATATGCTAGCTTGAAGAAGTGTGAATTCTTCATCACTAAAGTAAACTTTCTAGAATTTGTCATATTCATCGAGAGCATTTCGATGAACTCAAGTAAAGTAGACATTATCAAAACGTGATTCAGATCAAAGATGTATTGAGAAATACAAGTTATTCTGAGATTCATCAATTTCTATCAATGTTTTATACATTACTACTTTCAGATAGCAGAGTCTTTAACAGAACTGCTAAGAGATAGTGTAAAAGATGTAAAAATAAGCTCATTCATATGATCAAACGAAGCGAAACAAGCTTTTAATCAGCTTCGCGACGTCTTTATAAGAGTGTCTATACTAAGACACTTTGACTCAAAGCGACATATACACATCGAGATCAACGCATTCAATTATGCAGTCGCGAGTATTTTGTCTCAGTTAAATGATGAAGATCAGTGACATTCAATTGCATTCTAATTCAGAATGATGATAGACGTTGAAAGAAACTATGAGACACATGATCAGAAGCTTCTAGTCATAGTAGCGATGTTTAAACATTGACGACACTATGTGAAAGACAGTTATCATACTGTTGAAGTTCTGACTGATCATAATAATCTGAAGAATTTTATGAATGTTTAAGAGTTAAACGAAAGACAAGTCAAATGAATCATAAGATTATTGATCTGCAACTTTGAAATAGCACATAGATCAGAAAAGACAAACTCGATCAATGCATCATCAAGATGATCTGACTATAAGAATGAGAATATTTCTGCGAATCATTTGCTGCTCACTCTGCAGCGAAAGCTGACTAGAATAAAAAGCTTAAATAGTTCTATATTTGTAGCAATCAGAGAACTATACTGTATACAAGTGATTAACGATGTCGAGAAGATGTTCATTCACAGTATAAGTATGAACAGATATTCAGCAAAACATGTTGAGAGCAGACTGCAAGATGAAACTCACTGATGAACATGAGTGATTAACAATGTTGAAAAGACGTTTGTTCACAGTGTCAGTGAACGAAGATATTCAGCGAAACATGTCAAAAGCAGATTGCAAGATGAAATCTACTGTACATGAGTGATTAATGAAGTTGAGAAGATATCTGTTCACAGTGTCAGTGAAAACATGAATACATGTTCAGCAGTGCATGTCAGAAGTATGCTGCTGAGAGTCATGATTCTAACAATGCAAGAAATGCATCTAGACAAAGTACATTTCTCAAGAGATAAAATCTCTCAACTCGAATCAACAACTTTGAAAAGCACAGATGTTGAAACGTTGACTTATAAAGATTGCAATGTAGCTAAGAAACAGTTTAATTCTGTTGCTGAAACTGTTGATTGCAAACAACTCGTTTCATGTGCAATTGTCAGAGTATTGACAATTCATGAAACAACATACAACTTCAGTAGTAAATTTGTAGTCAAGCTCATCAAGATCTTACAGCAAGAAGATGAATTTACTGTGAGATTAAAAGCAGACGAAACGACAAGTATACAAAAGAATGACGTTGAAGCTTGAACATTGAATAATTAAGAAATGATAGAATACAATGAATCATTGTATGTTTCAAAAGATCTTTCTGTCAGAGAAAAGCTGTTGAAACGTCATCATGATGACTTGTTAGCAAGACATTTTGATGCTGACAAGATCAATGAGCTATTAGATTGCAAATATTACTGAAAAAGTATGATCAAAGATGTCAAAGAGTATGTAAATACTTGTGACATTTGTCAGAGAATGAAGATAAAATGTCATTTATCATATGATGAGTTGAGATCATTATCTCGATTCACAGATTCATCAAAAGAAATCACTATGAATTTCATAACAGATCTGTCGTCTAGTAAATGAAAAGAAGTCGTGTATGACTCGATTCTCGTGATAGTCAATTACTACACGAAGATGACGCGTTATCTGTTTACGAAGAAAACTCTGACTGTCATAGAGTTAGCAGAGTTGTTCTTTGAGAAGATTGCTTTAAGATATGAGATATCAAATGATATAATTATTAATAGAGATAGTCTATTTATCAGTGCGTTCTGATCAAAGATCTGCTATCATGTCAAGATGAAACGACGACTAAGCATCGTCTTTCATTCGCAAACAGATGATCAGACAGAATGACAGAATCAAACATTGAAACATTATTTATGAATATATTGTTCAGAAAAGCAAGATGACTGAGCTATGCTTTTACTTGTAGTTGAGTTCATGTATCATCAGATGAAGCATGCTTCGTTGAACTGTAGTTCTTTTAAAGTCATGTATGACTATGAACTCATCTTTTACATACACATCAAGAACGATGCTATGAAAGAAGAAGTATCAGCAGCAAAAGAACACTTTGAAATGCTGCAAGATGTGCAAAACATGTTGATAAAATGATGATAAAACACGATCAATGCTCAGACAAAGTACTATAATTGAAAACATAAGTTTAAGTTCTTTAATGTCAATGATTTAGTCATGCTATCAGCAAAAAATCTGAAGCAGAAAAAGATGAGCAAGAAGTTATTAAATAAGATGATAGAATTCTTTCATATACAAGAACTCTTAGACAAGCAGACATATCATTTTGATCTTTCAATCATTTATAAAGTTCATTCTATCTTTCATGTATCTCTTTTAAATTCGTATAATCATAGACTAAACAATGACTCTATACTTGATTATCTTGTACTCAAGCTTATTGATGATGAGTAAGAATAAAAGATAGAAAAGATTCTATAGAAGCGAAAAAGAAAGAAAATCTTATATTATAAGATATAATGAAAAGAATATCTCATTGAATATGATCAATGAATATTCAGCGAAGATATGAAAGATGTCTTGAAGCTTATAGAAGCTTTCGAAACGAGACTGAAATATAAGCGAAAAGCATAATCACTCACTTTCAAGCATAAACTCATTATTAGAAAAGAAGAATCACTGTATTATGATAGTTTCGCTCTCTATGAGATGATCACATATGTAAATCAACAGACAGAAGAAAAAAGTGCAAAGATGCTCAAACGCGCTCAACAAGAAAGCGCAATCATCATGACATAACAAACATCATGTAATCATCACTTCATCAAACATCTTTTACACAAGACAAGATTGCAAACTTCTTCTTCTCTTTCATTGTCAGATTTACATTGAGATGCAAAGACAGAGATTTGAAAGACAACAGATTATGCTAAAATATATCAGAACAATTAAAAATGCTGACAAAATGATATAAAATCAAGATTGAATGTATTACAAAGCGCTTTACATTCAGAATTTCTCTGACAATGTCATTGATAATCATCATCTCTTTGAGAATGAATCTTTGAATCTTTAGAGACTCAAGTTTGTGAACTCTCTTAAGATGATTCTTCACACGAGTCGTTGTCATTAATTTCTTGTAAAGAATTTTCTGATGAGCAGTGAATGTCTTCAGAGTAATATTCTCTTCTTCATTCTTAATTGCACTATCATGAATTTTTTGCAGACGAAAGAATTCATTGACAGTTGAAATGCAAATGTCGAGAATCTAGATATTGAATCATGAGCGTTTAGCAGATATATCATATAAGTATACTCACTGCAATACAGAAATTTTCATTACTTGCACAGTGAGCACACTTCTTGTACATTGTCTTTCTTTGAAAGACGACGTCACATAGTGATGCTTTATTCTCAATGTGTAGAACTCAAGCACACTTTATACAAATCATTCTATCTAGAGTTTTGAAATCAGCAACATTTCTTTCGCTTATTCTCACAATTGACAGCTGAAAAGCATCAGTAACAACATCAAGAAGTGAGATAAGTGAATCTTATCATCATTCTTTGATTTCACGAAGTCTGTGAGTTCAACAATGATCATTGATGAAGCATCAGCAATCATTTCTTTCTTCATCATCTTTTGAATTTTCTCTTCAATAGCTGAAATGTACTCGAAAGTTTAAATAGTAGAAGTGATGAATTCTTGATCAGAATTTGATGATATCTGCATCATCATGAGTGATTCAGCATCAGCAGCATCACAATCATCACATCTGATTAATGTTTTTTGAGCAGACTTATGATACTGTTAATTGCAGTAATAGTCGTGAAATCTCAAGTTATGACATCACTTACTTTCATAATGATCTTGATTCAAGCATCAGTTGACTTCATCATCTTACAACTCTCTTTGAACATTGCTGCACATTCATAACTCATGATCTAGATCTCTTATTCTTACTATACAGATATACTTAAAGTTTGTTAAAAGTAATCATACAATGATAAAGATACAATTATGATTGAAAAAAGATGAAGTTGAAGAAAATGAGAAGTTGAGAGAAATTGAAAGAGTAATAAACAAATCAATAATTATTATTCATTCTTGTTTACGCTTTATCATCTCAACAACATCATCTACTTAAAAGATAAACAATGTCTATGTGCTATTTACATGTCATCATTGCTGTCATCTACATCAACTACACATCACATATACTATTTACAGTGTCATCTATATACATTATAATTGAAGATGAATCATCATTCAATCAAAAGTTTCTCTTTTTCTTGTTTTCTTACAGAGATTTGAAGATTTTTATCGAGAGCTTCTAGAGTGAATCAATGAGTGCGTGTCATCATTAAAGTAAACAAAGACATTAATTATTGAGATCGAGAATGAACTCACTTAAAAGAAAAGACAATTGTCATGATGAATTGACTCATAGAGATTAGATCAGACACTAGAGTCAGAAGCTGAGTTGAAAATCAGATCTGAGTTAGCTCTGAAACTTTATGACTTTGTCAAGACATCGTTTAGACTACGTCATATTTTCGACTTAATATATCATGAGTTATGCTGTGCTCAACTTGACAATGCTTGACAAACTTTCTATAGTTGATCGATTCTCTCAAGTTATCGAGAGCTTCTTAATAATTAACTCTATCATAATATATACTCATTCTGTGTCTGCTTAGAATATCACATTGTCATATCACTCTTATAGATCTCGTTTATTCATCTAGTAGACTTGATCATCACACAAATGATCTTATTTTTATGATCATTGTGCTTCAGATATTCATTTCACGCTTCTAATGTATCTTGTGTTTTTCATATGATTCACAATCATCTTGATTTCATTACTACTTTAAAGCAGCTTTGATTTCAAAAGTCTCTTGCTCAGTTTGATGATCTTATCAAGAAAATAAATTTCTCGATGATCTTCTGTAGCACTTTGATAATCTTGCATACTTTGTCATTCATCATAGTCTTGTCGTCTAGAGAGCATTTCAAAGATAGATGTATTCACAAATAAGCACTCAATGCTTCTGTATTCATTTTCTTTCAAAGTCATCAAGTCAAAGATTGCACTGAGATTGTTTATAAACATAACTTTGTGATGATTGAAAGATGATTCAATTTCTGATGCAAATCAATTCATATCTTGCACTTGCATGTCATGAACTGTATTTTCTCGCTGTTAAAGACTAAATCAATCATCGTAAATTGATTGTGAGCTTTGTAAGTAATAGTATTTAATTTCAACAATAATTTCAGTCTTGCATTTGTAATGATGTTTAGTAGAGTATTAATCATCATATGATGAGTGAAGCATCTTCATCTCTCTCAATGAGAATGATGTAAATTGAAATCTTTTATGATCAATTATTTGCAATCATTCTTGAGTAGTTTGTTCAAACGAGAAATGATTGAAGATTTCTCTGTGAATATGATAAACAATGAGCATGAATTGTAGATGTTTAAAAGTCTTAGCATCTGCATTTCATTGTTTGCGTTGCGAGTTAATATTCTGATTAAGCAAATGTCTGACTCAACTGTTTCTACTATTCATTGATTGAATTTTAAACATTTGTTAATGTATATGCATGTTCTTGATTGAGATGATGAGTTTTTCACTAGATGAAAGAAGTTGTGTGCTGAGCTAAATGATTATGAATCATTGTTTTTGTGATCTTGCTTCTGTATAGCTACTATGTCAAATTCGCGAACTTCTTTGTCAATCAAAAATGATTCTTGAATTCTTAATGACTTTCTGATGTTGTACTGTAAAATTTGTAGAAAAGATTGTTTTATCATAAAGTTATTCATAATTGTTGTTGACTTTGCAATGAGAAGACTCTTTGTATGCTTTCGATCATTGAGAATCTTTCTCACTTTCTGATTGAATGTTTCTGAATCTGCTCAGATGTCGTCTTGTTTGAGTTGTTACTTATGCAAGAGAAAAGATCAACTCATCTTTTCTTGATCTCTACTATCTATTAAGCTGATTCATCAGTGATTCAACTGCATGTTTTCAACATAACTGTTACTGAGCTTAAGAAATTCATTGAATCAAAAGAATTCATTGAATCTGAAGAGTTCATTGAATCTAAAGAGTTCAGAAACAGCAAGAAGAGTGTGTGATTATATTTAAACATCTTAAAGTATTTGAATGATCTGTTTCTATAGATTTTGAACGCTTTTTTCATCTGCTATCATCACTTGAGACAGATGCATCTTCAGAGTTCATGATTTTCATTGCAGTTGATGCAACGTCTTCTATTCAAAGACATCACGCACTTCTCAATGTAATGTTTGTTTGCACACTTTTCACAGCGCTGATTCTTTCTGCAGAACTTAATCATATGATCAAATTTGTAACATCTGAAACACTGTGTGATGCAATCATTCTTTTTAAATAACTTGCATGCACATTCTTGATATAAGTTCAGCATGCTTACGTTTATTAATTGATTCATCATCGCTTTGATTGCAATCTTTACGATGAATGATGAATAAGTCTTTTCACTTTCTGCTATCTTCTTAAGTTAGATTATTCTTAGAACTTTCAGATCTTCATGAAGTCTTGCATTAACTTTTATCAATCTTTCAATGATCTTTTTCTGATTGTTCATGTTTATTGTAGTGCATACTTCATGTGTCAGCATTGCAAAGATTCAACATGCTACACATGTTGAACTTGTGATTTCTTTTGCTCATGTTTGAGTCTTTTTCAGATTTGCTCAAGCATCTGAGCTAACTGCGTGAAGAAAAATGTCATCGCTACTCAGCTTGCGAAGTGACATGATTAGATTTCTTTGATTTGTCAACACATCTGCGATTTTCTGTAGAATCTGTTCAATCAACTTCTTTTATATTTCTTTTATTTTTCTTCTGTTCATTATCTTAATCATGACTTCTCATTTCTTGCGAAGCGACGACAGATCATCTTTGAATCGTTGCTTTCTTGTCGCTATTTCTTCTCTTATCACGTTCGCTCATGATGTGATTTTCATTGAAAGACGTGTGCTTCTCTGTGTATGTAACTGCTTGTTAAACAGTTGAACTGATGTCTTCAGTTTCTGTACATTCTTCGTGATGAACGCGTTCTGATTCACATGATGTTTTTCTTCTGAGTTGAGTTGAAAACGTTGAATCAGCTTCAATGCTATCTCTTTTCACGAATGATCTTTGCTCTTCTCTTTCTCTAACATTGATATCTTTATTAGTAGATCAATAATGTTAGCAATGTTCTTTTCATTATTGCATGAGCATTTCGATCTTGTGTTTTTGTTTTCTTGCAATGAATCAACGTCGCTTGCAATCGTCTTTGAATCAGCACTGCTGCGATTCATGCAATTCATCGTCGTTCAATCGTCTTCTAGATTCACTCTGCCTTGTTTGTAGTGCTCTTTTTCAAAATTTGTGATGCGTGCATTGTGATTGTTTTTATATTATAAATTTTTTATTAAAATATTAAAATATTATAAATTTAAAAGTTATATCACTCACTATTTATATCATAATATATATTGAAGAAGTGACGAAAAATATCAAACAAAGTTAATACTTATAACTTAGTATCTTTCATTATTTAAGAACTGAGATTATTGTGTGCATTATATCTATAGTTATATCAATATTCTCGTTTATACATCAGCTTTCAACTTCTATTCTAACAACAATTGTATATATACTAAGTAGGTAGTTATGTATGTTGAATCAATTATTCACACTACAGAACATTTGTCGCTTAATTGACTGCTTATAATTCTAGGCAGCAGGTTAAAGTTGATACTCTAGTACTTCTGCTTTCATCGAGGGCTTGCAGGCATCTTACCGGCTTATCTTTGGTCCTCGGAACCGAAGGATCATTGAGAGCGCCTGAATCGTCGTTCTGCTGACTCAAAGCCTGAAGGATCAGAGCTATCGGCGTTGCTGACCCAATGCCTGAAGAATCAGAGCTATGACGTTGCTGACCCAAAGCCTGAAGGATCAGAGCTATCGGCGTTGCTGACCCAGAGCCTGAAGGATCAGCGTTATCGCCTTGCTGACCCAAAGCCTGAAGGATCAGCGTTATCGCGTTGCTGACCCGATGGACGGGAGGAAACAAGTACAGTCGACGCTGGTGATAACGGAGGTGGCAAATCGATCAGCTACTTTCGTTAGAAACAGAGATCCGTGACATCAAAATGACGCTAAATCTATTACAGTATGAATCAATATATAGGATTATCACAGGCTGCCAAAGGGAAATTATCTAAAGATTATTTCTGGAGAGTGTATCTATCATATATAGATTTACCCCCTTTTATAACGCACATCACCAGAATTTCTCAAAAATACTTCCGTTACACATACAGTAATAGCCAGATTTAACGGAATTGCCATACAAAAACCGTCAAGTCCTCAATTCCGTTCCGTAACAAAGGGAGTTCCGTTAGCCGGAACTCTCCTATAACCAGAGTCGACTGTAGCAGCAGGCCCCCCTTTATGTTTATAGCTTATGTACGAGTATCTGCCTGGCTCGGCCCCGCCCCCAAGTTCAGCGTAGCGGCCTCCACGGTCCTCGATTTCGCCATCATCTTGAGATTAATCCTCATTTGACGCCGATTAGGTTCGACTGTACTGCAGTAACCGTTCTCTGGGCTCTACGTCCAGCCATTGTGCGCAGTTAGACGGTAGAGACGTTAGCATTGTTAGAATAGAAGTAAATAAGGTGAACTTCCGTAGACGTAAAAGAGTGCAAGAGGCCTTAAGTGTCAAGCAAGATTCCTTAGGGCTCCTAGGGTCGACTGCAGTTGTTGCGGGTTTTGAGTGCAGTTGGAGGTTGACCAAGGGCGACTGTAATAACATACGCTTAAAGAAGCATATCAATAAGGAATTAAGAAGGAATTAATGATAAGCACAAAGATTGCATATACATTCAGAGTTGGAATTAGTTTTATAACACTTAAATATGCTTAGCACCATTTGTCGGTATCTCAATGGTCTTTCAGGCTTTTAGAGTCCATGGTGTTGACCGTGATATCAGCCCGACGCCGGATTCAAGTCTCCCTGATCTTGGCTTCACCTCTACTCGGATAATAAAGTGCCCTGAAAGCCGAGCCTTCGTCGTTCAAGAGGTCCTTGGGCGCCCCAACTTCGACCAGACGGCCCGAGTCAAGCACAAACACCCTGTCGAAGTCCACCAAGCTCTGCAGACTATGGGCGATCATGATGACCGTTCGGTCCCGGAAACCTTCCCTGATGACTCCTTGAATTGTGGCATCCGTGGCTGGATCAATGCTGGTTTCATATCAGCCTGATTGTGCGCTTTGGGAACCATGTCGGGAGGGTTGGGGAGATGGAACAGAGGACTGAAAGATCAGACTGGAATGAAATGCACGCTTACTGGCCTGTTGGCTCGTCTAGTATCAGTATACTGCTTTCTCGTGAAAGAGCTCTCGCGAGGCAAAAAAGTTGTCGCTGGCCATGTGAAAGTGAATTCTCGTCCAAAGGGGCACCAAGGCCGCCGAGAGACGTTACTTTGCCCCATAAGTCAACTCGTTCCAGAGCCTGAATTATTGCGTGATCTGAGACTGCGTCTTCCCATGGGCTCGCATTCTCCCGTACAGTCCCCTCGAAAAGGAAAGGCTCCTGAGTGACGAGGTTAAGCTTGGACCGAACAAGCTCAGGGTCCAGAGTGGAAATGTCGACTCCATCAATCAGTATATGCCCTTGGTGACACGGTAGCAGACATAATAAAGCGGCTACAAGGCTACTTTTGCCACTATGAACAGCTTGGTCAGGTGGGAGTACTGGAGGAAAGTAAAGTAAAAAGGTTGCGAGCCACTTACCTGCCCGTCCTCCCGCAGATTCCGACGTGCTCGCCGGGTTTTACGAAGAGCGAAATGTCGTCCAGCACCAAGTTACCTTGCGCGTGCGGTCTTGTTGTTGTTGTCAGTTCACTCTCTGATGACACCGAAGGAAAGGGGTGCTTTACTCATAGCTAGCACTGGCGTTCTCCAAGGTGACGGAGCCGCTTAAAGGCCATCCGTCAAATAATGCCGTCGTTTCACCCGAGCGGCCCTCCCGTGGTGTCTCCTTTGTGAACCGGGAGATTCGGGTCACAGCTCCAAGACACGTCTCCATCTCCGTCCACTGAACGATGAGGTCGCTCATCACTTCGGTGAATGTCGTGACTTGGACAATGGCCAACCCTACCAAACCGGGGCTGACACTTGTACGCAGCGCAATGGCCAGCCCCATGACGAGCACCTCCAGGGCTACGACTATGAGGGAGAGTACGAGGAGAAGCCAGCGCTGGACGCAAAAGAGGAGATAGAGAGGCTTCTGCGATTCGTTCAGAAGAGAAAGACCCCTCTGGGTAAACGCTTGGCTCCATCCAAATGCGCGAATCGTTGTAAGTCCCTGGATGGTGTCGAGGAACAAGGATACGACCGGAGCTTTAGTTTCGATCCTACAAGTAAGTTGCGATAATTGTCAGCCGCGAGGGGGTCGCACGATGGGATGAGTAATGACTGACTCGAGAAGTCGCATCTGCCTGGAAGTGCGCAAATAAAATTGCTGAAGGAAATATAGAACGGCGCCAAGCACTGGTATACCGATCGCAATATATTTGACAGCAGCCACAGCAAAACCGATGCTTGCAAGACATCCGAGAAACTCTAGAGCATGTACAACATCAGAAATTGCGTGAAGATTGACGCAAGCCCGCTCTGCACTCACCAAATAAAGTTAATACTATCGTGAGCGGTAGTTGCCAGTCACACAGCCGGATGTCTTGACTGAACCTTTCAAACTGGTCAGTCGCAAGGGCATGCTCTTTCAAGAAGGTGGTGTGAACATACCTATTAACTAGAGATCCGATTTTTATCTTCGATATGAATAGCATCGGAGCTCTGACAAATATGTTAGTGCCCATTCAGGGGACCATGGGTCTCCACTCAACATATATCTTTGGATCCTACCTCACTGCAGCTGCAAGCAACTCTGAATGTAACTTCTCCGATGACTTCGGAACCAAATAGGTGAAGAAGAATCCAGTTCAGGTCAGCACTGATCTCTGTGATTTTTCTTTTCCGCCTCTCACTTACAGGGGTGTACACAGGAGGGCCAGTGTTATCAGCACAGCCCAAGTAGCGTACAAGCCTAGCCAATATCCAAGTCCATGGCGGCCAGTTGTATCCTCTGCCCACCAAGTAACCCAAACCTGAAAGAGGGCGTAGAAGACTACGTAAAGAATGGCACCGAAAACGAAAAGAGAAAAGTTCAGCCACCCCATGGAGCTTATATAAAAGACATAGGATCCCCAATCGCCTCTCTGTCTTCGCAGGTCGTCGATGCGCGTGTGAAGCTGAGTCTGATACTCTCCTAGACTGACTTCTTCTCCGATCTGCAGCTCTGGCTCTGCCGATGTTAATGGTTCCAGAGCCTTGTTATGCTCGCCGATCGGGTGGCGCTTGGAAACTTCCTCATACGTATCGTAGTCGACTATTTCACCATCTCTGTTCATCAACATGACTTGGTCCGCCGCTTGAAGAAGCTGTACTATAAGTAGTTATCGGGGTTCAGTAAAGGTCGATGATATCTTCTAACAAGCGGGTCTGAGCTCTCACCGGCGTGTGTGGCGAAAATGACGGCGGTTCCTTTGGAGCGAAGTACTCCATCTTTGCCGAAGACCTTCTCTGCCACGGCACGCAGGGTGCGGGGGTCAAGAGCGTTTGTGACGTCGTCGAAAATGGCTTTTTTCTTTTTGGCGTACAAGGCTCGGGCAATGGACTAAGATTTGTCAGTGTCGCATATCGCACATTGCATTCACTGCACGCTGGGCTTGAATTTCAGGATAGCACGCACAATCCGCTGTCTCTGTCCGCCACTGAGTCTCTGTCCTTTACTGCCGACCATCGTGGCGTCACCTTCGGGCATACGGCTCAGATCAAAGTCGAGCTCGCAGCTACGAATCACGTCTTTGTACCACGGGGCATCCAATTCAGACTCGCCGACGATATTGTCGCGAATCGTGCCATCGTGGATCCAGGGCGTTTGGCCGCAATATGCTATGTCTTCTGACGAAACTTGAGAGATTTCTTGTGCAGATGCTGTCTCCGATAAGAAACCCTTGAGAAGTGTTGACTTGCCACAGCCTATCGGTCCAGTGATTGCTGTAAACGAATCTCGCGCGAAGCAGATATCCCGAAGAGAAATAATTGGAGGTGAAGCCGCCTCCCACCCAAAGGCTACGTTCTTGACGTGGATCGCAGGTGAGTGCCGTGAACCTTGAAATGGAAGTTTTGAGTCCAGTTCCGGACTTTTCTCCCGAATCTGGTTTTCTCCTGGGTCATTGGAGCTACTTGTTGCCATCAAGATGGGCTTGTCCTCGAGTTGAAGGAATTTTTGTATCCTTTCGAAGCTTCCTACTGCCTGCAGTCCGAGTGGAATAGCAAAGAGGAGTTGTCTTGCTGGGGTGACCATAAGGTTGAGAATGGAGAGAGAGGCAACTGTTTTCGTCACAGACAATGGGCTTTCATGCGATACCAGCCTCACCACGGAGTATGCCCCGAAAGTAATGAGGGGCGACAAAACCGCGGGGGAGAAAGCTGCAGACGTTAGCACTTGTCTGCCTGGCGTTAAGGGGGTGTGGTACAAGCTGTGAGTGCGAGACAATTGCTGAATCTGAACTTCTGGGACAATTGTAATTCGTCCTTTCGTTTCCTTTGAATGGTTGCCTCCATGTTCCGAGAGAGTCCAAGAAGCTTGACGGAATGCATAGAACTTAGAGTGTGGGAGGTCAGGTTCACTCGTGCTTCGACAGCTTGGAACCACGTGTTTTGGTAATCGGGGACTCTATGACCCGCTACCGCGACGAGCCCAAAGGAAACTGGCAGATGGGCGAAAGAATTAACTTATATGCTTCAATTGGCTTCAATGTGAAGAGGCTTACCAAAGATAACAATTATTGGAACGCAACACACAGCCCCTAGCTGCCGATAAAGAAGGTAGCCACAAATGCCTATCTGTAGGACGCAGGACCAAGGCTCCAGGATGAGCCTCCAAAAGGTCTCAACAATCTTCTCAACATCAGTTGTCATCAATGTGAAAGCAGTCGATTGGTCAACGGCATTGACTTTGGTTTGCAGAAGTTTGGAGTAAATCATGGAGACCAGTGCACCACGGGTCATAATCATGACACGAAATAGGATGTGAAAGCACCAGGGGGTGACCAACTTTCCGTCGCCTATGTCAGCAGGTGATCGCATCGCATAAAACGTACTCGGCTTACTGCAATCCCGAAAGAAACACAAAAGAAGCCTCCGAGAAGACCGTACCCAACATTGACTGGGGCCGTGGGCGAGTCCAGAAACGTGACAGCTTCCTGGACAAGGAATGGATAACAGACGTTGAGTCCGACTTGCAAAGTGCTGGAGATGAAAATAAGAAGGAGCTCGCTGGGGAAGCTGAAAAGGACCTGAGCCATTAGAGCATGCCTTCCTTTCTGGTTACCTATTTATAATTTGAGCATGAGCGATTCGCAGGAACAACTGTCAGAGATGAACTCACTCCTTATCCAATTTGACTGAACTCGACCGGCGAGCGTTTCTGACGAGAGTTTCTCGTAGATGGGAGGGAGGTCCTGAGAAGAGATCACACCCCGGAATCCCATAAAAAGCAGCGGATTCAGCCAGAGAAAGAATGCGCGGGAAAAGATACTACTACGAAGCTCTGATGACGATTCGGAGTACTCGGGTAAGAGGATGTACGTTTTTTCTCTCGTCTCGATTATAAGTACCAGCACCTTCATTGCAACAGTCGCTATGAGTATGCTCGCAACTTTGGTTTGTCCCGGTATGAGTGCTTGGGTCCTGGCCCTGGCAGCATCCAGAATGCAAGTCAAAATGAGATAGGTCGAGATCAAGATAGACGGCCAAATGGTATTGCGATGCTCCCAATACGATAGGAGGCCTAGTGCAATAGCGGCGCACAACTGAAGTGTCGTGGAGGTCACAAGCACGGCCCGATATTCAGTCTGCTCCATGGAGGATAGGACCAGGAGGGTGGCTTGTAGAGCTCCGAGAACCGCGAATCCAAGCTGTATTTATATACTAGACGTTGGCCGGGAGAAACATTGGGAGAAAACCATATCATTCATTGCCTACCAACTTCCAACCATGTATCCAGGACTTTCTAGTCTTTTGCGTTCTCCTTTGCAGGGAAATAAACCTCCATGGGAGGAGGACCAAAAGCAGACATGCTGGTCCTACAGAAAAGACGCTTTCTTCAAAGGTGACTGTTGTCCAAGTCAGTGTCCAGAATTCACGTGCATGGGCATGGGCATGGGCATAAATGATGCTCACTCGTGAAATCGAAACCGCCACGGCACTCTGGTATAGGCGGTACGCCGGGACCAAAAGTAGCATCCCTACACGCTTCGAAGTAGTTTCGAAGCAGCATGATGAAGATGAAAGTCGAATTCCCGCTGTTCCAGAATCTAGAGATTTGAACCTGGTTGGTTTCTGAGTCTTTGCTACATATACAGTAACGTAATTTCCCGCCCTATCGACCATCCTGCCTTATCGACCACTTTCTTACCAACTATGTACTTTGATCGCCATTTACGCGTCGTAACGGGTTGCAGTTCGTAGGGGGTCGGAACAGCTGAGTCAGGGCTGGAAGAATTTCTTGGCATCGGGCGGCATCGGGCCGAACTTTGCAATTAGCATGAGCCCCACATACAGTATGTGAGACTTGAGTCCTTGACGTCGAGTTTGCACAATGGATAAAAGCAAGTCTTAGCATTCCTAGCTGTTTGTCAGGGATCTAAGTCATACTGTATTAGGTAGGTTTCGATTCCTAGTGACGCTGGTCAAAGTTATAGTGGAGTACTGTAGTTTTTCCCCCATTCTGGCAGCGCCACTACCCAGGCGGTTCAATTCCGACTGCCAAGAGTATTGGGATTCGAATCCCAGCTGCGGCGCATGTGCGTATGGACAGGAATTGGGGGTCTCTGCTGGCGGGGCGCCGGCTTGTGGTGTGGGTCGTGTTTGTCAGGGATTTAACTCAGATTAGGTTCGATTCCTAGAGGCGCTGGTGCAATGGTGTAGTGGTATTTTCTCCTTCTGATAGCCAGCTCTTTTTATTTTTCCTTTTTTCAAGTAGTCAACTACAGGTCCGTATCTCTATCTGAGAAATTTGTCAACCCATCACTCACCTCAGGCTGCTCCTCGTTCACACTTTTGTACCGTCAGTTTCTTCAGATATCCAAATGGAGCGAATTGATATTCACTGTCATGCTGTGCCCCCGGGGTACCGTCAATATGCGCTCGATAATGGTCATGAGAAGCCTGATGGGATACCTGCCCTTCCTGTAAGCCAGCTCGTCGTGCCATGGTCCTCACTGACCAGCCCAGGCCTGGAGTGCAGAGGAGCACATTGCCCTCATGAAGAGGCTGAATATCAGCAAGTCAATTTTAAGCATCACATCTCCAGGAACACACCTTACCCCCAACCATGACGAACATGCTGCAAACATGACCCGTCAAACCAACGAGGAGCTCTCTGCAGTCTGTACCAATCATCCTTCGCACTTTGGATTCTTTGCTTCGTTGCCACTTCCTTCCATTCTGGAGTCCATTGTTGAAATTGATCATGCACTGGACAAACTTGGGGCAGTAGGATTCGCAATCATGTCCAACGCATATAGAGTCTATCTTGGAGATAAGGCGCTGGACCCTATCTTTGAAAAGCTCAACGCACGCGAAGCTATCCTGTTTATCCATCCTACTGCTTGCAATTTGCTTGTTCCTGGGGGTCAAGTGCAGACGATAAAACCACTTGAAGAGTACTCTCGTCCCATGATGGAGTTTATGTTTGATGAGACACGTGCCATAGCCAACCTGCTCCTCTCAGGCACGGTATCAAAGTATCCCCATATCACCTTCATCATGTCGCATTGTGGCTGTGCGATTCCCTCTATCGTGGATCGTATCGGCGCTTTTGCGATGGTTTTCAAGGGAGGAGAGAACCAGAGCGATGAATTGCGAAAGTTACTGCGAGAGAGATTTTTCTTTGACTTGGCTGGATTCCCCTTTCCGGATCAGATCTACGGGCTGCTCAGGACTTTGGGGAAGGGTGGGGAGCAAAGACTGGTCTATGGGAGTGACTATCCTTTTATCCCTGAGAAAGTTGTCGTTGATCTCGCAGATCAGATGGACGAAGGCTGTAAGGAACTGTTTGATGCAGATCAGCGAAGCGCTGTGTATTCGGGTAACGCAGAGAGACTAATTGGTCTCTGACGTTCGTGACAATTGTCGTGTGCATCGAAATTTGACTCCCCTTGCAGATTCTAATTTTTCCCAGTGCCTGCCCAATTGCCTCTTTCTGTTACCATAAATGAAGTAATCCACAGAGTTATATGTGCATAATATTCTCGCAAGTTGTCTTGGTTCTCATAAAACTTCCATAGCGATCAGGGTCCCTCCAGCATCAAACCACTAAACAGCCGTCCGCAACTATATTAGCTTCCCAGATCCGGTCTCCGCTGATGTCATCCTGCCCGGCCTGTCTCGAAACCCTGAGCTCCCAGTCGGTATGACTGCTGCTGAAGTTGTAGCTACGGATACGAATGACGACAAAGATTCGCTTGATGGTGAGGATCGAGATATCCACAGATGATGAACTCGACTGCTGAAAGATTATTATGGCGGACGAGAGTCGGGACTGTCAGCCGTGGATACACATTGTGCCTCAAACTAATTGTTTTTTCGTAAATTAATTTAGTTTACAATTTGTAATAAACTAGTATAAAAATATAAGTATGTTAATTTAAGCTGTCGATATTAATATAAATATTAAAATAAATAAATTTCTAGTATTGTTGAAACCTGTTGGAAATAGGGGAGTTGGTAACCCTCGCTAGTAGAGTTTTTATCTTCCACCTCCTAGATAGCCTTCTAAAAGCAACAACCAAAATATCAATATGCCCCCATATGACCTCGTATTCCAACAGGTTATGAGCCCGGGTTAGTGCAAGCTGCCTAAGTTGTTGTTCAGTTAGTGAGTACGTGGACTCATCGACCATGTCTATCGTCGTCGACGTCGTCACTCGGAAGCCTCTACGCGATAGAGCCAAGAATAAAAAAAAAGCACCGTGAATATGTGCCTCCGATGGAGGAAAGCGGTGCAGTCAAGTCAGGTTCAGGTAGTAGATTGCTACTGAGCCGAAGAGAGTCAATCATCGTGAATAGATGAAGCAATGCATCAGTTATATCCGAAAGAGCCAGAAACGAGGCTAGAATGCCAGAAATGACGCAGAAACGAGGTCATCCTGAATGAATCCGACAGATCTTGGATAGCCTCGGGTGAGGGCAAACGGTGTAACAAAAGCATAGCCACCAGACCGTGGATAGCCTCGGGCGGGGACAAACGGTATAGAAAAGCATAGCCACCAGACCGTGGATAGCCTCGGGCGAGGGCAAACGCTATACAGAAGTATAGCCACCTGGAATCCGTGGACAGGCCTCTGGATGAGGGCAAACGGGGTCACCTTGTCAGGTGACGGGGGAGCCTGATCTGCTTCATATGATACTGCTTCGTGTAGGAGTCGAGGGAGCTTGAAAGCTTCAGAAAGGGGAGCTTAGAGGCTCCGAATTTTGGCCCATGGAGGCTTCGATTCCCAAGGGGAAGTGTTGGAAATAGGGAATTTGGTAACCTTCGCTTCATAGGGCTGGTAGGGCTGGGGCCCGCTGGTGGAGTTTTCTGTCACGGACTGAGGGCTGGATGGAACCAGGATGGAATTCTAATAACTAGATTTTAGATACAAGACGTTGCACGAAGAAGAAAGGAAAGAAAGAGATCATTCAGAGGTTCTTATACCCCATGA
>JAABVA010000628.1_pt1 | contig 43445 bp, 44 predicted proteins | sample 5560331 | NCBI WGS metagenome assembly JAABVA01 (sample SAMN12812661, study PRJNA571458) | rock metagenome | isolation source: Antarctica rocks | place: Antarctica: Victoria Land, Mt New Zealand sud | collected 2016-01-07 | reverse complement strand
GGGTGCCGTCGAAACGGCCAGCCGGGCGCCGGGCAGACCGCCGCCCCGTCGACGCCTCGCCGCCGGCCGCGGAGTCCGGCGACGACGGCGTCCGCTCGGTAGCCATAGTGCTCAGCAACGTACAACCCGCCGCCTGCCGCACCTCGCACCCAAACGCCCCCCCCCCAGCGGCTCGACCCGCCGCGCCGCTGTCGTCGGCGTCCCCGCCGAGCGGTCGAAAGGGACTACGTGATGGCAACGTGACCTTTGCTCCGCCGGTCTCGACGGTGGCCATGCGGGTGAACACCACCACCAGTCGTTGGAGGAGCCGGCGGATGCGTCTAGCGCCCCTGCTGCGAGCGGATGCACCACCAAGCTGTCCGGCAGCCGTGGCGACCGCCCGGGGCTGGCCGGCCTGCTAGACGCCACCCGCGCTGGTGACCACGTAACGCAGTGAGTGCACTGAATGCTCCCCTGACCTGTGGGGGACGGGGAGCCAGCGGCGGTGCCGACGCGGCGACAGTCCTGCTACCGGCAGCCTGTGGGCGCACCAGCCCTTTCTGGAGGGGGCCCAGACGCGGCCAAGTAGGAGCTGTGCGGCTGCGACGATCAGGGCCGCAGGCATCAGACGAGCCAGGAAACCCTGACGACGGCGGCACAGGCGGTGTAGAACGCGACTCGGTCGCTGGCGGCAGCCGGCGCAGGCCGGGGTTGAAGGTGGCGAGTGCGGCCGCCGCGCGGGCGGTCAGTAGCGCTCGCGACGGTGTTGGGGGGGCTCGGCGGTCCGACAGGCAGCGGTGCTGGTCCTGCGGGTTCCTTCGTCGGCAGCCGAGCAGGCCCGCAACAGGGTGCGGTAGCCCGGCCCCGCTGAGGGCACATACAGGGCATGCCTGCATCCCCGAAGACGCCACCCGCCCGGACGCCGGCTGCTGGTCCTGCCGCCAACGCGCCTGCTCCGTCCGGCTCGTCAGCGGCGACGCTGAAGGCGGTGCTGCTGGCGCCGGTGACTGTCGCCGAGCAGGCGTTGGCGGGTGCGCCGATGCCGGTGGTGTACCTGGCTGCCGGTGCGCTGGCTGTCACCGGTGTAGTCGAGTGGCCCGTTGTGGGGCTGGTCGCTGCCGGGGTCTGGTTGGCGCAGCGCCGCCCGGTGCCCGCTTCACCTGTGAGCAAGCGGTAGCCCGGAGCACGCTCCGATCCAGAGCAGTCGGAGCCAGACAGTCCAACCGGAAGGCTGTGCCATGATCTTCAACCCGTCGTCGATCGTGAACCTTGTCGGTCAGCTCGGGGGTGACCACCGGCAAGCCGCCCGACAGTTGCAGGGCATGAACCAGGTCGACACCCAGCAGCACGCCGGGATGCTCAACCTGCTGGGGGTCGATCCTCGGCAGCTGGAAAGCGGGGGCTATCAGCAGCATTTCGACGCCCAGCAGCTGCCCGGGTTCGCCGGCTATCAGCCCGGCGAAGGGGCCTACGCCGATCAGCAGCCCCGTTTCAGCACCTCCGGCCAGCAGCAGGGCGGCGGCCAGGGGCTGGGCTACGCCCAGGGCGGCGGCCAGGAGCAGGGCTACGGCGAGCAGCGGGACGGCCGGGAGCAGGGCTGTTGACCCGCCCCGGGGACGGGTGGGTCGTCGAACAAGCGGACGGAGTACAGGTGGACGCCCATAGGAGTGGCCGGGACCTGTCGGCAGCTGGCGCGTCGAACGATCGGGAAGCCAGTGAGCAGTCAGCCGCTGGTAGTGGTGGGACGGGGCCGGCGGGCGAGGCGGCGTCGGCGTCGGCGTCGAGTTTGCCGGCCCGGCTTCGAGCGGTGTACGCCGAGCGCGTCGGAGCCTCCGAGCAGGCGCTGATGCTGTCGTGGGCGGCGTTCTCGGCGACGTTCGGCACCGCTCGCGGGATCACCCACTGGCTTCGGCGCCGGGACTCGAGCAGCGGCGGCTCCGGCGGGATCGTGATCGGCGGCAAGCATCTCCACCACTACAACCTGGGGATCTTGCTGCTCACCACAGTCGGGGGGGTGGCAGTCCACGGACAGGAACACCGCCGTTCCCATCCGGTGGTCGCGGCCGCCTACGGCGTAGGCGCAGCGCTGGTCGTCGACGAACTGGCGTTGCTGCTTGACCTGTCCGACGTCTACTGGGCTAGCGAAGGCCGCACCAGCGTCGACGCCGCGGTCGGGGTGATCGCTGTCGGCGGCCTGGTTCTGGCAGCGGTGCCGTTCTGGAGCGGCGCCGCGCGGGAAGTGGTACGCACCCGCGAAAGTTCCTGAACCCCGCCCCGGCGCCGGCCGACTGGCCGGCCGGTACAGGCTGCCCGGGGGTCGGCCAAGCGGCCACCAGGGAATTACATGGCGGAACCAGCCGACCGCCTCGAGGGGAGTTGACCGCCGCTGGCGGGGCGGTGAGCGACTGAGCGTGCCAGCCGGCTGCGATCGCGGGTTTGCCCGCTTGCGGTCAGCCGACGGACCCACTTGGGTGTGGTGTCGGACGGGCCTTGGGTGCCCGGCTGTGCGTGCCGGTGGGCGGCGCGGGCTGGTTGCCGGCGGGCTTGGGTGCGGCAGGTGCGGCGGACTGCGGGGTCCTGGGCGGCGCGGGCGAGCGTTTCGGCGCCGCCGGGCGGCGAGCGGTGGGGGAGCCGGGCTCGCCTGGCAGGGGTGGAAGCTGCAGGTGAAGGGGGATCGGCCGCGTTCTGCGTGGGGGGTGGGCTGCGGGTAGTGGGACGCCGCCGGCGGGGGCCAGCGGCAGCTCGAGCGGTGCCGAGCTGGGTTTGGGCAGGTAGGCCCCGAGCCAGTCCAGGGCAGCGGGCAGGGCATGTTTCCAGGTGGTCCAGTTGTGCCCGCCGGCTGGTAGCAGGGTCGCGGTCAGCGGAAAGGTGGGGTTGCCCGAGCGGGCGGCGGTGAGCAGGGCGTGCTGCTCGCGGACCGCGTCGGGATCCCCGCGGGACGCCATGACGAAAAGCGGCGGGCCGCTCAGGTGGGTGTGTCCGATTAGCCAGGTCGGTGAGTTGCGGTGCAGCAGCGACATGCTGTGGCCGTACAGGCGGCCGGTGTTCGGATCCTGGGCGGCGGTGAAGTAACCCGACAGGCTGGCCCCGGCGACATAGCGGTCGGCGTGGTGCAGGGCGAGGTTCGCGGCGCAGAAGCCTCCGGTGGAGTAGCCGATCGTTGCCCAGCTGGCCCCGGGCAGGACGCGGAACGAGGCGGTCACCGCTTGGGGGACGTCGTCAGCGAGGTAGGTGCCGTTGCGTTGCCCGCTCACCGCGTCGACGCACTCGCTGCTTGCTCCCGCTGAGGCGGTCGGCAGGACCGCGACGACGGGCGGCATCCGGTAGGTCTGCCGCTCCTGGTCGAGCAGGCGTTGGGCGTCGAGCTTGCCGGTGATATTGACCGGTCCACCGGGCCAGCCGGGCAGCATCTCCACGGCGGGTAGGCGCAGCGCCGGGGCGAGGAAGAACTCGGGCGGCAGGTCGACCAGTGCCCGGCGGTCGATGCCGCTGGCAGCGCCGCGGATGTCGACGTCGATGAGCGTGCCACGTCCAGCGGCGGCCTGACGGGCACCTAGGGTCTGCCAGCCCGGGGTCAGCACCGTCAGCCTGGAGCGTGAGGCGGCGACCTGGGTGGACGGGGCCGACGTGGTCGAGGGTGATTGTCCGAGCAGGTCGCCGAGCGAGGCGTAGAAGTTTTCACTGCGGTTCAGCGCATCCAGGGAGATGACACTGCCCATCGCGGCGATCAGCAGCAGGCTCAGCGTCCGTCCGCACAGCGCCCAGCGAGCCGGCCAGCGGCCCCATGCCCAGCCCACCCCCGCCGCCAGGGCGACCGCTGCCAGTAGCAGCAGGATCAGCAGCGACAGGCTCGTCAGGCTCGCATGCCACATGAGTACGAGCAGCACGAGCAGCACGAGCAGCACGAGGCCGGCCGTCGCCCGCCGCCGGTTGAGGTGCGAACGCCTGACCGCCGGGGCTGCGGCGCGCCGCGGCGGCCGTCCTTTGCCGCTCCGGCCAGCGGCCGAGGCCCGCCCCGACCCCGAAGGTGGTGGCACCGGCCGGCGCCCGGCGACGGGTCGACCGACTTCGCGAGGCGCGGGTGTGACCGGCGTCCACTCGTCGGTCTTTGACACCTTCCCATCCTCGCTGGACGTTGGGACAGCAAGGGTGAGCCGACGCGGCATTTCGTCCATTTTCACCCCGGTGACCGTCATGACTAGCTGCCATCGGGGCAAGTGCGCTGATGATCCTTGCCGCCGTAAGCGCATGTTTGGCGCCTGGGTGGTGTTCACCGCGTCGCGGCGGGCAGTGCACACGCGACCGCGAGGGCATCACGCACGACCCCGGGAACAGAGTGCGGACCGGCGACGATTTCGAGCGGCACATGCTCGATGCCAGCAGTCAGATGCATTCTCCGCTGCCCGGGAACCGCCGCGCTGCCGGCAACGGCTCCGGATCGCCGAGGAGCGGCTCGCCAAGCACGTCGTCGTCGCCGGGCAGCGACGCGGCAAAAAGGCGGGTGCTGCGGTCTCCGATTATGACGACAAGAACCTCAAGGACTTGCGGCCACTAGCCGTCCAGCACGCGGTCAAGCCCAACGAGCCGGGCCAGTGGCAGCTCCTCGCCCGGCTCCTGAACGAGGCCGACTACGACACCCTCGACCCGCCCTCACCTATCGAGCTCAAGCAGTGTCATGACATGTTGCGTCAACTCAAGAAGCAGCACGTGCAGAACGAACCCCGATTGACCCGTCCATAGGAGAACTTGCGCGAAGGCCCGAAAACGACCGTTTCTGGCTCAAGCGTAGGGCTGTAGCAGAACCCCCGGTTGTGACGGGCTGTGGGTGTAGCACAACCGGTGCACGTATTCAGCGTGGCGCAACCAGTCCTGCCGGACCTTTCCGCTACGTTCCTGTGGTGTCAGTGCTGCTGGGCTACGCCCGCGTGTCGACGGCGGAGCAGAACGCCGACCTGCAGACCGACGAGCTGACCTCAGTGGGGTGCTATGAGGTGTTCGTCGACCACGCCTCCGGGGTGCTGGACCGCCGACCGGAGCTGGACAAGGTCCTGGAGCGCCTGCGGCGACACTCTGGTGGTGTGGCGCCTGGACCGGCTCGGCCGCTCCCTGCGACACCTGATCGACACGGTGACTGCGCTTGACGAGCGTGGCGTCGGGTTCCGGTCGCTGCGGGAGTCGATCGACACGACGACCGCCGGCGGGCGGCTGGTGTTTCACCTGTTCGGTGCTCTGGCCCAGTTCGAGCGGGAAATCATCCGGGACCGCACGGTGGCGGGGCTGGCTGCGGCGAGGGCCCGGGGCGCAACGGCGGCCGACCCTCGAAGTTGAGCGCCGACCAGGTGCGGGCCGCCCGCAGGTTGTATGACGAGCGGGAGCACACCGTGGAGCAGATCGGCAGCATCTTCGGGGTCAGCCGCACCTCGATATACCGGGCGTTGCGCGACAAGCCGGGTCAGGCGAAGTCGGCGGGTCGCCGGACACCGCAGCTGCGCAGAAGGCAGCGTTGTGACCGGGCCGGGGGAGCGGCTGGTGACCGTACTGCTGACTCTGGCGGTGCCAGCCGAGGCGGACGCTGAGGACGCCGCCGGGCTGGTCGCCGACGCGGCGGTCAGCACGGCCCTTGAGGTGGTTTCAGCTGTCGGGGTGGTGGGGCATCTGCCGATGCCGGGCAGTCTTGTGGTGCGTTACAGCGGCGGCCAGCCGTGGCGCGTCGAGGCGGTACACCAGGGCGGTGCAACCCTGGCGGACCTGGCCGGTAGCTGCGTTGCCGCGCCGTTGGCCAGCCTGGCGCCAGACCCGGTGCAGACCGCTGGTGCTGCCACATCGGCGGCGGGGAACTGGGGCACGTGATCCTCGGGGCGGCGAGTGGAACCAATCCAAAAGCGCGACCCGGTAAGCACTCACCTGTGCGGCAGGTTCGGCTGCCGGCCGAGGTAAACGAGCAGCTGGCCGCACTAGCGCACGCGGAACACCGCAGTCCTAGTGACGTCATCCGGGCAGCATTGACGGACTACATCGCCGCCCACACCGCCAGCTGACAAGCTCAACGCCCTCCGAACCCGGCTGAGCGTCTGTCCGAGTAACGATGCAACCGGTCCAAAGACGCCGCCAGACTGAGCGGAAGACGGACAGTCTGGAACGGTTCGATCCAAACACGCAGCCCGTAAGCGGATCCTCCAGCGGGCGCACGGACCATGAAGCGATCATCGATGGCATGTCGGGCGCGGCAACGGGAGTCGACCTCCTCCCTGCCTTCACTCGAGCACGCGAGCGCGCTGAGCAGACCGTCAACTTAACGCCGCGCGGCACACCGTCGCCATCACCCAGATCCGAACTCCGGGCAGCCTCGGCCACGCCTACTACAACGCGAAGATCCCCCAAGGGAAGACGGCCCGCGAAGCACGACGGTGTCTCAAACGACGCCTCGCCGACCACATCTGGCGCACCATGATCACCAACAAACGCCGCGGGGCGACGAACCCGGGAGGACACCCGGGGGCGACTCTGCAATCCAGCGCGGCTGGCTCAACCCCGACCGCCAGCTCTTCGGACAAGTCACTTCCCGGGCCCGCCAGACACGACTCTACGACGTCCTGCCCAGCCGGTTGACAAACACAGAGGCACCCAAGGCCACCAATCTCTCCGGGTACCACCGGGGCTACCTAGACTTCGTCGCCGCCGAGCTCAATCGCGCCCACGCAAGAGATTGGCCTGGCGAACGCCGGCGGAAGCACTCGACCAACTACTCTGCGGACCATCCGCAACACCCGGTGTTGCTCTGACCGCGCTTGAATTCGCCCACCCTGGTCGTACTGGTAAGACCGGATGCCGCGAGGTCACCCGCCGGCATCTGCGGAGGCCGCCGGATCCCGTTCCCCGCGGGCACGGGCGACCTCACTGGTCACGCGTGCCGCGTAGCTCTCCAGCGCCGCCTGAGACGCCTCGTCGAAGGTCCCGCCATCAACGCGGTTGAGGGCCATCAGAACCGCGACGGGGCTGCCGCCTTCCAGGATCGGCACAGCCAGCGCGGTGTCGATGCCGAACTGGGTGGCGTGCTCCTGATGGACCCGGCCGTCCCCGATCGTCTGGGCGGCCAGGATGGGCACGCCGGCCTCGAGAGCGGATCCGCACAGCCCCGATCCGGCGGCGGGACCGCGCCTACCCTGCAGAAGGTGCGCGTGTTGGCCAACACTTGCCGCGAAGAAGACGATCGAGTTGTCTTCCTCACCGAGCACCACCGCCGCGGTCGAGGCACCCACAGCGCTTCGGACACCCTGGGCCACCTGCGTCAGAGCCTCTGTGTTCGACACGGGCGTTCTCCTCTCTGGGACGTTCGGGCGGGCCAGAGTTCTCCGCTTCACAGGGGTTGCGGAACGGGTTCGGGCTCGCTTCCAAAATAGACGCGCCGTACCTCGGGATGCCGACGCACCTCGTCGGCGGGACCCGACAGGGTGACCTGGCCGCGACTCAGGAGGTAGGCGCGGTCGGCGTGGCGCAGCGCCAAGTTGGCCGCCTGCTCGACGAGCAGAATTGTCAGGCCTTCGTTTCGGTTCAGACGGTCCAGGTAGTGCAGGATTTCCTCGACCACCAGCGGTGCCAGGCCAAGGCTGGGCTCGTCGAGCATCAGGACCTGCGGGCGCAGCATTAGGGCCCTGCCGACCGCCAGCATCTGCGCTTCCCCTCCCGATAGTGTTCCGGCCCGCTGGTCGCCACGGCTGTGGAGCTTGGGAAAGAGGTGGAGTACGCCCTGCAATGTCTCGTCGTAGACCGCCTTCTGCTTGCGCAACAGGTAACCGCCGAGGGCAAGGTTTTCGAGGACCGTGTGCTCGGGGAAAATCCGGCGCCCCTCCGGCACGAGGGCGAGGCCGAGTGCGGCTATCCGGTTTGCGCCCAGCCGGTCGACGCGGCGGGCACCGAGCCGTATCTCGCCGCGTCGAACCGGCATCAGCCCGGCGACGGCGCGCAGTAGCGTGGTCTTGCCCGCGCCGTTGGGACCCAGCAGGGTGACGAACTCACCCTGTCCAAGGGTCAGTGACACGTCGTCTAGTGCCCGTGCCTGGCCGTACTGCGCGCGCACTCCCCGCACGTCGAGGACGATGTCTCCGACCGTTGAGGTCATGTCGGCACCCGGTCCGGGCTGTGCCCCAGATAGGCTTCCTGGACCTCGGGGGACGCCTGCACCTCCGCGGGCGTGCCCGAGTGAATGACCCGTCCCAGGTGCAGCACGGTGACTCGGTCGCACAAGGCCATAACGAAGTCCATGTTGTGCTCGATGAGGAGGATGCTCATGCCTCCGTCCCGCAGCCCGTGGACGAAAGTGGCGAGGGCGTTGAGCTCGAGAGGTGTAAGACCGGTAGCAGGCTCATCGAGCACGAGAAGGCGTGGGCGCGTTGCGGCGGCCCGGACAACCTCCACGAGCCGCTTCTGGCCATGTGAGAGGGTCGACGCCGACCAGTCGGCGCGCGCCGACAGCTCGGCGAGGGCGAGATAGCGCGTGGCCTCTGTGCGCTTGAACGCCTCCTGCCGGCGGTAACCCGGCAGCCGTAACACCGCTGCCCACCAGCTCGACCGGTTACGTTGGTCCATCCCGGCAAGCACGTTGTCGAGGATGCTTACCTCCTGGAATAGGTGGGGCACCTGAAAAACCCGGGTGAGCCCGGTACGCGCGATCAGATGTGGCCGGGAGGGGCTCGGCTTTCCGAGCAGGAGGACCCTTCCCGCATCCGGCCGGATCTGTCCGGCGAGGCAACCCACCAGCGTCGACTTGCCCGCCCCGTTGGGCCCGATGACCCCGTGAACCTCTCCGGGACGGACATCGAGGTCCACATCGGCAACGGCCGCGACCCCCCCGTACCTCTTGACGAGGCCGGTCGCGGTGAGAACCGGCACGTCCGGGACGGAGCCTTCCCGGCTCGCCCCATCCGCGTGAGCAGGCGCCGCAGGCTCCGACGGGGCCGCGGGCGGGGGGGGGGAGCGTCGCGGATGTGCGGGAGATCGGAACCCAGCCAGCTGGACACGGGCGCCCGGTGGCGGGGCGAACCGCGAGTTTCGCCAGGTTCCGACGATGCCCCGCGGTAGGACCAGCATCGCGAGTAGCAGGACGACGCCGAGAATAAGCTGTGTGTATCGCGCATAGTCGCGGATGCCGAGTTGGATCGCGGTAATGGCGACGACCCCGAGAATTGGCCCGACGAGGGTGCCTGCGCCGCCCAGGAACAAGGCGATGAACAGGGTGAGACCGCCGGTCAGCGCCCCAGCGTCCGGGCTGATGAACTGCAATTGCTGGGCGTAGAGGCCGCCGGCCAGGCCAGCGAGGGCGCCGGACATGGCGAATGCGAGCACCCTCGCCCTCGACGGATCGACTCCGAGGCTGGCGGCCGTCTCGGGTGACTCCCGGACGGCCTGGAAGCTCCGGCCGATGGGGGAGCGCACGATGTTGCGCTGAAACACGTAGGCGACGAGGACCGCCAGCAAGACGAGATAGAAAAAGTTGGGGTTGTTGAGGGGCCCCTGACCGAAGTCGGGCCGCTGTATGCCGGCGAGACCGTAGAAGCCGCCGGTCACGGGCGTCCACTGCTGGGCGGTTGTCACGATCACGAGGTCGAAGCTCAAGGTGATGAGCCCGAAGTACAGGCTCGTCGCCCGGATGCTCACGAGAACGACGACGGCGGCGACGGCGGTGGTGACCGCTATCGAAGATAGAAGGGAGAGGCTCGCCGGCAGCCCCACTCTGAGGCTGAGGATTCCGACTCCGTAGCCGCCAACGGCCAGCAGACCGGTGTGGGTCATGCTTAACAGCCCGCTGTAGCCCATCGCCAGGTTCAACGAGATGACGATGATGGCCGTGACGCCAGCCGCGGACAGAACGCTGAGGTCGTAGGTCGTGTTGCGTCCCAGGGCCGGCGACATCGACGGCCAGAGCAGAAGCAGGACCATCCCGCCGGCCGCCAGGGCGCGCGGGAACAGCAGCCGAGCATTCATGCCGTCACCGAAGTCCGTTGGAACAACCCCTCGGGGCGGACGACAAGGATCGCTGCGAGGACGACGACCACGAAGATTTCTCCGAAGGACGGGCTGATGGTGTTGCGCAGAACCGCCTCGAGCCCTCCGACGACCATCCCGCCGGCCAGGGCTCCGCGGGTGGAACCCAGACCACCGATCACCATCGCTACGAAGCCGCTCACCGTGTAAGTGAGGCCATCTGTTGGTTGGAAGAACGAGATCGGTGCGACGAGCACTCCGGCGAAGGCGGTGAGAACGGCCGCCGCGACGAAGCTCCAGACGACCACTCCCCGCACGCTGACCCCGAACGTCGAGGTCGTTTCGGGATCGTGAGCGGTGGCCCGGACGGCGGAACCGAACATAGTGCGGGACAAGAACAGCTCGTAGCCAACCATCACCGCGAGTACGTAGCCGACGAAGAGAACCTGCTGCGCGGTGACGCGCGCACCGAGCACCCGCCAGGTGGCATCGACGAGCGGGGCTGGGCGCAGCAGCGTGCTCGGGAAGAGCAGGCCGAACACCGCCTCCGCGATGAGAGCCACGGCCAGGGTCGCGATGATCCAGGCATAGCCCGAGCCGGACCTGCGGACCGGAAGCATGATGAGCCGCTCGCTCACCAGCCCTGCGAGCACCGCGCCGATGCCGACGAGCAGCATGACAACGACGGCGCCAAGGTGTGCCACGGCCCCCACCTGGTAGCCGATCGCAGCGCCCAAAATGAGCGACTCGCCCTGCGCAAAGTTGATTACCCTGGTTGCATTGAACACGATAGTCAGCCCCAGTGCTAGAACGGCGTCGAGGCTGCCCAGGTCAATTGCTTCGACGGCGACATCGACATTCACGCCATTCTCCCTTCTCACGAAGCGCTGGGAAACCCATCGGCCGAACCGGCACCATGCGCAGGAAGAGGCGCCGGCACCGGCCCAACAGCCGGGCTACCGCTGCTTCAGGACGCTGGCCCGCTCAACTGCTTCAAGAACCACTTGCCGCCCTCGTGCTGCCAGGAGTAGACGTACATCTGGTTCGGGCTGCTCCATTCCTCGTGGTCGTCCGGGCCGAAGCTGACCGAAACCGCCGACGGCATCTTGCTCGCCGGGAAAGAGAGCCCTTCCCAGCCGGAGACGACCTTGGCCGCGTCCACGCTGCCGGCCTTCTTCGCAGCCTCACTCCACAAGAAGACGCAGTCTGCCGCGGTACCGGTGCCCTTGAAGGACTTCACCCCACTCTTCGGTCCCGTCGTGGCTCCGTACTGCTTCTCGACTTGTTCCACGTGGGCGCGATAGGCTCCAGGCCACTGATCGCGAGACTGCTGCGTGAAGTAGCCGAGGTAGTTCGCGGAGAGGACCGCGCCGTTCGCTGCATCCCCAGCGCCTTCGAGAAAGGTATAGCCCTCCAGGCCGTTGCCGCTCACGAGTTTCCCCTTGTAGCCGACCTGGGCGGCGGAGGCCGCAGTAACGGCTGCCTCCGTCGAGTTGTTGCTGATAAAGATGGCTTGCGCGCCCTTGGCCATCATCGCCTGCACCTGTGTGCCATGAGATGTCGCGGACGGGCTGATCGCGGCATTGCCCAGCCAGGCTACGCCGTCGGCCTTTCCGGCCGCGGCGAGCTCGGCGTTGAAACTCTGGCCCTCCCCGTCGTTCTGGTAAACGGCGCCCAGGCTCTTGACGCCCTGGGAGGCCAGCCACTTGACGAGGTTCTGAGATGTGATCTGCGCGTTCTGATTGGCCCGAAAGGCGTACTTCAAGCCCTTCAGAGAGTCCGTGCCGTCGACCGCAACCTGACAATTCACCTTGTGGGCCTGCTCATAGATCTGTTTCGTCGCGTCGAAGAAGCTTGTGAACGATGGGCCCTCGACCAGGCCAACAGAAGGGTCGTTCGCCAATTCCTGGGACGCCTGCACTGCCTTCTGCGGGTCTAGCGCGTTGTCGCGGCGGACGATCGAGATCTTACGCCCGAGTATCCCGCCCGACGAGTTGACCTGGTCAGCCTCGGCTTGCAATGAGTTCGCTACGAACTCCCCATAGAAGCCGAAAGGGCCACTGAATGGTTCGTTGACGCCGATCTTGATGGAGGCGTTGGAACCCGACCCGGATGAGGGGCCGGGGGAGGAGCCAGCCCCTGCGTTCGTGCTGTTGCTGCACGCTGTGGCGACAAGGGTTATCGCCACAGCGCCGGCCGCTACCACTGTCTTGCCCATCGTTGCCGCCCTTCGTCCCGGGGCCGCCCAAAGGTGCGGCACCTGCTGGTTCAGCTCTTGCGTGGCGCGGCCAGCATCGCCGTGATGACCGTGCCGCATCGGGGACAGGGCCCCTGGGCTGCTGTCGTGCCGTCATTGGCTTGGACGACCTCTCCTTCGAAGTCGACCCGGCGCTCGCACTGCATGCAGTAGGTGTTGTACGACTCCATGTCCACTCCTGGGTCTGCCGCAGGCGTCAGCCTGTGGGGTAGGGGTCGGGTACGGGGAAGGACACGTGTTCGTGAACGATGAGCCAGTCGCCGGCGACCTTTTCCAGCACCCAGGTGCCGCGGTTGGACACAGTCCGGTGGTGAAAAGGGTCCTGGTCGGCGGAGCCGTAGCGCGCCAAAATGGTGGCGGCCACGTAGCCGACGGTGTCGCCTCCGCTGGAGCGGACGTCCGCGTCGAGTCGGATCTCCGAGAAGGTCACCGCGGTGAAGAGCGACTGCCAGGCCTCACGTAGAAGCGCCTCGTTCCAGCCTTCGGCCTTACTCTTGGGTCCCTCGAGGAAGACGAGCAGGCGGTCGCCGTGGAGGTAACGGGCCAGCACAGCGTCGACGTCCTTGGACACGATTCCGGCAAACAGTTCCGAGACGGCGGCCACGACCGGTTGCGACGCGGCCGCCTTCACCTCCGCTTTCACTGTGGGTTGCGAGCTCACTGGCCTCGCCGGTCCCAGGGACCAGTCGTTCGCGAGCGCACCGGCAGCCCCGTGATGACGGGTGCCTCCGCCGGGTTGTTGGGGTCGTAGTTCTTGGCTATCCCCTTGACCTCGATCTCGGGATACTCGGTGACCCAATTGATGAGGTCTCCGTCGAGGCGGAAGAGCCAGAGCGCGCCCTTGGGCTCCCCGGCATGGAACATGCCGTGCTTAACCTTGGCGGGGCGGAAAAAGTAGGTGCCGGGCGTGATGTCGCCGAAGTTGTAGACCATGTCGCCATCAAGGCAGTACGCCTCCTCGAAACACGGATGGTGCGCGACTTTGTGGTCCTGCCAGGAGGGCGGCGCATAGCCCAGCATGGTCACGAAGCCCTTGGTGTGGTCGTTCTCAGGCGAGGGATCGCGAAACAAGATCTTGATGTGCAGGAATCGCTGGCTGTCGCCTTCGTAGATGTTCGGCAGCCATTCCAGTGAGCGGGCGTCGAACAGCGAGAGCTCGCCGCGATCGGACGAGACGGTGTTGCCGCCAACCGGGAGGTCACCCGACCGGTCCTTGTCCGATAGCGAGAAACCGAAGTCCCCGTACTCGCGGAACACCAGCAGTTGGGTTCCCTCCTTGACCTCCAGCGCGGGCACCCGCAAGCCGGCCGGGGCCCGCAGGTAGGAGCCCTTGCCGAAGGTGGAATGTCCGATAGTGGCTTCGCCGTCCAAGATGTACCACTCCGTGTCGGCGTGGTGGTAGCCGGCGGGACGGCTCCAGGCGCTCTCGAAGATGACCCGGGTGGATGCGGCACCATTCTCCTCGTCGTAGGAGAGGTTCCGCTGCGTGGCCGACCCCTCGCCGCGTGGAAGTTCCGCGGGGTGCCAGATCAGATCGTCGTTGTGAATGAGCTCGACATGTGGGCGCACAGATCTCCTTCCAAGTGAGTACGACCCCTCGCACTCGTCGCTACCGTAAGGTCTGACGTTTAGGGGGTCAAGTGGGTTGGCGTATTATTTGAGTCCGGGCGCGCCGACCGAGATCTTGGCGATGCGGCAGCCGGCGACCGAGGAGGCGCCCGAAAGAGAGGGCGGGCGTGACGCACATGCCGCCGACGAAGGCGTCCCCCATCGTCGTGGCCGCGCCGATCAACTCACCGATGGCGTGCAGCCCCGGAATCGGCATTCCGGCGGAGTCAAGGACGCGGAACTCGGGGTCGATGCGCAATCCGCCGAAGCTGAGGAAGGTCGCCGCTACGCTGCGCACCGCGTAGAACGGCGGGGTCGCCAGTGGGTGGTCGGGGTTCTCGCGGCGAAACTCGTCTCTACCGCTGGACACCGCGCGGTTCCACTGGCGGGCCGTCTCTAGGAGCCCGTCTGGGGCGACGCCCGCTGCGGTCGCGAGCGACCCGATGTCATCCGCCGCCCAAACACCGTCGCCAGCTGCGGCCCGCGCTTTGAGCCCCTCCGGGGACTCCCACGTGAGCAGGGACTCTCCGGCCGTTCGGGCGCGCTCGTCGAAGACGACCCAGAAGGTCTGGTCGGGTTGACCTGCCACGGCTCGTTCCCGGAGATGGACGCTGGGTTCGTCCTCTCGCAGAAAGCGCTCGCCGCGGACGTTGACGTGGATCTCCCGCGGTCGACGGTGCTGTGGCACCAGGTTGAGCCAGGATGACCACACGTCCGCACGGCCGGACAGCTCCCCGAGCTCGACGGCGCCGAGCGAGGGCAGCTGGCATGCCCCGCCCCGGATGTCCGCGCCGATGGCACGCGCGGCGACAAGTCCGTCCCCTGAGGAGGTCAGGGGCGCCCCGCTCACGAGGCGTGGTGCCCCAGGCGTCAGCTCGGCGAACAGGTCCGGGTTGGCGGCGTAGCCACCGGTGGCGAGGACGACGGTCTCCGCTTGCAGCGGCAGACGGCCGCCGGGCCCGCGCACGACCACGGTCGGCGGGGCGCCTCTGCCCGGGAGAATCTCCTCTAGGGCATGTTCGAGCAGCAGGGTGACGTTGCCGGTTGCCAGGGCCTGGGTCCAGGGCTTGTGCAGGGTAGCGAGGACCGAACGACCCGCATCGGGGCCCCAGTATGTGCGGGGGACCTCGTAGGGCTCGTGACCATGCCACACCGCCGGGACCTCGGGGGAGAATGGGAAGCCGAGGTCGTCCAGCCAGTCCAGGGTCTTGGGTGCCTCCTCGACCGCGAGTCGGACGAGGGAGTTGTCCGCGAGACCGTGACCGATGCGCAGGACCTCGCCGAAATGTGCGTCGGGGGAGTCGACGATTCCCCGCTCGCGCTGGCGACGGGTACCCGCCGCGCTCATTTGACCACCGTTGACGTGCAGCGTGCCGCCTACCCGGCCACTCTTCTCTACCAAGGCGACGCGCGCGCCGGCCTCGCTCGCGGCGATCGCGCAAGGTAGCCCCGCGGTTCCGGCCCCGATGATGATTGCGTCATAGGGGGTCATGCGGACCTCCGTCCCAGAGGCTGTCGCGCCTGTCAGGGAAGGAACAGTAAAACGTCTGACCTCCGTCGGTCAACGTGGACGCACAGCCCGATCCCCGAAGGCCGTGCGTTTAGCGCAAGCCGTCCGGCTCGTTCTCCCGCCGCGCGCGGGCCATGCGGACGTAGGTGGAGCGGAGATGTCTCAGGTGGGCCGCGGTCGTCTCCTCGGCCGCGGACGCGTCCCTCGCCTGCACGGCCTCGATGATCCGGCCGTGATCCTCGTCCACCCGCTTCCAAAACCGGGCGGGCGCTACATCGCGCAGAAACCGGGTGTTGAGCACCCGGAAGACGGGACCCGTCACGACCTCCAGCAGGGGATTGCCGGCCGCTCGCAGCAGAACAGCGTGGAAGTCCCGGTTGTACGGGTACCGATCGTTCCCGGGAAGGTCCAAAGGATGTTCAAGGGTTCGCCTCAGGTCCGCGAGGTGAGCCGCGGTACGCCGTCGTGCGGCGAGCCCCGCGGCGGGAACTTCAAGCAGCTCCCGTACCTCAAGGAGCGCGCCCACGGTCCCGCCGTCCCAGCGTGCGAGCAGTCCGAGGCTCGCCTCCAGGTACTCGCTGATCTGTTCGGGACGAGGATGGGCGACGAACGTGCCCCCCGCGACACCTCGGGTGGTGATGATGAGGTTCTGGCTGGAAAGCAGCCGGAGGGCCTCCCGTACCGTGCTTCGGCTGACCCCGTGCTGGGAGGACAACTCTGGCTCGACCGGCAGCTGCTCCCCCGGTGACAACTCCCCGCCGACGATCTGGTGGCGAAGCCGCTCCGCGAGGTCCTGGTAGGCCGGCACCCCACTTCCCTCGCGCGCCACGGCTTGCCTCCCTTCGATCGCCCCCACGGTACGCAGGAGGCGGCAGCCAGCCGTCGAGGGTCTCTTGCCGCGATCACCCTCCGGTCCCAAGACTCCACGCGTGACGGTCACCGAGTTCTGCATGTTCACACGGCCCTGTGGCCGACCGCAGCGGAGTTCACAGCTGCCTGGAGAACGTCGCCGGCTACCAGGTCGTCGCAGCGGGGATGGTCGGCGACGAACTGAACCAGTTGTGGGCTGGTCGCTCGTCGAAGCCGTCCGAATTCTTCGTTCTCACTGCCCTCGGTCATCCGCGCGGCTGCTTCGCCTTCGTCCAGAACGACGTGCCCAATGTGGCGGGGTATCCCGCCCGTAGCGTCGGTCCCTTCCGGGTTCGAGTTCTTCTCCCGTGACGTCGACGAGGTGTATGCGCGCATGGTCGAGAATGGCGCGTTTCTGCCGCTCGCGCCGCCGGTCGACTACTACACGACAAGCATCGGACAGGGGTGGGCGCAGCTTCGCGGCCCGTGGGCCGGGGGAAATCTGGGTCATGCCCACGACCATGCTCTCTGCGCCTCCCCCTCGGCCGCTGTCGAGCGTCGACCAGCTGGTCAGGCCTGTCGTCAACATGCGATCGCGACGGAGCAGCAGGCGCCCGCAGTTACCCTTTATCATTGCATCCTCGACATTCCCATCCGGTTCGACGGCATGCTGTGCGACCCCGCCGTCAACAGCGTGATCGGGTTATCCCCGGACCACAGCTGTCTTCTCGATCGGCGACGGGCGGCTTGCAGAGCATCACGTCCACCCCCGGGGAACTGACATCCATCGCGCCAGCGGGGGGCCGGCTGCGCTCCGGGCCGGCCGGATACTCATTTGCGGTCATCGACCTCGGCGCGTGCCTGACCAAGAGCAGCCTCCTTCGGCTGGCAGCCACGGGGCCCGCTTCGGGTGCCGCGGCCCCCTCGACAACCAGCGAGTCGCCTGCCTCGACGGCCTCGACGGCCCCAACGGCGAGCTTGTTGAGCTCATCGAGGCGTCGCCGTCGAGCTGACCCCGAGCCGGACTAGCACGGCCAGCCTCTTGCCCGCGAAAACTCAGACCGATAAGATGGCCCCCGTGGCTGAGGAGGGCGCGGCGACGCTGCCGCCTGGCCTCGCCGAGGGAGGGAGCGGCAGCGGTGCCGTTCGAGTTGGAGGTGCTCCGCTGAACATCGCCGACGGCGTCCGAAAGATCTCGCGGGCGAGTCGCAACCGCATCGCCGTCGTCGGCGGGGACCGGTCGCTCACCTACGGGGCGCTGAAGGAGCATTCCAGCCGGTTGGGCTGCGCCCTGCTCGCCCGGGGCCTGTCGCCCGGGCAGCCAGTGGCGGTGTTGCTCGGCAACCGTCTCGAGAAGGACGGCCGCAGGCTGGGCAAGGGCGGAGTGCACGCACCGAGGGAGACGGCGACGCCGAGTATGCGGGCTCCAAAAGGCACCCGACTGCTGCACTACCGAGAATACGGAAACGCCGGGTTCTATCCCGAGGCTCCCGCGCGACCGTTGGGGCGGCGACGGCACTTAAGCGGCCCCAGGGCGACATCAGGGTGCGTCTCACTTTTCCAGCCGCTGCCACCGGGCACGGTCCCTCGGGCAGATGGGCGGCCACTAAGCAGCGTCGTCAACTCGTCAGTTGCGCGTGCTGAACGCACCGATGACCTGGCTGATCCTGCGTGTTGTCAGATCCTGGGAGATCCGGCGCTGATGTCTGAAGATTGAGCACCCCAGCGTCGCACTGCTGGGGCACCCGCGGCAGCTCGCACCCGGTCCTCGACTCCCGGTTCCTTTGCCGCTACGGCCCCACTTGAAGTTTCGAACTCAGGAGGACAACGCATGAGCTATCGACTCGGAGTCGACGTTGGCGGAACCTTCACTGACCTCCTCCTCGTGGACGAGGACACCGGCCGAACATGGCGGGCGAAGACGCCGTCCACTCCCCAGGACCAGTCCGTAGGGGTGCTAAAGGGTATTTCCAAGGTGTGCAACGAGGCACAGATCGCCTTGCGTGAGATTGCTGAGGTGCTCCACGGGACCACGGTCGCCACCAACGCTATCCTTGAGGGTAAGGGGGCGCGGGTTGGGCTCGTTACCACGGAGGGCTTCCGTCAGGTCCTGCAAATCGCGCGGTCCTACGTGCCGGGCGGCCTGGCAGGTTGGATAATCTGGCCTAAGCCCGAGCCGCTGGCAGACCTGCAGGACACCATCGAAGTGGCGGGGCGCATAGCCGCGGACGGTTCGGAGATCACGCCTCTGGATGAGGACGGTGCCCGGAAGGGGCTTCAGCGGCTCCGGGGGCAGAGAGTCGAGGCACTGACCGTCTCGCTGATCAACTCCTACGCCAACGGCGCTCACGAACAGCGGCTGCTGGAACTCGCCGAGCAGGAGCTCCCCGGCTTGCCAATCTCGGTCTCCTCCCAGGTACTGCCGGAGATGCGCGAGTACGAGCGAACGATCACGACCGTAGCCAACAGCTACGTGCAGCCGCAGGTTTCCCTCTATCTGTCGAGCCTCGCCGCCAAGCTGCGCGACGGCGGAATCGACGGACCCTTGTACGTACTGCGAAGTGACGGCGGCCTCGCGAGTGCCCGTGTCGCGACGGAGAACCCTGTGAGTCTGCTGCTGTCCGGACCGGCGGGTGGAGTCACGGGCGCAGCGTGGGTAGCCGAGCAGGCAGGCTTCGAAGACTTCCTCACCTTCGACATGGGGGGTACGTCCACCGATGTCGCGCTCGTGCAGGGCCTCAAGCCTCGAGTTGGGCGCGAGACGACCGTGGGCCACCTCAAGGTCCGCGCGACCTCCGTGGACGTGCGCAGCGTCGGGGCGGGCGGGGGCTCGATCGCTCACGTCCCACCGCTGACCCGCGCGCTGCGGGTCGGCCCGCAGTCGGCGGGGGCGGCGCCGGGGCCTGCCGCCTACGGCGCGGGCGGGCGGGAACCGACCGTCACCGACGCCAATGTCGTACTCGGCTATCTACCGAGCTCGCTCGCCGGAGGAGAGATCTCACTGGACGTCGAAGCCGCGCGCGCTGCGGTTCAGACCATCGCCGATGGCACCGATCTAAACAGCGCGCAAGCTGCGGCGGCTGGGATTGTCGACATCGTCAATGAGAACATGCTCGGCGCGCTTCGCCTGGTGTCCGTTCAGCAGGGGTTCGACCCGCGCGACTTCGCTCTGGTCGCCTTCGGCGGCGCCGGTCCGCTGCACGCCAACGCACTCGGGCGGCTGACCGGCGCCTGGCCCGTCATCATCCCGCCCTCGCCTGGGGTGCTCTCCGCCTACGGCGACGCGACGACGGGGGTCCGTGACGAGGCTGCGCGCACCGTCGTTCGCCGCTTCTCCCAGCTCAGAGACCCGGAGCTGGCCGACCTGCTGGCCGAACTGACCGAGCAGGCCGCGGCCACGGTGGAAGCCGACGGGGTGCCTCGCGAGCAGCAGGCCGTTGTGTACAGCGCGGACCTGCGCTACCACGGACAGGGCTTCGAGGTGCCGGTCACCGTGGATCTCGACAAATTCGACGGGAAGGGCGCCGGGCTGGACTCCCTGCGCGCCGCCTTCGACGCCGAACACGAACGTCTCTTCTCGTTCCTGCTCGACAACGAGCAGGAACTGGTAACGGTGCGAGCCACTGTCACCGGACCGCGGCCCAATGTCGCCACCACGTTGCTCGCCGATGGTGGGGCGGACCCGGCCACCGCCCGGACGGGGACGACCTCCGTCTGGGTCGACGGCGGTCACGTCGATGCGGCGGTTTACGACCGCTCCTTGCTGCAGGGCGGCAACGTCGTGGCCGGCCCCGCCATCGTCGTGGAGATGGACTCGACCACCCTTGTACTTCCCGGCCACGCCGCGACCGTCCACCGCAGCGGCAGCCTTCTGATTCGCCCCGGAAAGGGTTGATTGTCTTGGCATCGATTGTTCAAACTGCTACGGAACCACTGGCGAGGGTCGCTGTGGATCCGGTCACGCTCGACCTCATCGAGAACGCCCTGCGTAACGCTCGCTACGAGATGGACGAGGTGCTGTTCCGCACCGCGCTTTCGCCGGGCATACGCGAGCAGCACGACGAGTTCCCGCTGGTCGGGGACCCTGAGGGGAAGATGGTGGTGGGGCAGTTCGGGCTGTCCATCCCATCCTTCCTCCAGGGTTTCGAAGACATCGTCGAGGAGGGCGACGTCCTGCTCACTTCCGACCCGTACTCCTGCGATGCGGCGATCAGCCACGCCAACGACTGGCTCGTGGTTCTGCCCATTTATCACCGCGGGCGCGTGGTGGGCTGGGCAGCCATGTTCGGCCACATGTCTGACGTCGGGGGCAAGACGCCGAGTTCCATGCCTACCGACGCCCGCACCATATTCGAGGAGGGTGTGGTCATTCCGCCCGTCAAGCTCTACCGCAAGGGTGAGCTGCAGGAGGACGTACTGAGGATCATCCTCAATCAGGTGCGACAGCCCGAGTGGAACCGCGCGGACCTCAACGGCATCGTTGCGGCCTGTCGGACCGCTGGCCGCCGAGTGCAGGAGCTTTGCGAGCGCTTCAGCCCCGAGTTGTACGTGTCAGCTCTCGACGCGCTGCTTGAGCGCAACTACCAGGCCATGAAGACTCTGCTGGCGCTGGTATTCGCGGACGGCCAGCGGCTCGAGTTCCGCGACTACATCTGCGACGATGGCGTGGGTTTCGGGCCGTATGAGCTGAAGCTGGCTCTGACCCGCACCGGGGACAAGGTGCACCTCGACTTCAGCGGCAGCAGCCCCCAGGCAGCCGGCCCGATCAACTATTACCTGAATGAGAACCTCGCACGGATGTTCTTCGGGATCTACATGATCACGGTCGCTGACCCGCAGATCGTCTGGAACGACGGCTTCTATTCCCTCATCGACGTAACAATTGAGGACGGCAGTTTCTGGAAGCCCAGATACCCCGCGGCGCTGAATGCCCGCAATCACGGCATCGGACGGGTCTTCGACCTCTTCGGAGGCCTGCTCGGGCAGACTAACCCGAGCCTGCTCAACGCTGCCGGCTTCTCGTCCAGCCCGCACTTCATGTACTCGGGCAACTACAGCAAGGGCGACCGCAAGGGGGAATGGTTCCAGCTGTACTCCATCGGCTTCGGCGGCATTCCCGGCAGGCCGATCGGGGACGGACCGGACGGGCACTCGCTGTGGCCGTCCTTCGTCAACATCCCCTGCGAGTATCTAGAGAGTTACTACCCGATGCGGATCGAGCGATGGGAGACCGTCGCTGACACCGGGGGAGCGGGCCTGCACCGCGGCGGCAACGGCGTCGATGTGACGTATCGCTTTCTCGAGCCGGGCACTATCGCCATTCATGACGACCGTTGGCTGACCTATCCGTGGGGCGTCAACGGTGGTACACCCGGTGCTCGCGGCCGCAAGTGGCTGGAGCGTGTCGACGGCTCCACCGAGGTGCTGGCGAGCAAGGTGCATGACGTAAGCGTCCGGCCCGGCGACGTCCTGCACTTCGTCACCTGGGGGGGCGGGGGCTGGGGCGACCCGCTGGCCCGCGACCCCGAATTGGTCGCGCTCGAGGTGCGGCGGGGGCTGATAACCCGGGACGGCGCTCGCCGTTACGGCGTGAAGTGCGACGCGGCGGGCATCGTCGACGCGGCGGCCACTGACGAGCTGCGGCGGGCCCTCACCGCCGAGCGGCCTCACGAGCTCCCGGTTTTTGACATGGGGCCACCTCTGCCGGAAATCCTCGAGCGCTGCCTGGAGGAGACCGGTTTGCCCGCGCCGCAACAACCTACGTGGGCATGAGCCCCGACGTCGGGACCGGCTACCGCAACGCCGGATTCGGCCGCAGCCTCGGCTGGGGAACCCGGCCGGCGCTGGTCGTCATAGACCTGGCTCGGGCCTATTTCGAGCCCGGAAGCGACCTATGCCTGGGGTCGCGAGACTGTCTCGAAGCGGCCGCGCGCGTGCTCGAGGCCGCCCGCCGCGCCGGCCACCCCGTCGTACACACGCGCGTGACTTACGCCGAGGGCGGCACTGATGGGGGGCTGTTCTTCCACAAGATCCGCGGCCTGCGGCACTTCGTCGGGAACGGGCCGCTCGGACAGCCCATGCCCGAGGTCGCGCCACTGCCTTCGGAGGTGATCGTGACGAAGCAGTACGCGAGCGGATTCTTCGGTACCGCTTTGGCGTCCCTTCTCACCTCCTGGCAGGTCGACTCCGTCGTCATCGTCGGGGTCAGCACCAGCGGGTGCGTCCGCGCGACAGCCCTCGACGCTCTGCAGCACGGCTTCCGCCCGGTCGTGGTGCGGGAAGCCGTTGGTGACCGCGAGCCGGGGCCGCACGAGGCGAGCTTGTTCGATCTGCAGGCGAAGTACGCCGACGTGGTGTCCGAGTCCGAGGCTGTCGCCCAGCTGCGCTCGACTTCCTCGAGCAAGGAGGAAGCCCCGTGGGCAATTTCCTGACCCCGCCGGGCAATGCCGCGGGGCGCCTGCGTGCCCTCCTTGACCGTCGCGGCCCACTGCTCGTGCCTGGTGCGTACGACGCGCTGTCGGCCCGGCTCGTGGAGAAGGCAGGATTCGACGCGGTGTACATGACCGGCTTCGGCGCCACCGCATCCCTGCTCGGCATGCCCGATCTCGGCTTGCTGTCGCTGCCCGACATGGTTGACAACGCGGCACGTATGGCTCGTGCTGTGCGCGTCCCGATGATCAGCGACGCCGACACCGGTTACGGCAACGCAGTCAACGTCGTGCGCACGGTGCAGCAGTTCGAGCGGGCAGGGATCGCCGCCATCCACCTTGAGGACCAGGTGTCGCCCAAGCGATGCGGGCACATGTCCGGAAAGCAGGTCGTGACACGGACCGAGATGGTGGAAAAGATTTCGGCGGCCGTGGCGGCCCGGAACGACCCGGACTTCCTGCTCATCGCTCGCACCGACGCTCGGGCGATTGAGGGTTTGGACGCTGCACTGACGCGTGCACGGGCTTATGCGGAGGCGGGCGCAGATCTGCTGTTCGTCGAAGCCCCGGAAAACGAGGCCGAGGTGGCGGAGATCGCCGCCGCCTTACCCGACATTCCGCTGCTGTTCAACTGGGTGGAGCGCGGGCGCACGCCCATGCTGCCACTCGACCGCATCGCCGAACTGGGCTTCGCAGTGGTGATCTTCCCGGTGGCTACCCTGTTCTCAGCCACCATGGCCATGAGTCGGTATCTTGACGCAATTCGATTCGCTGGCACCCCGCTTGGCGTGCTGGCCGATGCCGTCGACTTCGACGACTTCACAGATCTCGTGGGGCTGCCCGAGATCCGAGCCTTCGAGACGCAGATCAGCGGCGGTAGCTAAATTGCCCAGCGCGGGTTCGCCTGGCTCGGCCGGACTTTCCGACCTGAGCAGTAGCAGCGGCCGAATAACAAAGCGCCACTGTGAGTAGCGACTTCGGTGTCGCGCTGGACGCCGAGGTGCGATCAATAGCTACTTCGACCTGAAGAAGCGGAGCAGTTTCCCTTGTAGGACAGGGGCTACGCTCGACGCGCCGCCGGCTGTGGTGGGCTCGAATGCCGAGATCATGGGTCAGCGATACGGGGCGAGCGTTGTGAGTGCCTGATGCTGCGGACACGGGCGGAGCCGGTGAGCTTGTGGGAGTCGGTGTTGCCGCCGGAGGTGCTGCGGCTGCCGGAGGAGTTGCCGGCTCTTCGCGGTGAAGCGTGAATTTGGTGGTTCGGGGATGGTCGGTCACGCGGCGGTTGCCGCGTTGGCGAGCAGGATACGACGCTGGTAGTTGGCCTGGCTTCGAAAGCCTCGGGCGGTCCGCTTGATGAGTTGATGTTGGTGTTGTAGCCCTCGGTGCGGGCGTTGGTGACCCGCAGCCGAAGGAACGCCTCGATGGCCGGCCACCAGGTGTCGATGGTGGTCGCGAGCCGGGTCAGCTCGGGAACCTCGGCGCGGGCGGCGTGGCTGTAGAACACGTCGAGCCGTTCGCGGATCTCATACGGCCGTGCGCCGCCGTCGATCTTGGCGAGCAGGTGGCGAAGCAGTTCCTTTCCGGCCCAGGCGTCCGCACCGGCCGGAAGCGGGGTCGGTGTGGATCCGGGGTGGACCTCGATGCCGCCGCCCGTCGTCAGGCCGGTGCCCACCAGGGCCGGCGCTGCTGGCGGTAGGCGCGGAACCCCTCGAGCCCGTCGGAGTCGGGAGCTCGCAGGTAGGCCAGGAACTCCTCGCGCTCGACCGCGACGCCCTCCCGAGTCGGCAGGGCGCTCGAGCGTCGCATCTGCCGCTTGACGGTCCCGAGGCACTGCCGGGACTTGTCGACGACGCCGGCCAGCAGCTCGTCCACCGCAGCGTCCAGTCGATCAGCAGGTACGGCGCGCAGGGCGAGGCCGAGCTCGGCGGCCTCGGTGCCAGTCATCCACCGGGCGGAGAAGAAGATCTCCTTGGCCCGCTGAGGGCCGACCAGTCGGGGCAGGCGCACGCTCGAGCCGCCACCGGGGACGACGCCGAAGCTCGTGTGCACGTCGCCGATCCGGGCTCCCTCAGCAGCCAGAACGAGGTCGCAGGCCAGGACCAGCTCGAAGCCCCCCGCCCGGGCGAGACCGTTCACCGCCGCGACGACGGGGACCTCGAGCTCCTCTAGGGACAGGCAAGTGCCCGCGAGCCTCGTCAACACATGCTGGAAGTAGTCGAGGTCGGCGAAGGCGCGGTCGAGCAGCGCCAGGTCGAGACCGACCGAGAAGACCTCCCCGGTCCCGCGCAGGACGAGGGCCCGTACGGAGGGTGTCGCGCGCACACTGGCGACGACGGCGTCAAGATCGTCGAGGAAGGCCTCGGAGATGCTGTTGAGCTGCTCCGGGCGGGTGAAGGTGGCGCGGGCGACGGCCCCTTCCACGACCAGGTCGAGGGTGCGCAACGGTGCCGCGCTCACCGTGTTGCCGAGCGGTGCAGGAACGGCGGCGCCAAAGGGACCGGTGCGGCCGCGCGCTGCCAGCGCGTCAGCGCCAGGTCGACGAAATCCCCGTCCGTGAGCGGCTCGCCCGGGACGGTCAGGTGCGTGGTCCAGGTGGCGCCACCGGCGGACAGGACCTTTCCGCCGCAGGCGGCGTCCGGCACGACCGAGGTAATGCCGTCGTCCACGGGCTCGTCGAGCCGCTCGGCCAGCAGGAACTCTGCCGAGCCGCCCCACCACGCCAGCACCGTGCAGCCGCCGGGTGCGACCATCCGGGTCCGCAGGTGGCGGGCCGGGATGTACGTCAGCGCGCCGCGCCCGTACGTGACGCCCTCGAACTCCAGCTTGCCATGGACGACGAGGAATTCCTCAGTCGCCTCGTAGCCCCCTGCGGTGAGCCGCGCGAAGCCCGCCGGAAAGCGGGCGAGCATCGTGAGGGCGCCGGGAGCCGACTCCAGTGGGACCACGTCCAGCCCTGTGTTGGCACCGGTCATAGGTACCTGCCGCCAGGGCCGGACGGGGCAGCCGAGGTCGAGCTCGGCCGTGCGGGGCATCAGGTCACCGCCTGACCGGCGAGCGCGAGCGTCTTGCGCGCTCTGCCGAGCACCGCCACGTCGACCAGCCGCCCCGCCGGGTCGAGCAGTACCCCGCGCCCGTCGGCCACTGCCTCGTCGTAGAGCTGCAGGACGTTGTTCGCATCCGCAATCTCGGCGTAGGTGGGCGTGAAGACGCGGTGCACGACCTCGAGCTGCGCGGGGTGGATGCACGCCCGGCCTAGGAAGCCCTGCCGGCGCAAGCGCCGCGTCGAGTCCTCGAGCAGGGCGAGGTCGGCCGTCACTTGCGAGACCGGGCCAAGCGGCGGGAAGATCCCGGCCGCCGCGCTCGCTAGCACGACCAGGGTCCGCACGGCCCCCAGCTCGGCGTCGTCCGGGCCCGGGTCGATGCCCGTCTGTCCAGTGAGGTCGACCTCGCCGACCTGAAGCTGGTGGACACGGGGCTGAGCGGCAATCGCCGCCGCCGCGAGCACCGCCCCGGCCGTCTCGACCATCGGCATGAGCACGGTCGTCGTGTCGCCCGCGCTGTCCATCAAGTTGACGACGGCCTGCACCTCGTCAGGGCTCTCGGTCTTGGCCAGCACCAGGCCGGTGAGCCCAGGCAAGCCGGCGAGCGCCTGCACGTCCGCGACGTGCAGCGGGCCCGCGTTGACGCGCACCCAGAGCTGCGTCCCGTTCGGGGCCGCCTGCGTGGAGAGCCAGCGCAAGACGCTCTCGCGGGCCTGCTCCTTCTGCGCGGGCGGCACCGCGTCCTCGAGGTCCAGGATGAGCCCGTCTGCCCCCCGGGTCAGCGCCTTGGCCAGCTTCTCGGGGGCGTTGCCGGGAACGTACAGCAACGACCGCACGGGCCTCGAGGCGTTCACGCCACGACCGTCTCGCCGCGCATCAGCGACTTGGCGACGACGGTGCGCAGGACGTCGTTGGTGCCCTCGCCGATGCTCATGAGGATCGCGTCGCGGTACAGCCGCTCGACCTCGAACTCGGTGGAGTAGCCGTACCCACCGTAGATCTTCATTGCGTCGATCGCGGCGTCCAGGGCGACCTCTGAGCAGAAAATCTTCGCCATCCCGGTCTGGCCGTCCGCGCGTCCGCCTCGCACCGCGTCGGCGGCCCAGTAGGTCATCAGCCGGGCGGCCTGCACCGACGTGGCGACGGAAGCAATTTTGAGCTGGATGGCCTGGAAGTCCCCGATCACCTGCCCGAACGCCTTGCGCTCCTGCGCGTACGCCAGCGCCTCCTCGTGGGCCCGCTGAGCGATGCCTACCGAGCGGGCCGCGATGTTGACCCGCCCCCACTCGAGCGCGGACAGCACTTGCTTCATCCCGGTGCCCTCTATCCCGCCCAGGAGTCGCTCGCGCGGGACGCGCGCGTCCTCCAGCAGGATCTCGCAGGACTCGGTCCCCTTGTAGCCGAGCTTGGGGATGTCCTTCAGGACGCGGTAGCCCGGGGTGTCGGCCTCGACGAGCAGCACGCTCATCCCCTTGTGGGCAGGCGTGGCCGCCGTGTCGGTCTTGACGAGCACCGGCAGCGGATCCGCGTAACGGGCGTTGGTGATCCACATCTTGGAGCCGTTGACGACGTAGGAGTCCCCGTCCAGCCGGGCGGTGGTGCGGATCCCCTGCAGATCGGTGCCCGCGTCGGCCTCCGTCAGGCCGATACCGGTACGGCGCTTGCCGGTGGCGAGGTCCGGCAGGTAGGCCTGCTTCTGCTCGGCCGTGCCGTGCATGGCGATCAGCCGGCAGGACAGGGAGTGGCTGCCGAGGATGCCGGCCACGCCCATCCAACCGCGGGCGATCTCCTCGAAGACCAGGGCGAAGGACACCGGGTCGAGGTCGAGCCCGCCGTACTCCTCTGGCACCGTGATCCCGAACAGGCCCATGTCGGCCATGCCCTTCACGATCTCTGTGGGGTAGCGACCGCTCTGCTCCCAGTCGCGGGCGACCGGGATGATCTCCTTCTCTACGAAGGTACGGAGCCAGGACCGCAAGTCGCGCTGGTCCTCATTGAGCTGGAAGTCCACGTCAGGTGCCTCTCTGGTGCGGGGCCGTCCGGCCCGGCGGCTTGTGCTCAGGTCCGCTCGTGCTCGAGGGGGTGGAAGACGGGCAGTGCCCGACCATCGAGGAGGTCGCGCCACGCGACACGGACCCGGTCATCGACCGACCAGGAGTCCGGGTGCGCCCCCTCGAGCCGGGTGAGCAGGAGCGGACCCTCGTCCAGGCGCACCCGAGCGACGACGTACGGAACCGGGGTGTCGGGGTGGGGAGCGCGGTGGACGACGCTGAAGGCGTCGACGGCGCCGGTGCCGCCCGCGGGCGTCCAGCCGAGGGCCTGCGTCTTTCCGCACCGGATGCACACCGCACGCGGCGGGTGCTGCACGCCTCCGCAGGCGGCGCAGGTCTGCACCAGCAGCCGGTGCTCGCGGGTGGCCTTCCACCAGGGCCCGGTGACCTCGTCCGCCGGCGCGGGGTCGGGGACGGTCACGGGTCGACCCCGAGGACGACGGTGGCGTGGGTCGATAGGATGCCGCCGGTGCCGTGGGCCAGCGCGGTGCGGGCGCCGGGCACCTGGCGGGCGCCGGCCTCGCCGCGCAGCTGGCGAACCGCCTCGACGAGCAGCAGGACGCCGAACTGACCGGGATGGCAGTAGGACAGCCCGCCGCCGGAGGTGTTGAGCGGCACCTTGCCCCCTGGGCGGATGCGACCGCCCTGGACCCAGTCCAGGGCCTCGCCGCGCTCGCAGAACCCCAGGTCCTCGAGCGAGAGCACCACCGTGATGGTGAAGGAGTCGTACAGTTCGACGACGTCGAGATCGGCCACCGTGAGGCCCGCCCGGGCAAGTGCGTCCCGCCCCGACCCGACGGCGCCCGTCGTCGTGAGATCATCCACCGCGGTCATCGAGGTGTTGGTGGTGCGCTCGCCGTAGCCGAGCACGGCCACCGGCGGCTTGGCCAGGTCCACGGCCCGCTGCCGGGAGGTAAGCACGACCGCGCCGCCGCCGTCGGTCACCAGGCAGCAGTCCGCTGACGTCAACGGAGTGGAGATCATTGGAGCAGTGAGGACTTGCTCGACCGTCAGCGGCCCGGCATCGTGTCGGAAGGCGGCCGGGTTCAGCAGCGCCCACTCGCGTGCCGCGACCGCCACTTCGGCGAGCCCCTCCCGCGTTCCGCGGTACCGGTGCAGGTATCGCTGGGCGGCCATGGCGTAGTACGACACTGGGAAGAGCGGGGCGTACGGCCGCTCGAACTGCGCCTCCGGCAGGTGCTCCTCGTAGCCGCCGCCGAGCGCGCGAGACCGCGCGGAGCGCTGGTTCGAGGCGAAACTGATTACGACGGTCTCGGCTTGTCCCGCCTCGATGGCCTGGACTGCGCGCGCGACCATCATCTCGTACGCCGACCCGCCGGCGAACGTCGCGTCGACCCAGCGCGGCTGCAACCCGAACCAGTCCGCCAGCTGGGTCGTGGAGAACCGGGACACGCCGGTCGTCGCGAGGCCGTCGACGTCACGCAGCGCCAGCCCGGCGTCGGCGAGAGCCCGAGTGACCGCCTGCGTCTGCAGCCCCAGCACGGACTGTCCTGTGAACCCGAGGTCACTCTCGGCCACCCCCACGACCGCCACGCCCGTGCTCATCGTGCCCCCGGACCGTCCGAGGTACCCAGCAGCACGGCGGCCCCGGCCGGTGACACGGCGACGCGCACCGCCTCCCCGTCCGGCCCTACCACGACGATCCGCTGGGTCACCTCGACGCGGTCTGGCTCGACCAGCAGGACGCTGCCTTCGCAGCGCACGGTGTCACCGGCCAGTACGGGAGCCCGGAAGGTGAAGCGCATGGCGCGCACGAACGACGACGGGCCGAGCCAGTCCTGCAGCTGCTCGACGAGCAGGGCGCCGAGGACCTGGCCGTCTACGACTGGCGCCGCCAACCCCCGGGACTGCACGTAGTCGGCGTCGTAGTGCAGCCGGTGCCAGTCCCATGTGGCGCCGGCGTACGCCACCATGTCGGTGAGCCCGATCGTCCGCTCGAGCGTTGGCAGCTCCTGCCCAACTTGCACGCTCATGCCGTTGCCTCCAGCGCGACGAAGATGAGCGTCTCGTCGTTCGTGGCGAGCAGGTCCCCGTGCTGGTCGGTGTAGGTCGCCCGGGAGGTCACCACGAGCATCCGGGCACCGGCACCGGTAGTCTTCTCGGCCACATCAATGATCTGCCAGGTGGCCGTCACCACGTCGTCGGGCCGCACCCGGCGCTCGAACACGTACGCGTTGCCACCCCGGACCGTGCGGGTCCCCGGCACGACGAGGCCCCAGGTGTGGCCGGCGTAGCCGTCCTCGTCAATCGGGAGGCCGGCGTACTGATTGGTCTCACAGATCAGGGTCGGCGGAGCCGTCACGCCGTCCAGGCCGTGCGCCCGGGCGAGGTCGGCGTTGGTGTACAGGGGGTTGGAGTCACCGACCGCGAGCGCGAAGTAGCGGCCGGCGGCGGCGCCGAGCTCCTCCGGCGCGGTGTAGGTCCGCGTCTCGCCGATGCGAGCCCGGAGCGCGTCGGCCGGCCCGGTCACGACGCCTCGGAGTACAGGGCCGTCGGCAAGACCTCCAGCAGCATCTCGGGCCGGAGCAGCTCCTTGCAGATCGCCCCGGTTGAGGCGGGCCAAGGCGGCCGGAGAAGCCGCTCCCGCACCGGCGCGACCGCCCGGTACTGGGCAAGCGCGGACTCGACGCAGTACTCCGTCGTCGCCAGCAGGTCCCCGGCGTCGAGGCCCTCGTGCTCCAGTAGGTGCAGGACGCTGCCGTACGTCACTTCGGCCTGCGCCCCAATGTCGCCGGGGAACAGGACCTGCTGGGTGTCCATGTCGAGCGAGGCGAAGCCGGACATGTACAACGTCCGCCCCGCCCGCACGCCCGGGGAGTAGGTGAGCGTGTCGTAGCGCGACCAACCGGGGTTCACGCCCACTAGCGGGTGTCGTGACGCGGTGACGTCGAGCGCCACGAGCACGCCCGGGCGGTGCAGCCTGCTCATAAGGATCCCACCGGCGGCCGGGTAGACGCCCGCACCGCCGAGCCGCTCAGCCCGCGGGCCGGCGGTCCGTCGGTAGCTGAGGCGCGTCTCCGGCGTCGAGTAGTCGTACGTGCTGACGACCGCGTCCAGGCTCAGTCCGACGGCAGCGAGCAGCGCGGCCGCCCGGTCGAGGCAGTACGCGTATTGACCGACGACGTCACCCGGGTGCACCACCTCGCCGGCGGCGTCCAGCGGCACGACGGTGGGGAGATGGACGGCGCCGTCAGTGCCCTCACGCACCGCGGAGGCGGTCCACATTCCGGCCTCCCGCCGCTCGCTCGCGGCTCGCAGCAGCGCGCCGCCGCCGCGGACCGCGTGCAGTTCGACCTCCAGGAAAGCCGCCCGGCGCACCAAGCGCTCGACCACGACGGTGCTTACGGCGGGCTGGTGTTCGCCGAAGACTTCGCGCCGGACGGCGGCCGCGGCCTCGTAGTCGGCCAGCCCCGACAGGGTGACGTTCTCCGTCACGCGCGTGACATCGGCTGCAGAAAGCCCGGCGCCGGCGAGGATGGTGAGCACCTTCTCGTACGCCTTACGCGCCTGCTGCATCATCGTGCCGCTGACGGTCATCTTGCCCACGTCGACGTCGTGGGCCGCCGCGGTGTGGCCTGAGGTCCAGGCCGCGTCCCCCTCGCGCAGCCCCAGGCAGAAGGTGAAGCCCTCGTAGGGGAACCAGGGGAAGCGCTCTGGCGTGATCGCTCGCAGCGTCATACGCCCACGGCTCCGGCTGGCAGCGGGCGAGCCGCGGCGGCAGTGCGCGCGGCGACGGCGAGCACGCCGTGGACGTCCGGCTGGTCGCCCAGGCCCTCAAGCACCGCGGCCAGCTCGTCGACGGGTGTGTCGGCGTTGGCGCTGAGCTTGGCCAGCAGCGAGTTCCGTGCCAGGCGCGGCCGCCCACCTGCAGGGGCCCCGTCGATCTGTCCGACGAGCTCACGACCGTCGCGCAGCAGCAGGCGCACGCGGCCGGGCGCGTCGGCCGCCGCGCCAGGTGCGGCGACTGTGTCGCAGTTGACGCGGGCCGCCAGCTCGGCCACCTCCGGTCGGGCGATCGAGTCCTCGCCGTACGTCGCGAGTCCGAGCCGCCCGTCGAGCAGGAGGGCCGCGGCGCTCCACGGGAGGGAGAATTTCGCGGCGTACGGGCTGGCCGGGTGAGCCAGGTCGCGGGCAGGGTCGCAGACGACCACGGCCGCGTCGGGATGCACGTCGGCCGTGACGAGCTCGATCTCGTCGGCGGGCACGGGCGCGAGCGCCTGCAGCGCGCCGAGCGTGGCGTGCGACAGCTGGCAGGCTGGGAACAACTTGATGCCGATCCGCTCGGTCTCCCAACTGCTTCCGAGGTCGTGGGTGACGATGCGGGGGTCGACCGGACCGACGGTGAGGGCCTGGTAGATGCCGTTCGGGCCGTCGAGGACCGTCTCAGGCCCGGTGGCGCCCGCGGCGGCCAGCCGGGCCGCCAGGATGCCGGATTGCGACGCGAGGCCGGGGTGCAGTTGCTTGGTCGACGCGCCAGTGCCAAGGAAGGCCAGCAGGCCACCGGCAGAGCTGCCCGCGATACCGAGCGCGTGCGTGGTGGCCTCGACGGTCAGGCCGGTCAGCCGGGCGGCGACCAGCGCCGAGGAGAAGACTCCCGCGACCATTGTGGCGTGTAGGCCCCGGCGGTGGAAGCCGTACGGGGCGGCGGCGGCGATGCGGCAGACCGTCTCGAACCCGACGATCGCGGCGTCCAGCACCTGGCGGCCCGTCGCGCCCACCTGCTGACCGACGGCGAAGGCGGCGGGCAGCACCACCGCTGTCGCGTGGACCAGACCGACCGCGTGAGTGTCGTCGTAGTCCAAGGCGTGCACCAGTGTGCCGTTGGCCAGGGCGGCAGCGGGCGCCCCGACGCGGTCCTCGTCCCCGAGGATCGCCGCCTCAGGGGGCCCGCCGAGCCCGCGCGCCACCTCGACGACGGGCCGCGCCGCACCCAGACGCAGGGCCGCTAAGCCGGTCCCGAAGCCGTCGAGCAGATGCTCGACCGCGGCCTCCCGGACCCGGTCCGGCACGTCTAGGACGCTGGTGCCCCACTCGGCCAGCCGGCGGGACGTACCCGGGGTCGCCGTCACCGCGCGGCCGCCTGAGGCTCGGGCACCTCGGTGTCGGCCCGAGCGGCACCGGGGCCGAAGGCGCCGGCGGCCGTCAGCGCTGCGACCCGGGTGGCGTCGAGGCCGAGGACCGTCCTGGTCACCAGCTCGAAGTCCTCGTTGAGCTGCGGAGCGCGCCGGTACGTCGGCGGGTCGGTTCCGACTCGCACAGGCGAGGCGACCTGGTCGACCGTGCCGTAGCGCGGGTGCGTCGTCTGCACGACCAGGCCGCGGGCCCTGGTGTGCTCCTCCTTCAACGCGCCCTGGACGTCGTTGATGGGGCCGCAGGGGATCGCGGCCGCGTAGAGGAGCGGCAGCCATTCGTCCAGGGTGCGTTGCAGGAAGATCTCTTCCAGCTGCGCGAGAAGCTCGACGCTGTTCTCCTGCCGGTTGGCGAAGGTGTCGTAAGGCGACCCGGGTTTCGCCCACTCGGGGTGCCCGACGACCGTGGCGAGCCTGGCCCAGAACTTCTCCTTGGCACAGCCGACGACCATCCATGAGTCCTTGGTCTGGAAGACCTGGAACGGCACGAGCGACGGGTGCGCGGAGTGCCGGGTGCGGGAGGGCTCAAACCCGGCATTGAGGTACCAGGTCGCGGGGTAGGTGAGCATGCCGATCGCGGTGTCGTAGAGGCTCACGTCGCAGTCCATCCCGACGCCGTCGCGGCGGGCGGCGTGGACGCCGGCGAGCAGGGCCATTCCGGCCACGAGCCCGCCGGAGTAGTCCACCAGCGAGAGACCGGACTTGGTCGGCGGCCCGTCGGGCTCCCCGGTCAGCGACATCCAGCCGCCCAGCCCCTGCAGGACGTAGTCGTAGCCCGGCTCGCGCTGGCGCGGTCCGGACATCCCGAAGCCGGTCAGGGAGACGCACACGATGCGGGGGTTGAGGTGCTTAAGGTCGGAGTAGGTGATGCCGATCTTCGCCGGGACGTCACCGCGCAGGTTGGAGTAGACGACGTCGGAGACCTTCACGAGCTCCTCGAAGACCTCCCGCCCCGCCTCGCTCGACAGGTCCAGCGCCAGGCTGCGCTTGTTGCGGTTGAACGTCTCGAAGAACAGGGAGTCCTGCCCCTCGCTGTAGGGCGGCACGTAACGTCCCACGTCGCCGCCCACCCGGGGATCCTCGATCTTGATTACCTCAGCCCCGAGGTCGGCGAGGTGCAAGCTTCCGAACGGGCCCGCGCCGTACTGCTCGACGGCGAGGATGCGGATGTCCGCCAGCGGGGTCATCGGGCTTCTCCACTGAGCTCGGTCATCACGTCGATCAGGGCGTCCTGGGCCTGGCGCGTCTCGGTCGCGGGCAGGCCGTGCGTCGGTGGGCTGAGCTTCACCGAGTCAGCCCGGCCCTGATAGGCGCCGATCCGCGCCGCGACCTCGTCGCCAGTACCCGTCATCGTCAGCGCGTCGATCATTTCTTCGCTCACCGATCCAGCGAGGTAGTCGGCTCCGGCGCCGGCTCGGAAGGCGTCGACAACCTGCTGCTGCTGCTCAGCGAGGTCGTGGAAGGCGAAGAAGTCGGCGTACGTGCGGACGCTGGCGTAAAAGCCGACGAGCCCGGCGACGCGTCGCCGGGCCGCCTCGGGGTCCGGGTCGACCGAGCAGCAGGCGGAGACAACGACGTCGAGGTCCGCGCGCTGCTTGTCCTCGGCCTGGGACAGCCCGATCTCGAGGTCCGGCAGGATCCGCTCGGACAGGTAGCGGGGGGAGCAGAGCTCGTGGCTGATCCAGCCGTCGCCGATCTTGCCGGCGAGCCGCGTCATGAACGGCCCCATCGCGGCGAGGTAGATCGGGATGTCGATGCGCTGGACCGCGAAGGGCCGCTGGTACCCACGCACATGCATCGGCTCGTACTCACCGTCGAGGTCGATGCTCTCTCCCGTCGAAGCGGTGGCCCAGAAGTGCCGGATGTTGCGCACGGTCTCGGTCATGTGGCCCACCGGTTTGCCGAAACGCGCATTGTGCCAGTGTTCGTTGAGCCGCTGGACCCCCGGGCCGAGCCCTAGCACGAAGCGTCCGGCGGTCAGCTCGTCTAGGTCGAGCGCCTCCAGGGCGGTGATCATCGGGCTGCGCGTGAAGGCAAGCACGATGGACGTGCCGATCTTGGCTGTGGAGGTCGTCCGGGCTAGGGCCGCGGCTGTGATCGTGGCGCTGCGGTGCAGCTCGGACACCCACAGGACCTCGGCGCCGGCCGCCTCGGCCCGGCGGCCTGCGTCCGCGAGCTCCTCGAGCGTCTCGCCCCAGGGCTGGTAGGTCAGGCGCAGAGTCATGCAAGGCCCTGGTCCAAGGTCAGCGGCTGCTTGCCGGTCGGGAAGATGTCAGCCACCTGTTCGGCGCCGCGGCGGTAGACGTAGAAGGTGCGCAGGAACGAGCACACCTCCTCTCCGTCCTGGTTCAGCGTCCTGGTTCGGACCGTCACGATCCCGGCGTGCGGCCGGCTGGCGGACTCCCGCTTTTCGACGAGCAGCGACTCGCTGAACAGCGTGTCCCCCGCGAAGACGGGATGCGTCATCTTGATGTCGTCCCAGCCCAGATTCGCGAAGGCGTTCTGGGTGAGGTCGGTTACGCTCTGGCCCACGGCGATGGCGACGGTCAGAGTGGACACGACGAGTGGCTTGCCGAACTCCGACCGGCCGGCGTAGACGCGGTTGAAGTGCATCTGGTTGGTGTTCATCGTCAGCAGCGCGAACATCGTGTTGTCGGACTCGGTGATCGTCCGTCCCAGTGGGTGCTGGTACACGGCCCCGATCTCGAAGTCCTCGAAGAACCGCCCTGTCCATCCCGCCGTGATGGTCACGTCTAGCCCTCTCGCTGCGCGAAGACGTCCTCGCCTTTCACCTTAATGTCAGACGTATTGATGTCAAGCACGGCCAAGCCAAACTGAGCACCTTAAGCCAGGGCTTGATAGTTCAGAGGTATGACCCGCTGCTAGTCGCCCCCCGTGCGGTACGCCTGGCGGAGCCGCAGCAGGTGCTCGCGCATGGCCCGCCCGGCCAGCTCGCCGTCGCCCGCGCCGATGGCGCCGTAGATCTCCTGGTGGTCGTCGTCGACCTGACTCCAGAACTCGCCGCTCACCTCCGGGTTGAGGAAGCGCGCCTGGAGCACGCGGAAGATCGGCGCCGTCGTGACGGTCAGCAGCCCGTTGCCGGTGGCCTCCACGACCACCGTGTGGAAGGTGCGGTGCTCGCGGAACTTGCCGCTGCGCCCGCGGCTGCGCACCTCGCGGTCGATCGCCTCGCGCAGTCCGACGAGGTGCTGCTCCCCGCGCCGCTCGGCCGCCAGCCGGGCCGCCGGGACCTCCAGCACCTCGCGCGCCTCGAGCATGTCAGCAACGGAAAGGTGGTCGCTGCCGGACATCAGCCCGATGCTCGTCTCGAGATAGTCGCTCACCTGTTCCGGCTCCAGGCGCGAGACGAAGGTGCCGCCGGTGGTGCCCCGGGTGGTGGTAACGACATCGCGCGAGCCGAGGGCCCGCAGTGCCTCCCGGACCGTGCTGCGGCTTACGCCGAAGATGCCGGCGAGCGACGTCTCCGGTGGGAGCCGGTCACCGGAGACGAGCGAGCCGTTGACGATCTGGTCCAGCAGCTGGTCTGCCACCTGCTGGTAGGCCGGCAGCACGCGGTTGACCACGAGGGCGTTGCCTGCTCTCGCTGCCCGCGGCACGCCGCCCTTCAGGGCGCCCTCCGTTGGCCGGGAGGCGCCGGCACCGCCTTGACCGCCCCAGTTCTTGTCGCCGCCACGCGTTGCTACTCCCTTGCTCGCTCGTCCTGGAGGTACCGCGCACGAATGTCGCGTTTCAGCACCTTGCCCCCCGAGTTGCGGGGGAGCTCGTCCAGCACGTGCCACTCCCGCGGCACCTTGTATTTGGCTACCCGCGCCTGCACATGGGCATCGACGGAGCGCGCGTCGACGGAGCCGCCGCCCTTTCTCGCCACGACGAACGCGATGATGCGCTCGCCGTACACCTCGTCGGGGACGCCGAGGACGGCCACCTCGCCCACCTCCCGGTGCTGGGCCGCGACCTCCTCGATCTCCCGAGGGTAAACGTTGACCCCTCCAACGTTGATCATGTCGGTCTTGCGGTCGACGATCGACAGGAAGCCCTCGTCGTCCTGGACCGCGATGTCCCCCACGGTCACGAAGCCGTCCTCCGTAGTGGCCGCGCGGGTGGCTGCTTCGTCGTGCAGGTAGCCCTTCATGAGCAGGGGCGACCGGGCGAACAGCTCGCCGGGCGTCCCAACAGGGACCTCCACGCCGTCCTCGAGGAGCCGCACCTCGTTCATCAGCCACGGGTGGCCCACACTGCCGGCCTTGCGCAGGGAGTCCTCGGGACGCAGGTCGGTGACGACCGCGCACTCCGTGGAGCCGTAGAGCTCGTGCACGCCCACCTGAGGGAAGGCCTGGTGCACCCACTCCTTCAGGGCGACCGGGAGTGCCGCGGCGTTGAAGTACAGCGTCTGCAGCGCGGACAGGTCGTAGTCGACCGACGGCTCTTCGACGATGCGCCGGATCTGCTGGGCGTGCGTTGGGACGAGGAAGACAGTGCTGGAGCGCGACTCCTGCAACATGCGCAGTAACGCTTCGGGGTCCCACTGCCGCAACACCCACACCGTTCCGCCGAGCTGAGCTCCGGCGAACGCGAAGGCGAACCCCGCTCCGTGGTACATCGGGGCGACCGCGGTGGTCCGGCGGGAGGGCCCGAGGCCGTACTCCACCGCCGCCGCGTAGTTGGTGAGCACCCGCGAGCGATGAGTCAGCACCACCCCCTTGGGCCGCCCGGTCGTGCCGGAGGTGTAGGTGATGCAGAAGGCTTCGTCCTCGGGGACCTGGACGCGGGGGTCGCGTGCCGGAGCGTCGGCCAGCACCGACTCGTAGTCCTCGCCCACGGCGCCGCCGTCCAGGCTCAGGACGTGGTCCATCCCGGACACAAACGTCTCCGCGTTCCCGCTCAAGCACGGGTCGAGCAGCAGGGCTCGGGCGCCCGAGTGGCCGATAATGAATTCGTTGTCCGTCGAGCTGTTGCGCGAGTTAAGGGGCACCAGCGGCAGGCCGGCTTTGGCCATGGCCGTGGCGATCTCGAAGTACTCCAGACGGTTGCCACTTAGCAGTGCGACGGGTTGACCGGGCTGCAGGCCCCGCCCCAGCAGGGCGCTGGCCAGCCGGTTGGAGCGCTCATCGAGGGCCGCGAAGGTCTGCGACCGGTCGCCGTCGACGACCGCGACCCGGGAGGGGGTCGCCCTACCGAACTCCCGGATGCCGTTCGCCATGTTCAGCTGTGCAGTGCCCACGTCACGACCTCTGCTCCTCGGGCTCGTGCTCCATCAGCATGACCGCGGTCGCCCGCAGGACGGGCTGGCCCCCCGCTGCCAGGACCGTCCAGCAGTCGTCCCGCAGCAGTCGGCCGCTACGGGTCGCGCGGCGGTCGCCGGGGACGAGGACGACGTGAATGACGTCGCCGGCCCGCACCATCCGCAGGAAGCGCACCTCGCGCAACTCGACCAGGGCGACAGCGCGGTCCAGCGCACCGGACTGCTCCAGTAGCCCCCCGGCGAGCAGCAGCACGGCTTGTCCGGGCAGCGGCGGTGAACCGCCCTCAGCCTGCTGAGCGGGAGAAGGGTGGAACAGGGGATGGGTGTAGCCGCCGCGCTTCACGAGGGTGGCGACGAGGTCTTCGGTCACGTCGACGGTCGGGGTCAGTACCGTGCCGGCGGTCGTCACGGCCGGCGTCCGCCAGCCGCGCGCTGGTGGACCTGGCCCCACGCGCTGCCGCCGTGGCCCCGGAACACGGTCAAGCTGGCTCCCCGACCTTGACCAACAGCTCGGTCCCGTCCCGGGTCGCCAGCGTCAACCCCGAGGCCCCGGGGGCGATGCGCAGGAGTGAGCACGGCCCCAGCTCGATCCCGTCGATTCGCACGCTCCCCGTCGTATTGACCAGGAACCGCTCGTGGGACACGGCGCCGAGCGTGCTGCTCCACCCCGCCGGCAGGTCGCAGAGCACGGATGCGGCGTTGGTATTGGCGTTGCGGCTGAGCACCTTGCTGCGCAGCGGGGCCTCGCGCCCGTCGAGCAGTCCAGTTGCCTGGTCGTCATGGGCACGCCACACCATGTATCGCGTCTCCGCCCGGCGCTCGTAGCCTCGCGGGCCGATGTGGTCCCCCGCCCCCGGCAGGGCGTTTCGCCCCGCCTCGTCGTCGGGGCGCACCACCCGCGACACCCGCCGGCTGCGCTCCGACGCCACCTCCCCCTCCATCATCAGCAGGGCCTCGAACCCCCGTGGAGCGGTCGCGGAATGCACCCGCCCCGGTGGCCGCCAGAAATCGTCCCCCGCGAGGAACCGGCCCTCTGCCGAGAGTTCCACCTCGCCGCCCAGGAAGAAGCCCTCCTCGACGCTGTCGTGGTAGGCCTCGCACAGGTCCTGGTAGCCGGGGTCGGCGCGGACGTGATCGATGCGCGCGATGAGCCGGGGTCCAGCCACATCAAGCGAATGTGATACCGCGAGAGCAGCTCCGACACGCGGGCCGGGGCGCCCAGGTTCTCCCGGAACGCTGGCTCCATCGAGTCGTAGACCGCCCTGCCGCTGACCCAGGGGGTCGCCGGGCCGTCCACGACTGTGAACGCGTCATGCAGCAGAGCCTTAGCGGCTTCGGTGCTCAAGCCGGCTCCGTTCGCGTGGAGTGACGGGTGGTTGGTTGACCAGGTCCGGGCACCGAACGCTAACACCGCCGCATCCGCGGCATAGAGCCCGTAACACCTCGACCTGATGCAATGTCAGACAGATGGCAGGAGATGCCGCAGCTGCGCGCCTTCTCCGCCTGGGCCGCTGATGAGCCTCTGGTTGACACCCGGCTGATTCTGTCAGATCTTTCGCCAATAGGAGGTGCACTGATGCTGCGGGCCGGACCGTTCGACGAGCCGGCGGAGCGCCTGCGCCTGCGGGAGAGCGTGAGTCGGCTCCTCGCCCGCCGCCTGCCCCCGAAGCGGGCCCTGGCCTTGGACCGGGAAGGTTCGTTCGACCGGTCCGTGTGGGAGGCGCTCGCGCAGGTCGGGGTTCTAGGCCTCGCCGCCGATGAGGAGGTCGGAGGCAGCGGTGGGTCGCTGAGCGATTCAGTCGCGGTCACCGAGGAGGTGGCGCGCGTGCTGCTCGCGATGAACGAGCGGGGTGAGCCCGCGCTCGCCTACTCGGCGATGGCCAAGCTGCACGCGGGGGAGACTGCGGGACGCGGGGGAGACTGCGGCGCGCGTCGTGGACCGGGGCATGCGCGCGATGGGCGCTGCTGGGCTCGCGGAGGAGTCGGCCATGCAGATGCTCTTCCGTGACGCCCGCCTGCAGCTGTTCAACCCAGTCAGCAACGAGATGACCCGCAACATCCTCGGCGAGGCCCTCGGGCTCCCGCGGAGCTACTGAGTGTTCGACGTGATCAGATCCCTCGTGCTGCCGGCCGCCGACATCACACGGTTGCTGACGCTGTACGTCGACCTGCTGGGGTTCGTCCCGGCGGGGCAGGCCGATCCGCATCCTGCCTGGCAGCAGCTGTGGGACCTGCCGGTCTGCCCCACCCGGACCGTGCATAGCCCGAAAGGAGCAGTTGCGGCGCACCCAGTCCGGGATGCAGGCAGGAAGCAGAGCACGTGGAACGGCAGCCGAAGACAACCCCCCGCCGCGCGCTGTAGGCCGGCTGGGTGCGACTCGCCTGACAGGACAGCGTTCCTCCGGCCGCGACGCAGCGGTCGGCCCTCATGAGGAGCCAGACGAAACCCCGGCACGGCCAGCATCCAGGCACGGCTGTCGGGTTCGCGATTCAGCAGCAGCGGGTGGACATGATGTTCGCGCCGGGCATCGCGGCAACTGACCCTAACCGGAGTCGACCACGGGTGAGGAGATCGCGCGAGCATGGCGGGGACGTCACCGCGCAGAGCCTCCTGCCCGCACCGCACTCAGCCACCTTGTGGACCGTAGACCGTGACCTGTGGCGTTGGTGCGTCAACCGTCACGAGCCTCGATGCGGGGCAGCTGGCCAGACCTCAGCCGATGCCGGGCGCCGCGGGGCCCCGGAGACGAGTGGCAATAGACCGTATGGAGTGACCGCATCCTGATCTTGCGGTTGCTGGCCGGGGCCTCGCTCACGCAATCTCGTGGGTTACCGAGCGCGAGTCCCCGCGTTCGGCCTATCCGACATGTGTGGGGAGGCCCCGGTGTTTGGTGAGCGTACGAATGTCGGGCTGGACGTGCACGCGCGTTCGGTCGCCGCCGCCGCGATCGACGTGCAGACCGGTGAGGTGATCAAGGCGCGGCTGGCGCCTGCGCACGCGCAGGTGCTCGAGTGGGTTTCTCGACTGCCGGGGCCGGTCGCGGTCGCATATGAGGCTGGACCGACAGGATTCGGGTTGGCTCGAGCGCTTTCGGGGGCGGGGGTTCGGTGTGTGGTGGCGGCTTCGTCGAAGCTGCATCGTCCGGCTGGTGATCGGATCAAGACCGACGCCCGCGACGCATTGCATCTGGCCCGGTTACTGCGCCTGGATGAGGTGGTGTCGGTGCGGGTCCCCCCGCCGGCCGAGGAAGCTGCCCGTGACCTGGTCCGCGCCCGCGAAGCTGCCCGGCAGGATCTGATGCGCTGCCGGCACCGGCTGTCCAAGCTGCTGCTGCGGCACGGGATCGTCTATGACGACGGCAAAGCCTGGAGCGAGCTGCATGATCGTTGGCTGCGTCATCAACGCTTCGATGCGCCCGCGACGCAGGCCGCTTTCGACGACGCGTATGAGACAGTGCTGCTGGCCAAGGCTCGCCGTGACCGACTGGATGAGAAGATCACCGCGATCGCGGGTGACAGCGAGTTCACGGCGCTCGCCCGGCGCCTGGCCTGCCTGCGGGGCATCTCCACGTTGACCGGTTTCGCGCTGGCGGTCGAGATCGGCGACTGGCAGCGCTTCACCGGCGCCAGCATCGGTGCCTACCTCGGCCTGGTGCCCAGCGAGCACTCCTCCGGGCAGAGCCGATCCCAGGGGCCGATCACCAAAACGGGCAACACCCACGTGCGCCGGCTGCTCATCGAAGCGGCCTGGCACCACCGCACCCCCTACCGACCCAGCATCGTGTTGCAGCGACGCTGGGACCAAGCCGACGCGGCGGCCCGCGCACGTGGTCATGCCGGTAACCAGCGGTTGCACTCGCGCTGGATCACCTACAACCTGCGCAAGAAGCGCGGTGTCGTCGCCAACGTCGCCATCGCCCGCGAACTCTCCGGCTGGTGCTGGTCGCTGGCGGTGTTGCCCGACTGAACCCTGCCCAGAGCTGGCCGTGGGGTCAGCACCGGGATCACAGCGCGTGGAGCGATCCGCACCCGGGCTATGAGCAGCCTGCAGGCCACGCTCGTCCTTAGACCAGCGGTCACGCTCCAAGCCGAACAGACGGTCCTGCGGTAACCAACCCGCGAATATCAGCCTCGACAACGCGTCGTGCAACGACACGCTGACCCCCCGAGCGCAGACCCCCACGGCCCACATCCACGTCGTCCACATCCGTGATCACCAACCGCGGCACGGACGAATCCGACGCGCCCTCTTGACAAGAGGTACGTCCATATCAGCCCCGGTCTTTCGGTAGCCGTCCGAGTGGAAAATCGTTTAGCCGCTCGGGCTTGATTCGATCTTGGTCAGGCGGAAGCGACCGGCCTGATCGCCGGCTTCTCCGTCGGGTTCGTAGGGGTGAGAGTTCGCGGTCAGTGGGCCGGCTGCGGCAGGGCGATGAGCCGGGTGAAGGCGTTGATGAGCACGTCTTTCCAGGGCCAGTTGCGGTCGATCCGGAGCTGCAGTCGTCGTCCGCTGCGGACCAGGCGGGCGGCGACGTGCAGCAGCCGGTAGCGCAGCTGCTTCGGCTCGGCAGTGGCCAGAGCGCCGTCGAGGAGCAGCAGCCGGGTCCAGGCGAGTAGGTCGCAGGCGAGGCCGACGAGCTCGACCCAGACGGTGTTGACGTTGAGCTGCCGGGACGGCAGGTGGGCCAGCGCGGTGTTCTTGGCGCAGCGGATCCGGTCCTCGACGCGGGCGTGGGCGCGGTGCCGGGCCTCGAGGTGGGCGAGCTGGCCGACTTCGGTATCGGTGGCGAAGAGGTCTGGAACCGCCAGCCGTCGGCGTCTGAGAACGTGAGCTGCGCGCCGGGATGGGGCCGTTCCCAGCGGACGATGACCCGCATGCCGGCCGGCCAGCCGGCGGCGGTGAGGTCGCCAAGCGAGCCGGTCAGTTCGGCGACGTCGGCACCGTCACGGAGTTCACCGTCGGCCTCGATCGCCGCCGTCCACGCTGCCTTCGGCAGCGCGAGGATGGCCGCCTGGACCGCGGCGGTCATGGTGAACCCGACCGAGAACCGCAGGTCCAGACCTTGAACCTCGCGGATCCGGCGCAGATGAGCCAGCCAAGGCTTGGTCGCGCCGGCACCGTCGGCGCAGACCAGGATCGGGGTGCCGTGCCGATGCGCGTCGGGGATCTGCGCCAGTGCCCGGTCGGTGACGGTGATGTGATCGGCGGCGGTGTTGTCGGGTAGCCCCGGCGCGTTGCCGCGCCGGGGCCCCCTCAGAACCGGACGTGCGACTTTCACCGCATCCGGCTCAAGCAAGTCCCTGGGGTGGCGGGATTTGCAGCGG
>JAABVA010000626.1_pt1 | contig 43536 bp, 38 predicted proteins | sample 5560331 | NCBI WGS metagenome assembly JAABVA01 (sample SAMN12812661, study PRJNA571458) | rock metagenome | isolation source: Antarctica rocks | place: Antarctica: Victoria Land, Mt New Zealand sud | collected 2016-01-07 | reverse complement strand
CGGAGTGGGGGAGCATACGCAACATAACGGGGATGTGGACGAGGAAGAAGATGAGGTAGAGGAGGTCGAGTTTGCGGGTTAGGATTGAGGATGGTGCGGGTTTGGGAGGGGGAGTCGGGGCGGAGGAGTTAGAGGAAGAGGGTGAGGATGGTGGTTTGGACATTTTGGGTAGGGTGGGGAGGGAGAGAGGGAAGGAGTGGTGGAGGGGGAAAGTGGGGGCGGAGGATGTGGAGAGCGGATGGGGGTGGTTGACGTAGGGCTGAAGCGGATAGGGCTTGGCGTGGATCTTAGGGTCGGAAGCGTCCGGCTCGTGCAGCGAATCGTTGGTTTTCAAATCTCTTATTCAGATTCTGCCTGTAATGCCGTACCCAGCATGACTTCATTCGTATTAATCGCTATAAAGCTAAACCTAACCCCGTTTATCCTGCTTGGTCTGCTACCCTAATCCCATTAGGCAGGGGAAATCTTGGGAAACGAAAAGACTGTTATACACCATAGGCAAAGACTCAAGCATGAATCATTTGCTGCACTTTCGGATAAACCCTCACCATTCTGTCGTAGAAATCCGGGTGATCCCTCATCAACACCTCCGGATCCCAGGCCGCAGCAACGAATATGGTACTAATATAACATCAGCAATTACTACCATACGCTCTGCAAGGGGAGATACTCACTCCACACCACTCCCAATAGGCGTCATGAAAATCTGGCAGACCTGCAGGCCGATGAGAAACGCAAAGGCCATGACGACGGGCGTGTATTTCCCCCCGTCGTTGTAGGCTGGTTTTGTGAATTCGAGGTAGAGAAAGGCGAGCAAGGTGGTGAGGTAGGCGACGAAGGTGGAGCCCATGGTAAGGACGGGACCGATGAGGCAGTCGTTTACGAGGGCGTCGATGCCCCGGTCCTTCATCATGCTGTTCAAAGTCAGTGGGTGAGCTTGGCCAAGAGGGAACGAGCGAGGCTTGCGTCCAAGTTTTTTTTGCTGCAGGTATATATGCCGTGCCGTAGAGAGCTATGTATGAAAAGGCATATCGGTTGATGAACCTGGATACATGGTAAGTGGGTGGTCCTGAGTACGACGGAAGAATAAACTGACTGCACAGCCCAATCAAGAAGGCCAATCAAACATCCAAGACAGCAAAAAGCCATCTGCCCAACAAAATTGCCGGCTTGAGCTTCTTGCTGCTGAGCAATACTGACAGCTTGGCGCAGCATATTTATTAGTGCGACTACCAAAGATCCGAAACTTATACTGCCGAATGAATAGGTCATCGCACGGCGGAAAGCGCCTCTCGTGGCACCTTTGGGCATTCCTCCAGGCTTGCCCGCGCAAAAGAACCAGGAGCCTAGATATCATTAGCATCAAGTCGTCTCTTGCTCTTATTGGAGATTTAAACATGCCATAAACGCCAGCAACGGTAGAGTGCATAGTGTTTTTGATCCATTCTGTAATCCAGTATCCTGCGAAGGTAATAAAAACGATCAAGCCTATAACTTTGGCCGAGGAACAACTACTCGCACTGCCGCCGCGCGCACAAGCCGGGTTTCTTCCGCTGCCGTTAGGTTCGTATTTAACGTATATCGACACCAGTGTGACGGAAAACCAGGCGCCAAAAGCCAGGGCAGCGAGCCCACCAATAGCACTGACAAGGAAGACATGGCCGAACCCCTTGGCTACATCCATTGTCGTCTGGAGCATCACCACGCTGAAAGGAATCCGAGGTATCCAGCTGACAAAACATATGATACTGAATATCCCAAAAATGACAAACACCACAGCGGCGGAGTAGTAATGGCGGTAAAAGTAGTAAATGGCGGTGCCAATCGAGAATACGATCTGCAATATCCCCGTGATCCACTGGCGCCAGTCAGTCTTAAGAATCGTACAACCCGGGGAAGGAAGGTTACAATAAACTGCTTGGTGAAGGCGCGCGCCATGGTAAAATAAAGCCAAGAGAGGACGAAGGCGACGCCTAGCACAAAGGCGAATAATACAATGGTATTGGTATTCAACGAGAAGTGGTTTGCCGAGTTGTAGATTCCACCACCGCTATACCCTTTATTGGAGGAGTAACTTTGTAAGGACAGGGCAGACATAGCGACAAATCCGAGAAAAGTCAAGATGAACTACGATCGCTTAGAACCGCGGTCTCAGATCTGGCGTGAGATGTCCCCTACCAGTACACCAAATATCGGATCATTGTATTTGGGCTTCTCGAGCTTGAACTTTTGGTCGTAGGTTTGCTTTCCATCTCCTACTGGTTGTGAGGCGCCATTGTCCTGATAACTCGGCCCATAGTTGGGAGGAGGCTGTTGGTATTTGGGCTCAGGACCTCCTTGGTAACCATTGCCGTTGCTGTATGCTTGTGGCGGTGGAGGGTATTGCATTTGAGGTTGGGCGCCGGCATTGCTGTAGTAGTCGTCTGCAGCACCACCATGGGCAGCCATAGCTGAAGCGGTAAGTATGATGTATAATTCCTGGTTCGCAATGGGTTTCCTGGATGTATTGTGTATTGCTATGTATTCATTGCTATTGTTTTCTCGACAAACGAAGCTCTAGCATGAAAGTTGAAAGTCTGAACGTTCTGACGTCATTGCCAGACTTAACAAGCCCTCGACTGTAACCTTATCTGCAAGCGCGTTATTTGGGAATGCCATCATTATTACTCTACAGATCCACCATACCATTCCACCAATTCTACCCTGGTAACACTGGAGTAGAGAATCTGGTATGATTTACGGTACTTTACTTCAGAAGCACCTCTGAAGTGTGAAGCTAGAAGCGAAGCTCATATCTCCTGAAAATCCTTCAGATTTTCAATGTGTATCTTCAAATTCCTTTCACCGACTCAGCCTGTTGGTAGCAAACATGTGATTTGCGTACATTAGACATGGATACTCTGTTCGAACTCACACCTGGAAAGGGTACATCGAACACAGCCGTTTTCTCCAGTGCATGCTCTCACTAGTCAGTGTCAGCCTTTCAATTCCGTGAACCCTGGGACTGAATGTCAACAGAAGACGTTGCATGAAACCATATCAAGTGGTAATCAGAGCGGCGGCCCTGTGAGGTGCATCCTGCACAGTCGCGCATCTGAATTATACATAGGCGAGTTGTTGATGTCGCTCATCGTCGGAAAGAGAAATTGTTTGGTCTTTACGGACATCGCTGTGACAAATTGGGAAGAAGTCTTTGCACAAATCCGTACAAATGAATGGGTGCCATCTACTATGGAACATGGATGGATGTTTCCAACACCTTTCTTCCTATGCTTATCTTACATAAAAGTGATTAGCTGCTCCAGTCGTTGCGTTTATTTTGAGTGGAAAGGAGCCAGATGCTTCTCACCCTGCCTCCACAGCTGGCACTGAGGATATCAGAAACCGGAAAGACTCGTGTGCGCACAATACAACGGGTCCGAAGACAGGCTTTATTGCCCACTGTTATCTGTTGGGATCGTCTCACCGCTGCTCCTGTTTTCGTCGCATCATAAGGGAACCGTTATTGCCTATCCTATTGTCTTATCAGCACACGCATGGATCCCCTGAGTGCTTGGTGTAACACGACAATCCTTTACAGCTTCGAACATATACTACTACCGATCAATGATATTCTAGGCTTATCTGCCAGTTACGTATCTGGATCCGACCGATTTTATGCCTCGATGTCGTTCAGCAGCCGCTAAAGCCGAGCTTCATACGGGTTCAACGTCATATTCATGGAACGAGAAAGGAAGAGTAGTGGCCTCGGAGGAATGAGCGAAGGTCTCCGACAACAACTTGGCAAAATGAAGAGTAAAGTAAGTATACTCGACCAAGGAGCAGTAGAAATCGATAAGTCCGTCAAAGCATTCTCACAGATGATAGCTCATGGGGTGGGACCCTGGTGGTTAGGATGGTGCTCCGGTGGAACTTCCCCTCCCTCCGTCGTCCCTGAGGAGCTACGGGATTACTCTAGCGGATGTGCATCTTCCCCAGCTGAGACATCGGGTCCACTTATCGGGGCAACGAGTAAACATCGAGGTTTTAATATCTGAAGGCATAGGCTTGCAGAGAACTGGATTTGCGCGACCTGGAAGCTGGAAGTTCCCCGGTGTGATGATCGACGATGCGAACTTCTGTTGGAAGCGCTAGCGAAGCCATCCACTGCAAGTCTGCACGTCTGCACACGTCTGCAACGCTACCACTACGTCGTAGCCACTTACTCCTGTGAATCTCGCGATTGGAGATTGGATGAACCGTTGGAAACAATGGAACAACATGGCTTCCTTTCCAAGCCACTACTAGTACGACTACTGACCATTACTTGTAGGCAGGTAAGGTATCTTACCGAGAAGTACCCCGTAAGCTACCGTGTACCACGGAAGGGACACCACTACAAGCATGCTGCGTTATGTGTACTGTGGCCGACGCGGGTGAGTCGGCATGTGCAGCGTTCTAAAGCACTGTTGTGGGCATTTGGCGATTACGTCCAGTTCGAGAAGACCTCCTGTCGACATGTCTGCAGCAGAACGACGGAGACTTCTGGAGGAGAAGGAGGAGGCTGTGGTAGCCACGCCGAGTAAGGCCGTAAGACGGTAAGAGATGCTCTGATGGATAGCTGCGGCTAACAATTGATTGAATGGGTCGGTCAAAGGGTAAAGTACCGTAATTGTGTGCCCCAGATGGGATCGAGAATCTCAGTCCGCAGAATGCCTTAGTCATCCACCCAACTGGGTTAGTACGTGTACCTATGTGCTTGTAATTGTGCAAAGTAGATCGTCTTCCTTCACGCTCTTACTGGCGCACCGTTGAGTGTAACGGAAGGTATCACATTCGCATCTCGAGACGATCAGGACTGTCGTGCAGGCCGGTTAAAGAAGACCATTTCACCTATGTGTGCCCAGCTGCCCTTAATGCAGCCTGCCTGCGTATACTGTACGGAACAGTAAGGTACTTACTTACTTTACCTTACACAACATAACAATCCACGCGAAGGGATACCCGCTAGTCCCTTCGAACGCCACCCCACAGCACCTTCCTGACCTGCCAACATTCTCCTATTTCAGACCTCACTTTTCCTGATACTACTACCGCGACAACTTCTCCCGTACCTGGATTATCACGCCGTGGCCGGAAGACTTGCGCTTGTCCACCGCCATTCCCTTTCCGCAACATCAAATACGAGAAGAATGGATCTTCCATAGTTGGATTCCGACTTCCGCTGAGGAACCGATTGACTACTTCAGAGTCTAGATTAGACACGAACCATCAGGCGACCAGGTAAATGTAGGATTGCCCCGCCGCTTGCTATAGCTACAGTCCAACTTGCAGCCGCCTACTGAATTCTTGCAGTCTATAGGGTGCTCTTGCTTTGTGACCCTGTCCGCTCGATCAACCCAAGATAGGCCAAGGTTGAATGTTGTTGAGCGGTGTATACGCCTCTTGCTCCCAAACACTCTTTTGGGCAGACTTTCCGCTCGCCTTGAAGTTCCGCAGATCTGAAGAGCTTGGATTGTCACTAGATTGCCGCAGGTACTGGGCACTGATACTCCTTACCCGTCAGCCTACTGCAGCACTGCGCCGTGCCGGTGTACCACAGCATTCGCCAAGCACTATTCATCCACTACTCTCCGGTGCATGACCAATCCGACAGAGTTATTGGCGCTGAGGTGATCCCGTCCACTGCCGAAATAGCGTACGTGGTCCTAGACCAGGATTCAGATCACGATCGAGTGTCGAACATTGTCTGCCAGGCCCGAGGCTCTAACATATACAAGGGGAGTCGTACCGCAGGATATAGCGATATCATAAATTTGTGCGTTTAGCATCGTTGGCTCGCGATGGAGACTACGTTCATCTCGATACACGGTATGTACCCGCAGATAATCGTTGAGCTGCTATTATGATGAAGATTACTCACGGATCTAAAAATCAGATCTTTCCCTTGACGCTCGATTACTATATGTCTCTACTTCAATAGTAGACATCTTGGGTTGGACACCCCGGGAAGTGGTCGGAAAGTCATGTTGGGAGTATTTCCATCCAGATGAGATCCCATTTGCAAGAGCTATCCATGGCCGTGGAGTCCAATTAGACAAGGCCGCTGTGCTCAATTATTGTCAGATCAAGAATAGGGATGGCCGGTGGGTGGGCTGCGAATGTGTATTCACCATCGTACATGATGTTCTCGTTGCAAGTACGAGCATCTACCGGAGTGGGATGAAGAGCCAGAGTATGCAAGCCTTTCCCCTCGTAAAAGACCTCCATGCAGCTGACTGATCTCGAATCAAGAACGAGCGACTGAGGCTCCCATCATACGTCAACTATTTTCGTCGTCACCAAGAGACCCAAGATATCATATGCTTTCATATATTTCTCAAAAATTTCAGCAAGATCTGAAGCCGTTGCCTCATGAACCGAGAGCGGCACTTTTTCTTAACCGTTTTACGCGGACATTGACTATCATGTACGCCACAAACGGCTTGGCAGAGCTTCTGGGAATATCTTCGGAAGAGCTCAATGGAAAAAGCTTCTATTATTGCATACAAGAGAATTGCCTGCGGGAGGCTGTTAGGTGTTTGGAAAGCGCAAAAGCCAACGACTCAATTGCCTATCTCCGCTTCTGGTTTCGAGATCCTCGGCAAGACGATCAGATGGCCACGGAAGACCAAACTGAAAACGGTCACAGCAGCGCCGATGAAGACGATGGTGGCGTTCACCTTGACGACGGTATGGTTATGAGCGAGAACAGTATGGTCGAGGGTCCAAGCGAACAGACTATTGTTAGCGATTCCTCCGCGTCTGGTGTGGCATCTGTTGAGCAAGGTCACAAAGGTAATCCTTCTGTGGTGTCGAACCCCTTGCAAGACACACACCCCATCAACGCGAACTCACGAACATCATCAGGTGACAGCACCGACATGGGTGCGCATTCCACCAATGTAATATTTGACCCACCAGTCACAGCTAGATCGTCGTCCTCGTCTCTCTCTTTTGAAACGATGGAGGAAGAACGACGATACGCCGAAAGGAATGCTCGCGTACCGCCCCCTCAGATTGAACTGGAAGCCGTTGTTTCCTGCACTTCCGATGGTCTAGTGGTTATCCTTCGTAGAGCCAAGCCTTTCGTACCTCACGTTGCTCAACCCACCGCGGAGCCTGTCCCACATCTATACGCGAATGGTTTCTTCGCGTCTCCCTGGGCCACGGACCCTATTCTCCCAAACCCTCAGCATCGACCCCAGTATGAGATGACGAATGTCTTCCAACCAAATCAAGCTCCAGTTCACCCAACCGCCATGCAGGCGAATACCGCCGGCACACAAGGCCCAGCCTCGGAAATGTTCATGAATACGATCCGCGAAGTCGCCGTCTTTGCGTGGTCACTGACTGGTATCAACGGTTCTTTAGCTCAGTACGGCCGCGGGAAGCCAAGTGGCGAATCGTTGCCGCCAGGTGGCCTACCTATATGGGAGCCCGACGCGAATGCAGGTCTTGAGAATCAGCGACTGAACGGCATCGATAACGTCTTAAATACTACCACTGGGTACTACGGCCCTACTGGTAATACACACGTGGATCCCTATGGTCATACCGTGGGTAACAGTGGTCCGCAATACGAACACCAGTCCGGATTTCCTTGGAATCAAGTATACCCTAATCAGCATGACCAACATCAGCATGGTCCCTGTTGATAATATTTAGAGAGGGATTTTGAGCTTTGAGGTAAGCGTGATGTAAGCTTCTGTATACATATAAACTTGCTGTCCTGGAACTGGCAGGATTTGCGCTTGCATGCTTGCAATGATTTGATGGAGAGCGGGCCTCGATAAATTATATGGTCCCCTAGGAGGTTCGCGGTCATGAAGTCATGCATAGCACGAGATTATGGCGTTTATTTAATTGGGGAGATTAATTGCTAGATACACATGGTTTGGGGCATACCCGGCTTTGTGTGAGCGAGCGAGCGCGCGCTTTTGCTTCGGAGTAGATTTTGATACATTGCTACGAACCGCTTCAGAGGGGATGTGCGCTGGTGATGACGGTGAATTGAGCTGAAGGCTTTCAAAGTGCTAGAACGGCTGGCCGAAAACCGTTAATCTAATACAAAACTGCTGCAAAATCTCACCTCAAGCATGTTTTCCACCGATTCTGGTCGCGGAGGCACGAGCTTGTCTTATTATCTAACGTCCCGCCATCCTGACCCTTTCTCTTTGCTCTTGCGATCCCATTCATTCTGATCTCCTTCCTTCCCCCACTGTCTTTTTCCTTGCTTCACCCCGGTGTCCCAACATTCTCATTTACTTACCTTACATCTCTTTAATCGCCCTTGTTCAACAAGTCACTCTTTCCCAATCTTCTTCTATCAGGTCCTTTTCTATTTCAGAATGTGGTGACGGTGGTGATGTGGGTTGGGGGGTTGGTGTGGTGGTGGGAGTGGTGGTGTTGACGAGAAGGAGTGGTGGAGATTTACCAATGGGGAGGGAGGGGGGAATAGGTTCGGAATGAGCATGTGGGAGAGAGAGAGAGAGAGGGGGGGGGTTTGAAAGCTTAGGAATTGAGAGGAACGGAGAAAGTGGGATTGGTTGGAGGGGGGTTGGCTGAGGATAGAGAGAAAAGGCGGTAGGAGGGGGGGTTGGTTAGGGTGGAGATGTTTCTTGATTGTGGAGATCTTAGAGGTGTTTCCCGTTGGAGGGGTGGCGAGGGTTTTTTTTTGCAATTCCTCGTTTCTTTCCCCTTTTCCCCCCCCCCTTTACCACATGGACGTTGATCTACTTACTTACTTTTTTTGTTCGACAGATGTCAAAAACGATAAAGCTTGCTAAAGTAGATTCTCGACCCTTCACAACCCCGTCACCTCCGTAGACAAGCACGCTTCTATCTATAAATCGGTACATCACATCTACAGTGCCTCAAAACGCTCGGAAGATTTTTTTTCTTACATGCGTCGCTCATTCCTTTCACGCTAAATGCCACAATCGCCCTCACTTTTTTCCAAGAAAACGCCCCTGGATATCATTGCTCGCCAGCGTAAATCGCGGTTTTCCATTCATACCTCGTCCGCCTCCCCTTCCCCCCATGTCCGCTAGCCACGGCATCTCCGGGCAAAACCCTACACCACACCATACCTCTCACCTCAATAACCCCTCAATCCTCCCCCTTAACCCTAAACACTCCTGCACCTTCTTCTCCTCCAACCCCCCCTGCACCAAAACCCCCAACGTCTGCGAAATCGCCGCCGCGTTCACTTCGTCGCCAAATACCTGCCCGCCGCCCCTCAAACTATCGTGGAACCACAGCTCGATAACATACAGCATATCATTCGCGATAAAGCGGCGGTTGCGCCCCGAAAAGGGCGCTTCGTCGGCGTAGAACATGTTCTCGAGAATCTCGAGCAGGGATTCAAAAGGCACGTTTAGGTCAATGAGGGTGTCGATGACCCAGGTGTCTGGACCAATGCCGTTTTGGAACTCGAGAGCGTAGCGTTTGAGCATGGGGAGGAGGTCTGAGACGGGGAACATGGATTCGCTGAGCTGGAGTCTGTGGCCTAGTGTGCGGACATTTTCGACCACGGCTTCGTAAGGTAGAGGGCCGTTGTCGCCGCGTTCGAGACACTCGTCGTGGGTGCGGTCGAGCAGGTTTTGCCATGTGGAGCGGATGTCTGCGGGGTTGCGGTGATCGGCGGCCTGGTAGATGAGGAGGCAGAGGTCGAAGTAGCCGGCTTGGTCGGCGTAGTTGTTGTAGAGTTCCGTAAGGCTGAGGATTTGGCCGTTGAGCTGGGCGATGACTTCCGGTTTTCGGGCGGGAGCGATACGCTCGTCTTCCTTTAGTCGTTGGAGGAGATCGGATTGGATGGTGGCAACGTCTAGGAGGTCTGAGATTTCGCGGATCAGTGTTTGGCGGTTTGAGCGCGCGATGCCGGTGGTGGAGGTAGATGCGTTTGCTTTTGCGCGACCGAGGTACTCGATGCGGCGGTCTAGGGATAGATTGAATGCGGATTTCGCAAGGGCGAGCTGGACCGCTGCCGACTCGTGGAAACGCGAGTGTTTGTTGTGGTACTTCCAGAGGAGGTCGGCATGGGCGATGTCGTCGGAGGATTTACGTTGCAGATAGGTGACGATATAGGGTGATTGGATGTCGAGAAGGCGGTCGACGCGGCCTTGGAAGAGGTACCAGTCGTAGAGGTCGGTTTGGAAGACTTCATCATCGGAGGTGTCAATGATAGAATAGGCTTCTGATATACGTTTTGATAATTGGGTATACTGGCCATCTATTACTTCTGGGCCTTGTCTGGATGCATGCTCTAGGGTTGTAATGGTTTCGTGGACAAGGTTGTAACATCGCTTCCGAGATTCAAAAGCTACTGCTCGGGCATCCTGCGACAGTCAGCTTGGCTATAGACCCATTAGACAAAGATTTTACCTGTTCTGGTCGCCCTTCTTGTATCCATGCCAGCGCTCTGTTTCCCCGATCACACTCTTGAGCCACGGTAAGAGCCAGCTGGATTGCTCCAGCGAAGAATTGCATGTTTTGATATTGCTGTAGTGCCCATTCGAGTTGCTCCATTGAAAGGTGGCCGGCCACCTGCTTGAAAAGTCTTAAACTCTCGTTGAGTAGATTCCGTCCAATTTCTGAACCACTGCCCTCCACCGACGCTTTCTTCAGCAGTTCTTGGGCTTTGAAGATGATAACATCATCGGCACTGCAAAAACTGCCACATCGTCGACGCAGAGCCTCCGCAACAGTATCGACATTCGATCCGTTGGCAATGTTACGGTTCACTATAGCTTTGACGAGCTCTTTTGCCAGGTTTCTTCCGTTGCCTGTACAGAATAGACCTTCGTAGGTCAAATTCCGTACTTGCTGTCGTGTCTGGTCCGCTAGAGAGAGCATTATCTCTTCGATACGTTCGTCAAACAAAACTAACACAAAGGCGATACCCTCGATTATGTTGTCCACAAGCACAACCAATGAGTGCAAAGCACGATGCTCGCCTTGAAGACAAACCTCATCTTGCTTTGTCGATACTCGCTCAAGCGCCTCAGGTCCTGCTAGTCCCTCAATGAAACTCTTATTGGCAGCTAGGAATTCCTTGAGCTTCAACAGATCCTGAGTAACATTCTGAAGCTTGGATAGGCGAAGTGCTGGAGAAACCGAAAGTCCAGCAGCGGGAGACATCATTTCAATCACGATTGGAGCTTTCCAAACTGAGCGAACTAATCTCGCGATATATAAAGATAAACCTTGATGGCGCGATGACGGATTTACCATATCAATGGTCGGGGCCGGCTGGTCTAACATCGATTCTTTGATCGTTGCCTTACCCCCATACTCAACGAACGCTTTGCGAGCGTACTCTAGGACCTCTGGTTCGGAAATGGTAGCCACACGAGAATCTGACGTTACACCAATGCCTTGACCACACGCAACAGCCAAGGCTGTTGATGCTGTCTCGGCACGACCATACAGAGTAGCGAACTTTGATATTTCCCCAGCAAGGCCCTCGTCACCACCACCAAGCCTAATGGCAGTTGCAAAGATATCTACAAGTCTCCTTCGCCGCAGTGTGTGAACTCCCGTGTTCGTCAAAATAGCGATTTCGGATGCGGAATTGTCATATTGTACTGCAAGCTCGTTGCCAAATCCAGTTGGAGAAGAGGCCGCAGAAAACGGTCGTGACGCCAGTCCAATATCTTCGGCGCGGCTTCCTAGGTTGAGCCAGTACCCTAGCTCGATATAATTCGATAGCCTGCTTGTACCTGAGCTGTGCATGATACGCCCAGCATCAGGTGCAGAGATGAAGAGTGCATCGATTGCCTCGGATTTGCTTGCGACGAAACAGAAAAAGTACCCTGGTGGATATCTGACTGCATTTCGCGTGGGTATAAGAGCCTTCGAGGAAGTGTTAAGGCCCGAATTGCTACCATAAGTAACCATTTGGTTAGACCCTTGTGGTTGGCTTGCTTGAGGTATAGAAGTGTCGGACGGCGGAAACCTGACATGCTGCACTAGCATGCTATTTGGCGGCCTTGAGGAGTCAGTCGACATACCCCATCCATAGGATGTCGCACTCATAAACACTCGACATCCAGTGGAAGTGGTAGCCATAACATGCAATTTCGATGCTTCTTGCGAAGAGATAGGGCTTATGGATATTATCGTAGTGTTAAGAGAGATGAGTTCTGATTGAGATGCTATGTGTCCAAGTTGAGTGAGCGTTTCCTTGAGAGTTTTCGTTATGACTAGATCGAGACCCCCATTAGATTTCATGTGAAACATCCGGATAGTTGATTTGGAAGAGAGAGTGTAAATTAGGCTTCTCGTGTCATCAACTGCAATTTGTGAAACAAATTCGTGTTGCGGCTTCTGACCGAAGTACAAAGTTGGTACAAACGTGGATTTGCCGGTGTGATTGATTCTCGCACAGCGGTTCTGAAACCATTTTTCTTCTTGCTGATATGTGAGCTCGTAAAGGTTGTCGTTGCCCTTGCCGGAGAAGAATATCCTCCCACTAGCGCCAGATCCCTCGATGACATTGACGTCGATTCCTCGAATAGATATGGACAGGCGTGTATTGAAGAGAGAAAGGGACAGACCCCCACTGGGATTGGGTTGTGGAGACACTCCGATGAGAATAATGTCTGCGGTGGTTGCTACGACCAGCAGTCGTTTTATTGAAGGACTGAATACCCCAGCTCGAGGAATCACCAAGCGCACCGCCGTGACACTATTTGGCTGTTCCTCGAAACCTACTAGGTCGGGATCCGGGTGTGTATAATCCCAGAGATACACAGCATTATCAATTGAAACCCAAGCGTGGTTGAGGTCTGCAAAAAGGCCCATCATCGTCGAAACCTGAGCGCGATTGTACTGCTCGAAAATTTTGTCGGGTATATTGTAGGTTGTGGTTTTTTGAAAGGGTGCCCAAGTTGGCTGCGCTGAAATATCATAATCGGAGGATATTCCCTCTATATACCGTTAGCATGTATAGCTTCAGCGGACTGAGGTGCTTTTCTAGAACTTACGGCCAATGTAGCTGTTTAACTCCGGAAACCTGGTGTCTGCACTCAAAGTTTCATTGATCGTCTTCGCCGCTCGCTCGATTGGCCTGAGAGACTCTGCAGGCGACCTCGCAGCCTGTTGTGGGTTTGTCGGCCTCTGCTCAGTGAGCGCCTTGCTTTGAGAATGTGATCCGTCCAGCTGGGGAGTTGCGGTTGATCTGGACTGAAAGTTCGGCTGGCTTATTGGGCCTGACTGAAATCTGCTGGCTGCAGGCGTCTGGACATATGCACCTGGCAAAGGCCGTTGTGGAGTCTGAACCGCGACCGACATGGTTGGATATTGCAAAAGGTAACTCTCGAGATATTAGGTGCCAAGGCGTAGGCGCACAGTAGGCCAGTGGCCCCGGAGTCAAGCCCACTGAGAACTTATATTTCTTTCCCTCAAATCCATATGCTATGTCTTGCTGTCCAAATATACATTGCTGTAAATGTTATAAACGCGTGTTGTGAGATATTCCCAGCTGGCTTGGGAAGCTTGTCGAAAATCAAAGAGCCGCACAGCGCTCGGACCATCCCCAGCCACAGGCTTTTTGCGGTTAGTCCAGGAACAGCGGGACAATGAAATTAGCGCGGTCGGTTGCGAAGTGAATTATCAACTTAAGTTCTTCCTATTCAACAAAGGTCATACATATTGTTGCATAAGGAGACTCATCATGACGGCGAGACTGAGTGGGCGCTCAACATGGAGGTGTCTGCGGTTCACGTCCACAAACATAAGATGCTCGTCTACCACAACGGCCTCAGCGCCTCCTCTGCTGCTTAAACTGCGCGATGACTTGAAAGGTGCAATGAAGGCGAAAGACAAAACCCGGTAGGACGATGTTTACATGGTGGTCCACAGTCTGTTCTTCGTTAGCTCAGAAACTAAGATTCATGAATGCAACAGACTTGACGTCCTACGAGGAATTCTCGCGGAGACAACCAATCAATCCAAAACAAGTTCCAAACCTCTCAGCTCCGACGGGCAAATATTGAGCATATTACGCAAGCGCGCCAAAGCTGCAGAAGATGCTGCCGCGGGGTTCAAAGCTGCAAAACGCGTGGATCTCACAGAGAAAGAGATGTCGCAACTGGGTGTCCTCGAAGAATATATCAATGGTGTCGAAACTGTTGGAGAAGAAGAGATAAGAAAAATTGCGGCCGAAGTCATCGGCCAGAGGAGGTTGGACGGACTGCCGGTAACAAAGGGCAATGTGATAAAGGCTCTCAAAGGTCCTAATGGGGCTTTTGGAGATAGGAATGTTGAGATGGGAACGATGGCCCAAATCGTAGAGGGAATGGTGTAAGAGACGGCAATAACGGGTCTTGTATCGCTGGCGGCTTTTTGCCATGTTGTGTCGACAGGTTAAGTCACGCGTCGTCTATTCGACAATCCCTCCGTGGTCCCAAGAAAGACTCAGAGACAACTTGTTATGACAGCTCCTGGTTTGCCCAGGAAACGTCAACTCGACATAGGGTGGACCTTTAACAGTAAGGCACCGACGTAAGTCGTTTATCCTTCACAAAGCGCTCAATGTATACATAATTTTTACAGCTCGACAAAAGTCGTCTACCAGTTGTACAATTTAACAAATCATTTCTGGCAAGCTTTTCTTATTTCCGTGTCTTCACCTCAACACTCTACCTTCTACTTCTTGTAATGCTCATGCGACAAAACCAACGCCAATTCACAGCCGCTGCCTTCCGCCGCTGATGTTGCGATGGCATTGGCCTTGTATGCTATTCGTGGTCATCATTTCTGGTTGCAAACGATCCAAAGATCATGGCTTTGCCAGAGTGACTACTTGTATCGAGGATCGATTTTTCTACTGTCAGGAGAAGATGTGTTGTTCGGACAAGTACTTCTACGCAATATCAGCTTAACTCTTATGGCGAATGGAAAGCTCCAAGCTCTTTGGATAGATTGGAAGTTGACGACCCAACGCCACGTACCTGCAAGCTCCATTGAATAGCTAATGCCTTGATTGTCGTCTTGATGGACTAGAATTGGAATATTTCGCCTCCATTTCCGCTCATGTGCTCGGACCCCAAGCCCAACGTTATTCTCTTGGTCGACCCATATCAAGCGTCGATGCTGCTCGTGAGAACTGCCCAGCTCCTTTGTTGTGCCGTTCGGAACGAGCTCATGCCCATCTGGGCCAGAATCCTTCGAAGCTCCAGCCATTCCTGTGAGCCAATCTCTAAATATTCTGGTTGTGGTCTTCTTAAGGACATCTACACAGCTCAGGAAAACCCCTCTTCGCGGTCCAACCTGCACTAAACTAGCACTGACACAAAGCTGAAAGAACAACTCATGCGGTTCCACGCTCACAGTGCGAGTAATCATATCTGGTTGGACTGTTTGGCCGGACGAAGAGGTGCCAGGCGTAGGACTCGTGCGCGATCCTGGAACATCGCCAGCTGGATGCGAACGCACTATCCTTGGTTCGGATTCTACGTCTTTCCCACGTGGCAGAAACCGCGAATATAGCTTTCCGAGCTCGCCCGTACCTGGAACCCTATCCTGCGTGGATCCCTCTCTTCCACACCTATCACTCAACCCTGGCGTACCAAGGTACTCGCAAAAGAGATACGGTTCGGTATACTGGGCCATCGGATGATAACATTCAAGAATGAGCTTGTGATCCTTGAGGGACGCTGCCTTCAGGAGCCGATTATGGACAATCCGATCAATTAGACCTCGGAATCTATGGCAGACGACGGCGTACTGAAGCAATGAACGGGTAGAAAATGAGTTCAAGACCTGGCATAGAATCTGTATGGACTCAATCAGCTTGATTGGAGTCGTACAACGGGCAAACGGGATCTTCACCTCGTTGGGCAGCCTGAAAAAGCCTGCTCTATGCGCGGACATCTGATCGACAGCCATCATGGAGGTTTGGAGGTCTTTAGGGGCATTTCATATGAAAGAACAATACCTTGGATTAGTAGAAACCCAATGTCCGCAATCTTCACTGCATCGAACAAGGTAGATGGAATACTTACCTACCTACCTTAGCTGTTTCCTATAGGTCACGTACCCGATGGCGCTAGTGATGATGGTTCCTCGGATATTTTCTAGGCTAATCCCGATACCCTTGTCGGTTGATGTAACCCCGCAGTGCGAGTACCCTGATCATGAAATACATGTATATACGGATACGGTTGGTAGGTACTGCAACTGATACAGTTCTTCAACAGCCAGAGAACAGAATTTGTTTCCAATCCCAATTGACAGTCGAACGACAATGCCTGACGCTATTCTGGATGATATATCGCATCGGCGGTACAATCCTTTACGTGGAAGCTGGATCCTAGTATCGCCGCATAGGACAAAAAGACCATGGCAGTGAGCAATAGCAACAGCGTATATCAAATACCTTGGAATATACTGGACTGATGCATGCTTGGTGAGACGATAGAGGCCAGCAGGAAGCAGCTTCCAAGACCACATTGCCTAAACACGACCCTTCATGCTACCTGTGCCCTGGGAACAAGCGCGCTCAAGGCGACATTAACCCCCAATACGAAAGCACCTTTGTCTTCGTCAACGACTACAGCGCTGTCAAAGAAGAGCAAGCAGACTACAGCCCTAGCGATGTTCAAGGCAGTAAGAGAACTCCCTTGTCTACACTCCTCTTCACAACCGATCACCGCTCATATCCCGTAGGCCTCCCCTCCCTCCTCCTCCGTGCAGAACCCGTAACAGGGAAATGCTACGTGATTACCTTCGCCCCCTCCCATAACCTCACCCTCGCCGATCTCCAACCTTCCGACATCCTCCCGGTAATCAACACCTGGACGCAGCTCTACACCGCGCACATCTCGCCAAAATCCCCCTTGGCAAAAGTCGCAGCAGCAACAACATTACCACCCACAAACCATCACAGCGCCAACTTGAAGAACGAGAACGCGCAGTACAGATACATGCAAATTTTTGAAAACAAAGGCGCCGCAATGGGCTGTTCGAATCCCCATCCGCACGGCCAAGTCTGGACCACTACCGGTCTACCCGAGGAACCAGCGCTGGAACTCGAGCAACTAAAGAAGTATCGAAGGGAGCAAGGGAGCCTCAATCTCCTTGAAGACTATGCCAAGCTCGAATCAGAAAAGCAAGAGCGCGTCGTTTTCTCCAACGCCGCCTTCCTAGTCGTTTGCCCATGGTGGGCCATCTGGCCCTTCGAAACCATGATCATCGCTAAACAGCACAAACGCTCCCTGATCGACCTCACCCCCCCCGAAAAAGCCGACCTCGCCGAAGCAATCGCCGAAGTGACGCGCCGCTACGACAACCTGTTCGAGACACACTTCCCCTACAGCATGGGCATCCACCAAGCGCCATTGGACGGCTCCGACGAAGAAATCGAAGCGAGCCATTTGCATGTGCATTTTTACCCGCCGCTGCTGAGGAGTGCGACGGTAAGGAAGTTTTTGGTCGGGTACGAGTTGATGGCGGAACCGCAGCGGGATATCACGCCCGAGCAGGCGGCGAAGAGGTTGAGGGAGTGTGGGGGGGAGTTGTATCGGAGGAGGGAGGGGTAGGGGTAGGGGGCTTGACAGGGATGTACGGTGCTTGTATATAGCTGTTGCTATTGTTACATCTAGAAGGAATCGCCCTCGAGGGCCGTTGGTTGGCCTGAAAGCATACATCTTCCCTGTACTCTCTCGAAAACATCACCAGAACCCAGACCCCCCAACCCTCATCGCTCAAGACCCCTTCTTCCCACCCTCCCTCTCCATCTTCCTCAGCGCCCGCTTCCTGATCGCCTCATGCATCCCCCTATTCCGCTCAGCCACAACCCCGTTATTCAACCCCACAAACGTCGCCAGCGCCCACTGCATCCCCGCATGGCTCCAAAACGGCGTGCTCGTATACGCCCACCCCTGCGCCCCGCCCGTGCGCCCAATCTTCCCCAGCACAGCCTTGACAAACTGCTTCGGCGTCGGCACGAACATGCTCGGGCGTTTGATCTTGGACATGGCCGACGTGACCAGGTAGCTCTGCACCAGCTCGACCGTGACGTTCTTGGGCGCCAGCTCGCTGCCGAGCGCCGTGCTCCATTGCTGCAGGAAGGCTTTGCTGCCGGAGTATGTTGCGAGCAGTGGGGTCGGGAGAAGGCCGCCGAAGGAGCCCATGGTGAGGATGAGGCCACGGCGGCGCTGGGCCATGCCGGCGGCTACAAGCTGGGTTACGCGCAGGGTGGCGGTGCAGTTGACGGTGATGATGTCGCGGATTTCGTGCTCGGGGGTCAGGGTGAAGGGGACGGGGATGTCGTGGCTTTTGCCGACGTTGTTGATTAGGACGGCGACGTCGAGGCTGTCGACGAGGGCTTTGAGGCGGGCGTAGTCGGCGTCGGCGTTGGCGGCGAAGTCCATGGCGAGGACTTTTGTGGAGGCGTTGTTGGCGGAGTTGGAGGAGATTTCTTGGGCGAGGGCGTCGAGTTTGGATTTGGTGCGGGAGATGAGGAGGATGGAGAAGCCGGCGCGGGAGAGTTGGAGGGCGAATTCTTTGCCGATTCCGTCAGAGGCGCCGGTGACGATGGCCCAGGAGTTGGGGGGGCCGAAGGTGCGGAGCTGGTTAGGCGTTAGTGTGAGCCTTTGAGAGGTTGTAATTGGGAAGAGCTCACAGATTTGCCGGGGAGCACGAAGATGGAGAGGAGGAGGCGGACGAAGCTGAATATTTTGAGGGAGAGGAACAGGAAGCCTGCGATGGAAAGAGCGGCGGATACGATCAGAGTTGAGTTCTCACCCTTACGGCCATTATAGAATGCGGTGATGCTGTCCATGATGAAGGTAGGAGGCAGCTATCCGTGACTCGGTGAAGGTGATATAGTCCTCCGAGGGACTGGAAGCCAGCTGAAGCTCTTTTGCCAGGGCGTGGTTTCTGTACCACAATCGTCAATCAACGGTTGTTGAGGTGTCCCATTGATGCAAAAGAGAAGTACAACAGTACAAGTTGGCATATCGGAACGAGATAAGACTCGGACTTTTAAACAAAGTCTAGCCTGATTGACAAGGCTGGGCTTCTGCGGGCCGTTCCAGAGAGATTTGAGTAGCAGGCGAACTATTAAAAATAAATAGCAGTTTTACTGAGGTATCTCATAAAATCTCAATGCGACCCTCAGAGCTACAATCATTGATCGGAATACTATGGATTTGACTGCGTATAGTATTCCAAGCTATACATGAGCAATCAGCAACACTTTAAGCAGTTTGAGTGAGCTTTGACTTAGATACAAGTCAAACAGAAGAGAGAGAAACAAGGGGGATATACCTCGGTAAAACTGCCGCTTATTTGAATAGTTCGCCGGGTAGTACAGATCACGTGAGAGATGTCACGCGCTCGGATCACGTGAGTTACAATACTTCTTTCTATCCTAGCTTATCCCTTAAACCGTCATTAAAGCTGCCATCCCAGGTATACGGCTACCTTACCTGTTAGGGTACTAGGGAGCCACGGGAGATGACTAACCAGGCCAATGGGGATCTGGAGATTAATATTTAGATTTCCTAGTGCGAGGTAGAGGAACTGTGCAGTAAGCAAATATTTTGGTGGGGTACCTAAATAGGCTTAGCTTCGTTAATCCTGGGATGGCAGCTTTAATGACGGTTTAAGGGATAAGGTAAACAACTCTTGAATCGATGAATGTTTTCAACTCATCAGTATTGAGTGACTTACGTAGTACATCAGACTCTTCTAAACAGAGGTAATGCAATGGTAAAATCTGTTCTGCTGAACAACTTCTGATCTTTTCACTCTCTCTTCTTTCCTCTTCTTTATCCTCTCATTCTTTCAAAATCATACTTCTTTTCAAGCTTCATTCTAGCGTTGCGTTGATATTTCAGATTACGATGGTAAGGAATACTCAAACGTCATGAAGAAGAATGTGAACTTAGAATACGAGTAGAGCTAGAACACAGCAGACAGCTAGAAGGCACCAGAAGAGAGCTAAAATATTGCGAAGTCGAACTCACATATAGCGCTCATCCGCATAGTGTTCTGGTCCAAATCTCAAACGAATGGCCCATCCCGTCTAGGCCATCTACCTAACGATAGTGAGTGGGTTTACCATATAGGGGTACTACGATACTATAAGGTATACTATAGTGTGGCTGTCTTATGCTTCTCCCACTACTTATGTGGGAGAACGGTCAGGCCTTCCATTTCTACTTCCTACGACAACATTGATTCCCTTTTCACCATCACCATGGAATATTCAGGAGACCGTGGGAGGTCTCGGTAGCTAAATATCCGTGGAACGGCACTGGAAGGTGCGAGAATCTATATATAGTCGAGCAGATCTTTCATGTTTCATGAAGCCTGAAAGGTTTCAGGAAACGGAAACACAAGGTCTTGACCACTCTGCCACAAAAGGCTGATCAGTATTGGGGGGAGAAGCACTATCTGACTTCTAACCAACAACAGCGGTAGTGCCCACATATAGACAGCACCACTCTTCAGATTCGTTCGTCACGGAGAACTCCATTTTAGTATCGAGAGCCAAACCTCGAGCACGGAATCATCTCTTGGCTCCGCTGACTACATAGCAGAAGTGCTCTGCGGCCAGCATCACGTGCATCCAGCTCTCGACGCTGGCTTTTGCATTTTGCAACTGGCGGTGCAGGGCGGACCTCTCGGCTGATCATTTTTCCGGTGCCACAGCGACGGTAACGCTTTCCATCTTCAAGATCGACGTACCTTAGCACATTGACCAGTTGTTTGGCGAGCAGAAGCTTGGGCTTCGGAGAACTAAATTTCGATGCTTATTTCCCCTGGGAACGATAAAACGTGGGGAAGCGAAAGGCAACTGCCGGAGCCAAGACGCCAAGAGTAGACCCTTACCCACTGACCCACTGACCCTCCTCTCCGCTAGGGCGCTACTCTCTCTCTATGTATAGCTTTCCCATTGGCGCGCCTCCGTTCTCAGTCCTGGTGGAATCTCCACCCGCAAACAGGTACCGCTATCGAAGGCGGCCAGGGACATGGGCGTCCCGTTCGCACGTCCGCCATCCAGGCTTGGGCCACCGCTTCCGCTTTGGGGACGCGGCTCGAAGTTAATGTCGAGGCGTGGTGGGGTGGACTGCTTATGCTAACGTTAGTAGAACCAAACAATTTGGCTACCAAAAAACACTCCCTTTCCGAATTCGACCGTCCTCAAAAGGCAATCTATTCCCGCCCTGTCGTTGTTGTTCGCCTTCCTGTACATACCTCCGATTCACCGCGAAGGGCATGTATTTGTGTGCCCGGAGTCGTATGATCACGTCTTGCAAATATCGTCCCTAGAATAGCCGACTATTTTATTTTAGCAAAGGCATTCCTGCTTGTGATTATTTCCTCTATCGGCTATGCATCCAACGGCGGAGATTATCGCCAGTTGGCCGGCTCCAAACTATGTCAACCCGATCACCAGAGGCTCTGCATTGACCGTGGTGAACATCATATTCATCGTTCTTGTATGCATTGTTGTGGGCTTGAGATATTACACCCGCCTACGGATCACCAAGAGCTTCGGCCTGGATGATTGGGTGATTGGTGCATCTGTGGTAAGCTAGATTCCATCCGTGGGGCAAAAAAAAGTTATCACCTCCCTGCGATGCAAGAGTACAACTCGACGACCGGCCGACAAGACGTTATGACGGTCTCGGAAAAGTCCTGCAAAGAGGCAACGACATTTCGATCATTCACCCATCCCTTGAGACTGACCGATCACTGAACTAGATCCCTACGTTTGCCTTGACCTGCGTTGTCCTCATCGCCGATAACCAATATGGTTGGAATCGGCACTCGTGGGATCTCCACGCGGAGAGAGGGCCCCCCGGATACAAACTTTGTCTGACCGCTCAGGTATTGTTCTTCTGGGCAGCGACGTTGAACAAAATCTCGCTTCTTTGCTTCTACAAGCGACTTGCCGGCCCTGCCACTCCAATCTGGTACAACCTTTGCATCGTATGGGGTATAGCGTTCCAAATGGCAATGGTGCTGGCATACTTCATTGTAGCCGTCTGCGCTTGCCGGTCAGTATCCGCGCTCTCCCTTTACGTCGTACTGGTCAGCTGACATGGCGTACACAAGACCACTCAGTGCTTTTTGGGAACCACTTGCAACGTACCCCTATACCTGTATTGATGAAGGCAAATTGATGCTCTCGTTCAGTATTATCACGATATTCCTCGACTTCATCTTACTTTTCCTACCTATTCCGCTCGTCTGGGGATTGCAGCTACCGAAGAAGCAGCGACTTGCTGTTCTTGCTTTGTTCAGCGCCGGGATCATTGTATGCATTGCAGGTGTCGTTCACGCTTACTATGTTGACCAAGCGCTCGTGAAATCTTACGACGAAACTTGGACTGGGTGAGTCAAATTCACTCCGCAGTAGGGAGAACACCTCCGTGGTCTGACTCGCGATGTTAGATGGCCTCTATGGATCTGTTCCGCTATCGAAGTAGACCTCGGTATTGTGAGTACCCGAGAATACAGAATCGTCGAGTGAGTCAGGGCAACTTACCAGTCTTAGCTGTGCGTATCTGTCCCTGCCCTCCGGCCACTGCTCGCTATCTACTTCCCTCGGCTCCTGGAGTCTTCGCGCCCGCCCCCAAGACAAATAAAGACATTCTACGACGCGAACGAATTATCTGACCAGTCACTGTCTCCGTCGAAAGGAAGTGCTCCGCAGCGACAAGGGTCTGAGAACTCTTCCGAGAGCCAGATTAGCAGAAAGAAAGACCTCGAGAGCGGACTTGCCGACCGGATAACGGTAGGCAACAAAACTCACCCAATGGAATATGCGAATATTTCGAAGCCTGGTGCTTAGGGATCCGCAGCCTGTGCTATGAAGGAAGCTAGCACGTAAGGAATTTGGAGGAGGAGATGGCGTCCTTGGATCGACGGTAGGGCTCGGAAACGTATGTTACTGGAACATATGTATATGTACATAGAGTGAAAGTAGGGGTCGTCAATCAAAAAAACACGCTTATATAATAGAGGGAAACAATACATTGGTTTTGGTGGTTCACTCCACTATACTATAAGTACCTACTCGCACTACATACCTTCACGTCAAGCAAGCCGAATTCCTTCCTCGAGCATTCCATCTATCTTACACGGCCCGAGGCGGCTACCTTGCTTTCTCACATAAAATGCACATTAGACTCACATACACGCTGAACGACGAAAGCTCCTTAGTGTTATTCATAAACCAGGTTCATTCATGATCGACCAGCATCAACTTAACGATTAACCACACAGTCATCTATCTCATTGTCTTTTGTTCACGCGCAAAGTATCTCTATATTTTTATTTCCGAGCTCTACCTAAATTCGATCATTCGTATTGTTACTCTTGTGCTATGTCAGTAAATGTACAAAGTATGTAGCGCACTATTTTCAATTGACACTTTTTGGATTTTTCTGTACTGTGGAAGAATTGTTTGGGGTGGGATAAGTTACCGTTTCTTTTGTTTTATTGGCATGCGCGAGAGGTTTGTTCAGGTGATTGTTTAGTGAAGCATACAGGGCTGAGAGAGACAATCGATAATCGTGGTCATCACTACCTTATGCAACGCGAAGCCCTCTACGGTCTACACACCTTACCTTAGCGAAAATATATGGTTTCCTTTAACTGTATATCTATTCAGTAATGGTTCAAATTACCGTCTAAAGGCGGTGTTATAGTGTATATACTGACTTACAGTAGCTCATTATATGTGTGACAAAATGATAACTGAGTATTAAAAAGAATGATACTCTTACAGTCTAGTTGAATATTCGTTTAAAGATAATACACTGATATCAACGTCGCCCAGGTCAAGTATGGTACCCGGCCACAAAGGTCAGGCATGTGGCGACAAAGCGTGCCATGCGGCGATCTCCGTCCAGCCAATGTGGGTCTAGTGAGACAACTGATCCAGAACCAGTATGTGGATAACGTGAGTACGACATGGAATTGTCAGTCATGGGTTATGGACGCTTTGGGCTCTCTGCAGGCTGGAGGGCTTCTGGAGCTTCGGGCGAGGCAGAACGACAGCTCCGAAGCATGCTACAGAATTGGCAGTAAGCGCGCGTATGACTGCTGCTTTGAGGCGTGTTCCCCTCCACACATGCACCTATCTGCGAAGTATTGCGAGGATATGCATTCTGAGTAGCCGAGTACTTTTCATGTGAATGTCTTTCGTGGTTGTTCCTCGGGCAATGCGCGAAAGTCAGCGGATATTTCTGTTGGATTTTCATGTAGTAAAATGTTGCCCGAGCAAAGGGTTTGCAAGCCTGCTAAGGAATATGGGACTTTTTGGCGCTCCTTGGTTTTCTGCCACCGAGACTGGCTTTGAAAATAATGTCAATCCGAGGCTTTCAACTAAGCTGGCGACTAATCATTAAATCAACTGCGTAATCTGGGCCCCATGATCCAATTACGTCGATTGGCAGGTAGGCCCACCAGTCAGCCGTCCCGTCACGGCTGGACGTTGTGTGAAGTGCCTTAACATATTCCCAATAGCTCGGGTACCACCCGACCATTTCCCAGTCCAGAAGTCCAGTCACTCTGATTTCTGAGCCGTGCAGAAGGCCGGCGTCATCAATACTAGCCCTCAGAGTTTCGGTTACCATGATATTCCTTGGATGAAGATCTCCATGTGTCATAACAATCTCGTGGTCAGTGCCTAGGAAAGAATGAATCATCTCTCGCCCGGAAAGTTGAACTTCAACATCGCCGCATGAGAGAATGAAGTTATTGAACTCTTCCTCATTGCTGATTGGACCATGCCGTACGGAGTTCTCTTCTCATATCTTTGCAACGTCTTGGGTTGCCGCCCCCTAATGTCAATTTGCCGTCGTTATCCAGGTATCTTGGTATAGATCTAAGGCCCGCGAACACCGTGCTCAATTGGATCTGTATGGACGTCTTTTGCGTTTTGGTCAGACTTGGCCATAGTTTGTCCAGTGGATCGCCCTCTATCCATGTTTGAAACAGATATATGGTATCTTCTGTAGAGAGAATACCGAGCACGTCGGGTATTGGAACTGCGGGTGCGTGTTGCTTAATATAATCCAAGGAATCAACATGTTCCACGTCCAGACCCACTCCCGCCTTGACAACAATTTGAGGGCTGAGTTGCAGTACTGCAAGCCTGCCTAACTCCCATATGACAGAACTCTGAGCCAGTGAACTGTTCAGCTGGACTACTGAATCGGGCCCAAGGACATTGATATCTTCAGAAACCGACGATGTGTCAGTCTTCATACGGAGTAGGGTTTGTGCTCTATCGTGTAAAGGTTTTACGATTTGCACAGTAGAGGATGTCTGCAATTTGATCCTGACATCTTGGCCTCGGCTCTTGCGATAGTCATTGTGTACGTCCATAGCGAGAGAACGATCTGCACTTTCTCGAATTGTTCTTCGAGTATTGCCATACGTCTCCGCAATCTGTTTGAGTAGAGCCGTCATGTCCATAGACGGATCGCTATTGAACTGTTGTGAAAGCGCGTTCATGGCTATTCTGTTGGCTTGTGCGTTTGCTGATGTTTCACCGCCATCGAATTCCTCTCTGGCGCCATTCTCTGGAGGCTCAATACTCTTCGCTGTCGTGGAATTCCAACGCATCGTGGAGACCAAATGAAGGTTGATCAACAGATACAGCTGCTCGCAATCTTACGCGTTGTTATTCTTTCAAGCAGGTCTTTCAACGCTTCGTCTAAGATTAAATCCAAATCAAGAGCCTTGTTTTAGATATCATCTAGCCTGTCTTAGAGTATAGGTCATGATGGGGTGGGTGAGAAACAATTGCTCGGAGATGGGTACCAGTGGTGATTATTTTAGAGAGGAAAGAAATACGGGGTTTCCACGCACACTGGGTTTCCGCGCACGCTAACTACCTTATGGCTATCAAGTAATTATCTTAGTGTCCTTTTTAGCACGCTAAACTCGATACTGTCTAAAACTAACCTTTCTAGGTTAGAGTGCGCGGAAACCCGGTAAATACGAGTATCCGTTATATATAAGTACCCCTATATGGGCCCTACCAAATCTGCCTACCACCCCCCCCTAACCAGTCCCTCCGCTTCAAGCCCTCCATCTGACGCTTTAAAAGCTTCCTTTCATGAACCCTGAGCGTTCGGCTGAAATTCGAATACGCCGAAAATGAGGTGTGCTGCTTCTCATATAGCTTCAATGTAGCTAAGGCCGACGAAGCTTTCTTTCGATGAATATCGAACGAGTTATTGCCTCATTGCAACGTCTTTCCAGCAGCTAGAAGTGTGACCATAATGACTAACGTCAGCATACACTGTAACGCTCGTATCGAGGAACTCATTACCTCGCACGAGTGTGAGATACGGTATCTGCCATCATATTCCTCGAACTTCAACCTCATTGAGCTCAGTTTTAGTGTATTGACGGCCTGGATAAGGAGTCATTTCCACGAGATATGACCTCACTTTGATGGGACATTTGATGACTTTCTGCACTATGCAGTAGCAAGAAGTCGCTGTGACAGGTTTCAAAAGCAGCATTTCAAGCATAGCGTCGAAGGTTATATCTTTGAAGCTGATATTAGAGCCTTGGAAAGAGATCTTGAAGCTGGTACTGTAGATTTTGAGTAGTGTCTGAATAGCTTCATTTCCACCTATTTGAGCCTGTTTGAGATGTTTTGATGCGATAATAGGTGCTGAGGGGTTGAGATGTCGAAATGTCTATACAAATTTGGTGGGGCGTGCGACAAAATTGAATGCCAAGAATTCGAAAGCTTTCTGCACAGGCTAATAAGCAAATATCACGGCCGTCGGCTATCTGACGACAGCGTAGAGATCGATACTATTTTAATATTGTCAACTCCGACGTTTGCCGAGATACTTCTGAGGGCAGCGTCATATCGCATATGAGCGTGTTACCTTTCTCTCCCAATCTGGGAAAGATCGTTTGATTGCTGAAGGATGGAGGACCACTACTTCCCCCCCCCTACAATTCAGCCGCACTCCCCGACCCTCCAGTTCCACTACTAAACGGACGCCTCTTAGCTCTCACTATCAATGTTCACTCTAGAACATCGTCTTTTCATCAATCATATCAAGTTCTCGATGAAAGTACATGAGCATATACTCCCTTGGAAAAGGCCGAAGTTAAACTTCGGTATAAGAGAGTGGCGACAAATTCATCGGCGCCTCCTCAATTTTCCTTCGGACTCGTCAACGTGCGAGTGCGAGATAGACTATCATGGATCCTCTGAGTATCTCTGCGAGCGTTATTACCCTAATACAAGCAACCAACGGAGTGATCCACCTCTGCTTCGACTATGCTAGCACTGTCAAGGGCGCATCCCGGGCGATCTCTGGGTTGCTGGAGGAGATCAAGAGTCTGCGCAACATTCTCGAGTCACTTGAGCGATTACTAGCGAGTTCAGACAATCCTGATACAGCCCCTGCGATCGAACTGAAGGAAGTCGCAGCACTCTGCAACCGTGAAGACGGTCCCATCGCAAAAGAGTTGAAGCTTCTTAACGAGAAGCTACGTCTGCCAGATTGGGCAGGTCAGGATGGATCGAGACGTAAAGCTCTAATGCACTCCTTGACCTGGCCACTCAAAGAAGGTGACACCAAGAAGATTCTTGAGAAGATCGATAGACTGAAGAAGGACCTGGAGTTGGCGTTGACTGTGGACCAATCGTGGGTACACCCTAAATTCTCAAGATTTTTCCCCCTCACTGCCGGGTTAGGGTCAGATTGAGTCAGCTTCAGCAAGGGCAGGAGTCGTTGAAAACGTCAATAAAGTCTTTACACAATGGTACCCAGGCCTTCCCTTTGCCACCCAAGGGAAGATTGTAGGCTGATCGAAAGTACATAGACGAGCGGTATTGGAAGATAGTCAATTGGCTAGCGGCACCTGATGTTTCCATGAACTTTAATGCAGCGCTGAAGAAGAGACATGCGAATACTGGGCTTTGGCTATTCGAAACTCGCCCATTCCATGACTGGAAGGCAGCGCAAACCTCTTTCCTGTGGCTTCATGGCATCCCCGGCTGTGGTACGTTTCATGCATCTACCATCCTTGCTTCTTCAGACATAGCCTTATGTGTTGAGAAGGCTGACTGTAAGCTAGGAAAAACGGTCCTAAGCTCTACCGTAATCGAGACATTGTCGCAGGAGAAATCGAACAGTGCGGTTGTATACTTCTACTTCGACTTCAACGACAGCACGAAGCAACATGTTGACAACATGCTTCGCTCGCTTGTGCTACAACTCTTAACGAGCTTTGATTCTATACCTGGGCCCATGGACTCCCTATTCAAAGCCTGCCAGGAGGGAGCAAAGCCGCCTCAAATCAACGATCTCGAAAGAGTATTCGAAGCTCTTGTGGACTCCAACGACAGAACATTTGTCGTCTTAGACGCCCTGGATGAGTGCGAAAGCCGACAGGAGCTCTTAGACTTTCTAACATCAGCTATTGAAAGGAAGGATAGTGGACTAAGCATGATCATGACAAGCCGCAGATTAAGGGACTTTGATAACTTTTTCGATGATTATCTTGGGGACCAAACCAGAACGAGAGCGTCGATGATGACATTCGCTCCTATGTACACGGAAGGCTTTTGCATGACAGGAGGTTCAGACGTTGGCAAAAGCAACCAAGAGTGCAAGAAGAGATAGAGAGCAGGCTCATGGAGAAGTCTGAAGGAATGTAAGTATTACATCGGTTCAGTATGTGATGACCACTTACCTCCAGTATAGGTTCCGTTGGGCTGCTTGTCAGATTGATGCATTAAGCAGTTGCATCAATCTAAGCAAGCTTCGTGAAGCATTAGATTCCCTCCCAACCACGCTTGATGAGACCTATGATCGGATACTGTGCAAGATTGACCCGCGCTACAAGCTCGAAGTTCTTCAGATCTTGCAATGGTTGACCTGCTCTTTGAGGCCTCTTTCTCTGGAAGAAGTTGCTGAACTCTTCGCTGTTGACGTAAGTGAAGAGAAGATCTTCAACTTTGACAAGCGACTCGCGGATCCAGATGATGTTTTGGAGATCTGTTCTAGCCTCGTTACCTGCATTGATGCGAATAAAAACCATGCTGAGGCACACGATGAAGACGACAACAACGACGCCATGCCCCCATCGACGACGAAGCAGAAGGTGCAGTTGGCGCACTTCTCGGTCAAAGAATACTTGGTCTCCGATCGCATACGTGCAGGTTCCGCGGCCTGCTACAGCATTGACGAAACTCTCTCCCATGCTAAGATTGGACAGTCGAGTATCTCTTGCCTATTGATGTATGACAAGGCCTCCTATACAGACTCAAAGGAGTTTTCGAAAAACTTGCTGTTGGCAGAGTATGCTGCAAAGTACTGGGCCAAGCATTTAGTCAAAGGCGGTGGGAATGTCCCTCATGCGGCAATTGATCTCTTATCGTCAAAAGAGAAGATGCAAAACTGGATAGATCTTCATGATTTGGACGTCGAAATTTCGGATCGTGGACACGCTCCCGAGCTTCGAGGCTCGCCGCTCTACTATGCCGTGCTCACACGCCTTGCAACGCTTGTACGTTCGCTCATAGAGGTAGACAAAAGCAAAAATCAGCAACAGGTAGCAGACGATGGCGTCGAGATAGAAGGCCAGCAGACTGCTAATAACTTGGCGACTTCTCACAGCCAGGGGTTCCTCAGCCTAGTGGGGGGTAGATTGCATACTCCGCTACAGGCAGCTGCTTGGATCGGGCAACAAGATGTTGTAGAGTTGTTACTAAAGCATAGCGCTGACCCCAATATTTATGGCGGAAGTGAAGGTGGTTCTGCGCTGTCAGCCGCCGCACACGACGGCTACCTTAGTATTGTGGAGCTTCTACTGAATGAGGGTGCGGACGTATATGAAGGGCTGTCCACGAGCTTAGAGAATGTCCAACATGTGGGGCTAGACGACGCTGGTGCCGACGGATTGACCTACAGTTTTTTCGTCAGTCCGCCTTTCGATGTTTTTGACCGGCGTGCGAAGGCACAAGGCAGGAAAACTGCCTTATTCGAGGCTGCATCTTGCGGTAATACGGAGATAGTCAATCTTCTACTTGATCGCGGAGCAATGGTGGACACAAGGAATGGGGAAGAAGGCCGTACAGCGCTATTTGAAGCTGGCGACCGTGAACATAAAGACATCGTTCGGTCCCTGGTTAGTAAAGGCGCGTTGGTTGACAAGACTGATTTTCAGGGCCGTACCCCACTCACGCAGGCTTGCATGAGTTGGGGAGCTGACAACGACGAGACTGTACGGCTGCTCATAGAAGCAGGCGCTGATGTCAAGAGATTTGACCCACAGACAGGCACTATCTTACGGGCAGCGACGGTGAAAGGCCGCGAGTCCATCGTCCGTCTCCTTCTTGAGTATAGGGCAGACGTAAATAAAGCATCTCCACTAATGGAGGCCCTGAGGCGTGGACACACTAAGATTGCGAGGCTGCTTGTGGAGAAAGGCGCAAATGTCAACCTCCTGGAAGACTTCGATGACGGAGTGCCACTTTGGCTTCACCAGCGGCCTGTTACCAGCTGTATCGCTGAAACTTTACGCAGTATCTGGGGCATAAGTAAGCTTTGCCTCTGGCCTGGTCGCGAGACAAACAGTGAGGAGGAAGTGATTGGGTGGGCAGAGACCCCTCTTTGGATCGCAGCGGCCTTGGGAGACATTGAGAGTGTCAACCTTCTTCTGGATAATGGTGCCGATCTTACTTTTTGCAATCGACTTGTCAATATGACGGCTCTTGACATCGCCTCTTTTGAGGAACACGAGGAAGTGGTAAATCTATTGACGGCAATCATTGATAGACAAGTAAAAGTCCTTGAAGGCTCCGAAGACGAGGACGGAGTGCGGGAGGGCTCGGTAGAGAATGGAAGCTTGAGTCTTCGGCGCGGCGACGCTCCTCGACGCCAGACAAGCGCTTTGAAGGCGACGTCCAATGATCGGTCAGCACAAGAAATCGAGAAGCTGGCAGACACAAACGACGAGATCAAAGCACGCATTAAATCAACTGACCCTTCCAACGACGAGGACTCAGACGACAAAGATCAGCAAGCATCCCCGTCTCCGGATCTCCCCCGGTTCGTCCTCACCCGTCTTCCACTCATATTGAAAATCCAAAAACAAGAAGTAAAAGCCTATCATCTGGCTAAGTTATTACGCGAAGCCAAAAGGGAGAGCAAAACAGTAAAGGGCAGGAGCTGGAGTCGTTTCGAAATACTTCCAATAGACACATTCTTACAGCGACCGGAACTATCGGCACTGAGGCTCTGGTGGGAGCCGGATAATCCACTCACTAGGGAGGCATTGGATGAGGATGGCCTCATTCCTGTTATAGCGGAGCCGCCGGATGTAGATGTTGGTGATTTGCCTTGTGAAATTGTTACAAAGATCGAGGGAGATGACGGGGATGAGGACGAGGAAGGGGGTGAGGAAGGCAAGGTGGAGGAGAAAGAGGAGGCAGACGAAGAGAAGGAAGGCGAAGACGAGGAGGGAGAAAAGGAAGAGAAAGGAGAGGAGGAGAACGCATGACGCAGGGGCGGAGATGGCATGCTATCTTCAAACGAGCAGATAAACGGAGGAGACTTTTCAGACTTGTTAAGACTCCCTTTTGTCTCGACTCTCTCGGGAATCGGGATATATAATGCCGTTTTCGGTCCTAGCCGCTTTGAGTTCACACATGCATCGCATAGGATATGAATTCGCATCTAACTAAAGATCTGATATACTGAGTTCGATGCCTCTTAGTTGTATCGTTTGTCCTCAGGACCAAAACCATGCTCTGCGACCAACCCGTAGAGGCTAGAGCTTTCATCTATTAAAAATGACCTTCATCTTAGCTCAAGCGGCGCGATCCACCGAATGTAATGGCGAAATACAATACCGAGTTTCTGATCCTGATAACCCCAGACCTGCCTTTATATACCTTAATCACAAGAAGGAGCTGGTGTAGACGCCAACCCTTTTAAAAGCTTAAGAAATGTCGTTATAGTATCGGTGTCATCGACTGGGACCGCTAGGACATAGCAGGTGAACGAGATCTCTGTGGTCGCAAATCATGAGGTCTACAGAGTGTTGGAACACGAGGTCATATGGGGGGCATATTGATATTTTGGTTGTTGCTGTTAGGATGCTATCTAAGGTGAAAACTCTACTACTGTAGCGGGCTCCAGCCCTACCAGCCCTACGAAGCGAACGCTACCAACTCCCCTAGTATCAAAACTCATCAACACGCATTTGCTGCCATGGCTGAAGAAAGTGATGACGGACGACGAGTTGGAATCCAGGTTTCGATTTTTTTTTTAGAAATCATTGAGTACATCATTGGGATAGTCCGAAATATTCCTTCGGCTGTTCCGTTGGCAAATACTCTTCATAATTTCCTCACAGGAGAGATCGTCGAGAAAAACTACACATGGCTTCCCTCGAGGAACTATATCTTCGGTACTGCGCACAGAAAATCTGGAGTGGATGGGGTTGACAAACTGGCTCCAAGAACTTCTCGATAGACATCATCAGTTGTTGAGGCAGCAGGGCTGTTTGATTTACACAGGAAGGATCCTGGACGCCTATCCATTGGAGGATTGCGATGATAGTATCTAGGTACACATTAAGTAGCAAAACACATTGGCCGACAAAGAACATTCTCGCGCTTAAGCTACTGGCAATTCGATATCAGGACCTATCTAGTCGTTCAAGAGTATTCCCAACGACTATTTTATCCCTATTCTATTTTGGGAAATTCTGGCGTGAGCAGCGGTGGAAAGAAAATATAGAGGTTTTATATATCACTATTGAGAAACGATGTTAATAATGGGGCAAGATGGCCGAGTTGGTTATGGCGCCGTAAGATCCCGCACTAGTCCACGCATCTCGCCTTTATACTGATTTAATTGCAGAGGTTAAGGTATTCTTACATCCTGGTCTCGAAAGGGGCGTGGGTTCAAGTCCCACTCTTGTCAACTTCCTTTTTTCTCAGTTGGAATAAGTTGCTTTGATTTTTTGATCCATACTCTAAATCCCTTACTCCCTTTCGAAAATTCGATAGGATTTAAATAATACAGAAAATTATGAGCGAGAAAAATAACGTTTTCAAGGCGCGAAATTTTAGCGAAATTTGCTATTCTCGGCGCCAGGTACAGCTGAATCAACCACAAGAGAAATAAGCAGGGTTGCAAAGCCGCTAAGTCAATAAAACAACCAAGAAGTAAGGTAGAATCAGTTGACGCACTATGCACAAGGTATCAAGAACGATGTTCGGTGCAAATTTTGGTGGGGGGCGCGACAAATGCGATGCCAAGAAAACGCAAAGCGTTCTGGCATACGCAAAAGTCTTTGGATTCGCAGCCAACTTTGTTTGCGAATACCCTCATGACTCTCATAGAAGTACTTCAGATCCTGATTCACGAGACTTTCCAGTGAAATGTACAGAGGGATCTGTAACCACCTATTACTTTCATGTGTGTGCACATGTTGCTACTCGTTGAAATATTTCCAACTTTTGACAAGATGCTTCGTTAGCGAAGTATCATTGCTACTTCGTCCTCGCCGACGTTACTTAAATTGGAGCGACTTGCTCGAAAGTCCGTAAAAAACTTATAGCTTTCCTGTAGATGGAACTTTAGCGCACTGTTTCCGCCCTCTCTTGAGCCAATACACGCTGTTTCCAAAGCATTAATGGCAGGGAACTCCTATCTTTTGGGGGTCGTATGGTAATCAAGAGTCCAAAGTATTTTAAAATAATTTCCCCACGTGCTTTGAGTGCAGGAGGATTGCGCCAAAGAAGTCTTTTGAATACACAGGAATCTTCTGAAATCGGCTCTGTCTGATCTTCGTACAGTAAATTATCATGGATCGGCTGGACTGGTTTTATCCTTATAGCCAAATATTGAGGATATTCCGCTCGTGAGTGAGAAAATAGGTCTTAAATCATGGCTACCCAGGGGTAGCATAATTTCCCTCTTTTATGCACGAACTGATTTCGATTAAAGAGCTGTGGTCGGTTCAACGTTCTTGTCTTGGAAAGGAAAGCAGCCGAGGTTTTCGGTTCATTCAAGCTCGGCAGCAAAGACAGCTTGCACAACAAAGCTGGCGCAGTTTATAGGGACATGGATGTTCATATCTTCACTTTTTGCCTAGAGACTTCGGCGACGTGAACGGTCTTCGAGTGAGCTCAGCTCAACATTAGGCGATATTCTTCTGACCAGTTCGATATCAGCCCAGTTCTCTGCAGCAGTTCAAATCTTGTGATAGGCTTTTGTGACGCTGTAAATGCTGAATCTCAAGGCCGTGACTTCAGCCACTGCTGCAATCGCTTGATCGAGGTCTGTGATGAAGCAAGCCGTACGAGGGAAGAAATATCGTGCAAAACGGACTGCGAATTCTTTTACTCTTTCCCCGAGAGACACTTCAGTAGATGTCTTGCTGTGATCTCACGTGCTATGCCAGAAGATAGGCCCCAGAGACGCGACGAACGATAAAGGCAAAAAAAGCGTGGAAACAATCGTGACGAAGTGTAAGTGGCGATTGTGATTCATTTCTAGCCGCTGAAACCTTCCTCTCGAGTCAAGTTGTCTAGCCTGTGTCGTCAGCACAGATCGTCCGACGACAGTTGTTGCTTCAATATGAGATCTAGTCGGAGCAACGAGGGTGCTGAATCTGAGATTCTCTCTAACGTTCAGGTTTGCTTGAGGATGACTGAATCTTTCAATGTTCTGTCCTGAAGATGAAGACTCTTTCTTAGAATTGAGCAGCATTGATATCACGACCAATCCAGTCATTACAGCTAAAAGCTTCAACACCACGATGATAGTAACAACGAGATCTATGAAATCTGCAACGAAAAGTCTGGTGAACGCAGAGTAGTTTTTCGCCAAGGTACTCGGCCTATATCAAAAATCTAAGCCAGCGTAGTTGAAAAAATGAACGTAGCATTCGACTACGAAGCATTGAAGACCTATTAGTGCAACAACGATCGCTCTTCGAATACACAACATCCAGGCAGCAACAAAGAAATAAAATGCCACTGAGCGCCGTAATGTTTCTGTGACGATGAAAGGCGCTTCGGTAGCAGCGATGAGTTGTATAAGACCACGGCCATTGCCGTTGTCATCATCCACTTTGTAGTGTGATAACAATCGGGCCTGCAACATGACATGGCCTGCTGCGACAGCCGGCAAGGTCAGTGTGGCAACAAGATCCATGTCAATAGAACCTGACTTCCGCTTGCTTGGATGCAAAGTCCAGGAGACCAAACTTAATATCAACCACTGTTAGATATAGGTAACGGTGATCAACTGAAGTAGGATGGCTTGATCGCTATCTACCTGTGTGGTGGTGTGTTGAATGTGTGTTAGGAATAAAAAATGGAGGGGGGGTTGCATACGAAGGCCCCAAAATTTAACACTTCCTAGGGCAGCAATTGTAGGGCAATTGCAGCCGAGCTGAACACAGGCAGTTTTGGCTCTTGTATTCTATGCTACGCCTCACCCAATCGTGTGACTAACCTATTCTTGTTCCTAATATTCGGTTCGATGGTTTATTCGGTGGAGGTTATAGGTTCCTCGATGCTCTAGTAGCTTAAAGCGGCTACTGACCTATCTCTTTTCGGCTCTTCAAATATATTGTTATCGTTTGTCACGGCACGGCACGGCACTTGACCAAACTACTATCACAGAACGACTGCAGCTATTGAACATGTTTGTTAAACCTTAGTGATACATAACTCGAACATCTTGGACCGGTCCAGAAAGTTCTTAGTTACCTAACTACGTGTTATAGAAAAAGGTTATCCCGGGGCCGGCATGGCTGAGTGGAAGCTATTATGCTTCTTCTTTCTGTAAATATTTTTCTTCTTCATCTTAGAGTTCTCATAAGACAGTAATCCGTGCTTATTTCTTTACCCGTAAACCAATTTTTCATTTTAACCTTTACCAATAACGCGTTTGCATGCTATAACTAAGCCACTCGTTCCATCAACATCTTCAGAACGGGCTCATAATTTTCTTCATGAGGCTTGTTCCAACGAGACCCTGATTTCTGGGACTCTGAGACCTCTAGAGCTTTGACTTTTGCAATATCTGCAGCCTTCATGAACGTTTCTTTCTCCTCGATGAAGACGTTAGCACCTCTTTCGAGCAAGACCCGCACGGCGTCGATGCTGCCTTCCTGCGCAGCCCAGTGTAATGACGTTCGCCCAGCACGGCCTCGCACATTTACATCGACACCGGCATCCAGGAAGACTTCAACGCATTTGCCGTGGTTGTGAAATGCTGCGGTGTGAATTGCGACTGTTCCCTTATTGGCACGTCGATTGACATCTGCATGGTAGTCGTTGATCAAAATGCGTAGAACTTCTTCATGGCCGGCTTTTGCAGCATGGAACAAAGCCGTCCAACCGTCCGCGATCAGTATGTTGTCAGCTTCGAGGCTTGTTTCTAGCAATCTGCGTAGAACGTGAATGTTGCCGACTGAGGCAGCGCAATGAACAGGGAGTGCAAGAGTGTCGTACTGAGCCTCTTTGATTTCGACAATTGCGGTAGAAGCCCCCTTCTCTAGCAAGAGATCGAATAACTCTTTATTGACTTTTTCAATGCTTTTGTTGAGTGCAGAACTCTCAATGTATCGAGTATTTGGATCAGTACCAAAGGCAAGGAGTAGACGAGCAATCGCGACGTGTTCTCGATTAAAAGCAGCCCAGAGACAAGACCTCCCTTCTGGTTGCCACATTTCCTTGTAGTGAGAGTTAGAACTGACGCCTGCGGTGAGCAACACCTGTACTGTCGAGAGATAACCATTTGTAGCAGCTGTAACCAAAGCTGCTTGACACATTTGACTCCCGGTATCCGCTCCACGGTCTAGGAGATATTTCACAACGAGACTATTGCCGCGACTTGCTGCTGAGGCAACCCCGTCGCTAAGCTCATCACCAGAGACGGTATTCTCCACCCTGTTCTCGTAGAGGATTTGCGTTGTCTCCAACGAGCCGGCTGCCGCAGCCTGACAGAAGGCTGTTTTGATTGAACGGTCGTTTTTCGCATCCCGAGAACTTTCGTCAACCATGTGTTGCACGAGAATATTCCATCCAGCACGAGCCGCATACTCTAATCCCATTTCTTTGCCTTTCTGCGTCTGCAGTAGATTTTCGAAAAGTTCCCGATGCCCTGCGCTGGCTATCTTGTTCAAGGCCACCGCAGCTCCCCATTCGCAGACTTTGGGAAATAGCAGGCTCACTAACTCGCGATCACCCCGGCTGGCCGCTATATAAATTGCACAGGTCCCGCCACTTAAGCCTGCAAACGCATCCATGTTCGCGCCAGCGTTTACAAGCATCTTGACAGTTTCCAGACGCCTGTAAGCCACGGCCTGGTATAGAGCTGAACCCTGACCATCTCCACCCCTTTTGTCCATATGTGCACCTGCCTGCAAGAGTAGCGCCACGATCGCATTGTGGCCTTGTGAAGCAGCTGAGGCGATAGGAGAACCGTATGCGCCTTCCCAGTCACCCCCATCTGGCTTGGCGCTTGCGTTAAGCAAGGCTTTCACACTATCTTCGTCACCTTTGTAAGCCGCTGCGCCTAAAGCTTCCCCAAGATGGCATCCGCGAGCGTCCTCATTGGGATCGGCTCCGTTAGTTACTAGCGGCATTATCATGCGAGAAAGGCCTGTGAGAGAAGCATAATACAGCGCTGGCAGTCCAGGACCTCTTTCTAGTTCAATGCCTTGCCAACGCCTATCTGGGTTATACAAACAGCAACAGTTTCGATACGCTATTTTTGCTGTAAGAAGCTGCAGTGCCAGTCGGTCTAACAGATCTCTCTCCGAGACTTCAGAATGCCTCAAGTGCTCGGTCCAAAATTGCGCCGCGTAGGGCGCCAGTGGAAATTCTTGTAGCCTTGCCATATTCAATCCAGAATGAAATTGTAGAAGGTAGACAAGGCAACACCCCGCCATGACAGAATGTGCGAGTTGCGCTTCGAGGGCAAAATGTACAGATGGCCCGCTCTTGATATGATGGGAGATAAGATAGTCTTTCACTGAGTTATGAGCCAAACGAACTTCCAGCGACTCGATGTTTGAGTCATCTTCACCAGTACTTTTCTTACCAGAAACAGTAACAAGACTCGAGCAGAGAGTAAGCACATCTTCGAGAAGCGGAAGGCGAAGGTGAGGACTGAAAACTGGATTGTGTGGATCGCTTCGGTCAAAAGCAAGAACTTCATTTAACTCGTTTGTTTGCAGCTATGTCCTCATACATTAGCTCTTATAACTTGACGGACCAACCTGCAATAGAAAGTTAACATACTGGACGAGTAGAAAAAACAAGCCACTGCAAAATCTTGCACGCGTCTTCAACGTAAGCTTGATCAATGCTGGTAAGAATTCGATCATATGTCTCATTCAATGTCTTTGGTGGTGTATCAAGCACACCCTTGATGTTGTTGACTCGTAGGCATTTCCGTAGAACGTCTAGTTGACAATCTACCCATCGAAATCTGCCACAGTCAGTAAATTTGTCCTAGAACCTCAAATGCTACCTACAAGCCTCCGGCATTGCTTATTAAAGATTGCTCGATATCGTTCTGTACTCTAGACGGCCAACTCATCATTCTAGGATCAGTGCTCAGTTGCTCTCGGATATAAAGCTGAATGTCCTTTTCGAAGGTATGTTCGTCGAGAGCGAAAATTGACGTTGCGGCTGATTCCAAGGCGCTGCGGGAGCGATGATCTTGACGGCTTGAAACTAGCAGATGGAGTCTACCATCTTTACTCTCCATAAGCTCTTGAATCCATCGTAGTACTTCTTCACTCTGCTCGCATTCGTCGAAAGCATCGATCACAATATGGACCTCACGAAAGCACTCGAGGACTTTTTTGACAACGCTCATCAAGTATTCGTTAGAGAAGTTGGATTTCTCTCGCCATTTCAAGCTCTCGACCGAACTTGGTAAATTGGGGCATTGACAGGAAAGCTGCAAAATGATAGATCGTAGCAAGTTAACAAACTGCTGTTCTGCCTTGCTTTGGAAGTTGAAGTAGTAATACGCAACAGCAGTCCGCGGTCTATTTAACTGATAGTTTTGGAGCAGGTCTTCAATCGTTATGGAGCTACTTCGGTTAAGAAAATAAAGCTCTCTTCAGTGCGTACTTACCATAGTATGGTCTTTCCACATCCGGCTGCAGTTTTGTCAGCTGTGAACATACAAACAGAGATAATTGGATTGGTAACGAGTAAAACATACGGATCCCATTGACCCACAAGACTGAGTCAGCCGTTCCGACCCATTTCGAGTATTGCTCTGATTTGGTGAACCAATCACCACTGCCTTTCTGATGCTTCCTGCGTGCTTCCAGGTGATTGATTGTGGCATCTGTTGGAGAAAGACTTGAAAGGAATGCCTTTTGCTTCTCGTCTTCAGAGGGTTTAGGTCAGCCACTGTAAATATAGGCGAAACATGCTGTGCGTTACCGAATCGGAAGGACTCAAAAGAAGATGTCAAAGCATCAATACCATCCTTGGTTTCGAGTGCTAGCGATCTGGCGAGAGCTATGAGCAATAATCCAAAGTCCTAGACCAGAAGAATCACGTTTGGTCTACTGTTAGAGCGAGACCAAGGCTTGCTTTAGCTGTAGCGATCTCATCGAGAGTACTCTTTACGTATTTCTGCTTCAGAGGCCATATTAATGATTGCTTGACCGCTCGCCAGCCATTTTCTGGCTGAAGCTTTGCGTTCAAACGTTCAAGTATCTTCTGACACGATTCTAAGGATCCATCAGGCTTGGCAAGGCCCTCTAAGGACGCCAATCGAGTTACTGTGGTAGATCTTTCTTTCTCGATTACCTGTAAGAGTTTCTCAAGAATGTGCGACAACCCGGTCAGATCTTGTATGATCTTGGCAGCATCTTCTGGTGCATTCTTAACACTTTTTCTGTAATTGTAAACAGCAGAAACGACCGATCCTGTGAGCTGTATGACCGTAATAATGCTTGCTGTAAGACTTAGTGGATCCATGATAGATGCAACATGCTATGTACGCCTGTAGGTAGGTGGAACGAAACCTGAAAGCCTACATCTACGCAACGCAAAGCTCCCAGATAAGCCAGGACAAAGCAATGAATAGCAAGATCAAGGAATAGCATAGACTAAAGGAGTTGTTGATGGGTTTGCTAAGATGAGGTTGCCTCAGTTCTCGGACGTGCGCCTGCTAAGCCCCTACGGGTTAGCTTACGCAGCTGGAAAATATCCTGAGGAGTCGAAGTTCTTCATTTCTTTTGTCTAATTACTATAATAGATAAAACCACCCTTAATACTTATGTAGAGGCACGATTAAATGATTCAAACTACGTCGGCATTTCGGGAAGACAGCCCGCAGAATTGATGTTGCTAAAACAGTCTCAAGCAACATTGTGGGCTGATTTCTCATCTTTGATTGAATCTTGCTTGAAATATTTTGCCTAAAATCTTGAAATTTTGCAGCCGCCCAAGGGCCCAAGCCTCCATCCTACCTACCACCCTACATGCTCACCACCCTACTCATCACTCTACATGCTCGCTCACCTACGGAGTACATGTCCAAATAACAACTCAGCTACCTACCTACTCGCCTACCTACATGTTCAGCTACCAACTCACCTACCTACTCATTCGCCTACTCACCAGCCTACTCGCTTCAAAACATGTTTCAAAACATGCTTCATGCAACGCGTTCGAACACACGTCATTCGCTGCTTAATGCCACTGCCCCAAGTCTGAAGTGGCCCCTCTCGCATTTTAGCCAGTGACCTTCCTCCCCATTCTTAGCGTACCCGAAACACTCCTATCCTCGAAGGGGTCAAATTCTTCGCGGTCTGTAACTTTGCGCACTTTAAAGATCAACAGCTCTCCCGAAGCAGTTATTTTCCTTTGCCTTGATAAGGAGAAGACACGTATTTGCGTGCTATACATGTCTGTTATCCGATTTCCTAACTCAGTCCGCGGCAGGGGGCTCAGTATTACTCATGCTGCGTTCGCCGGCACTCTTACATATAACAAGTCTCTTCATAGACTTCTTCTCTGTAACGATGTTTCCCACTATCTTATAGAAATCAACCAACGCTTAGAATTCATCACCCCAGCCCCCCATCCCATCCCGACGCCAAGAAATATAGTAACAAGCACCTGTACTACAAGTCCAGAAACCTCGGCCGGGGACAGCCGATCCCGCGCCGGCAGCATCCTGCCTCGCACTGCGTTGGCAGTTGCACAGCGGGTTCCCCGGTGCCACGCCCACGGTATCATCCCACGTAACCCACCCTCTGGCGTGCTGGCCTGCACCCTGTGTCGTGACATTAGAGCAGTGGGGATTCACGCAGACATAGTAGGGGCGGCCGATGTTGCCGTTCCGGTTTCCAGGCTGGACAATCTGATACAAGAGGTTGGTGGAAAAGAGTATCGGCATCGGTATGGCGAGGGGAGGGGATGATTGGGTTGTCCATAGGGAATAATCGAAGTGTGGGTATTCGTACACTTTCTCCATATCGTCAATAGTAGTATTAGCACGAGTAGGCCGCCGATGCCGATGCCGACGTAAGCGTATATTGGGAGGTTGGAAATCGTGGTCGGGGTGTGGGAGGAGGCGAAGGCGGAGGCGGAGGCGAAGGCGGGAGCGTTGGTGGCGGTGGCGAGGTAGATGTGGGTTGTTTGGGTTGGGCCGCAGGAGTAGGAGAAGATGGTTGGGGAGAGGCCGGCGTTGGCGGCAGAGCCGGAGGAGGGAGGGGGTTGGGAGTAGGTGATGCATGCGGGAGCGGTCGGTACTGTGGGTGTTTGCAGGTTGTGAGTTGGACTCTCTTTTGGTTTGAAGGTGTAGGCAGTGACAGAGAGGTGAAGAGGGAAGGATTGAAAGGGGAAAAAGAGTTTTTGGCCTTTTCGGTCTTTTGCCCTTTTTTGGTTCTCTTTTGCAATGTAATATGTGGGGGGAAGGGGTTTTCCTTCATTCACCACGGTTACGAGAGACAGACAGAGACTGATGGAAGGAGAAGGAGGGTTTGCTTCAGTACCAGAAGAGCAGACTTGAGTATTCTTCTATACAGCCACTTGACAAGTGGCTTGTGCAAGGAATTGTGCCGGATTCCACGGTGATGCAGGTATGAGCGCCGGAGCTCGGGGCGCAGTCGACAGCATTGCAACAGCCGAGGTGGGAAGGCAGGAGGGAAGGACCGGTACTACAGGTGTATCCCAATCCACAGGTCAGAGGATTGGCTTATAGGAGAGTGGCTCGTCAGTGGCGAGCAATATCATTTGTAACCAGGGACGAACAAGGAGGAATATCGATGAAGACATCGAGTGTATTCTCGGGATCATACCGTAGTCGCCGCTCAGATATCCACACGTGGCGAGGGCGCCGCTGCTGTTACTGCTGCTGCTGCCTCGTCCGTGCAGTAACGCTCCGCGTGGAACGGGCGCGGCAGTGATCATAGGTTCCATGGCGGTTTATCGGGAGGGGGAGAGGGAGAGGGAGAGGGGGGAGGGACTTGAGTATCGCGCGGCAGACTCGTGCCTTGTCGCACGTCGTTGGGCCGCCTGTCAATTGCAAGCAACAACGATGGGTGAGAGTGAATGTGTGTGAAGGAGAAGGAGGGGGACGAGGAGGAGACGGCAGGATTCATGTTGTCCATTCTGTAACCGCCGTTCAGCCTGTTCGCAGCACTCGGACCTGCAGCCACAGGCGGGCGCCGAGCGAGGTCATGGCCTAGAGCGGGTGCTATATTCTTCGGGGTGGGGGATAAAAAGCGAGAATACTCTAGCGTGAAGGCTTTGCCGCACACGCTTCATGAGAGGGCGATGGGGATGGGGATGGGGATGGGGATCACCATGTCCCACACTCAATGTTCAAATACATTTGTGCATGTCTTTGCTCTATGCATTCTAGGTTAGTACTTGACCGCAAGTGGAGTAGAACTATCCTCGGCCTGAGCCGTGCCTCTCGCCTTTTAAGCGAGATTAAATTGAACGATACCTTAGTTGAACATTAGCCCTGTATCATACATCTAGCCCCATTGTCAGAAGAAGCTTATTTAACCGGTTGTTCTGAACCCTCTGTTGACCTCTTCTACGTAAGACTAAACCCTAATAGAGCTAGTGCCTTCTCGGAAGCATAAGGTATAGTTTTAACAAAATTATTTATAAAAAGCAATTCTATTGTTTGACGTTAGACGCAAAACTCTCGTGCAAAGCTAAAGTAACTAACTTGACATAAAATCAACGTCGACGACAAGTAGAGTAGAAAGAGAGAATTTTAGAAGGCAAAAGTAATTTCCTATCAAGCCCCTTCCTTCCCTTTTCGATGACAGGACGGCCGCTGCGAAGATTTTACCCAGACGATTCTCGGCTGAAAGGCTCAATAACATTCCGTAGTGAAGGAAACACGCCGAGGAACTAGGCACGAAGGTTAATCTGATGCACCTTGGCGGTATGACTCTTGAAAGCCATCACACTTGGCAGGGTTAGGCTGTTTGCCTTACACGTCGGATGTTCGCAATTGATCTCATCATTAG
>JAABVA010000367.1_pt1 | contig 43541 bp, 40 predicted proteins | sample 5560331 | NCBI WGS metagenome assembly JAABVA01 (sample SAMN12812661, study PRJNA571458) | rock metagenome | isolation source: Antarctica rocks | place: Antarctica: Victoria Land, Mt New Zealand sud | collected 2016-01-07 | reverse complement strand
CTAGGCTCCCGTCCATGTCACCGGACACCTCGACCGAAACCCGCGCCAGAGCCGAAGACGCCGCGTCAGCGCTGGCGAAGGCGACCGGCGTGCTCCATCACGACGTCGCGCTGGTGATGGGGTCCGGATGGGCGGAAGCGGCCGACGCGCTGGGCGACGCGACCGCCGAGATCCCGATGGCGGACGTTCCGGGCTTCGTGCCGCCGGTCGTCCAGGGTCATGGTGGCGCGATCCGGTCTGTTTCCATCGGCGGCAAGCGCGCTCTGGTTTTCCTCGGACGGACCCATCTCTACGAGGGCCGCGGGGTGGCCGCCCTGGCCCACGGCGTCCGCACGGCGGCGGCGGCGGGGGCCAACCTCATCGTGCTCACCAACGCCGCCGGCGGACTGCGGCATGGCATGCGCCCCGGCCAGCCGGTGATGATCTCGGACCACCTGAATCTGACCGGCGTCTCGCCGATCGCCGGCGCCAATTTCATCGATCTGACCGACCTGTATTCCGCTCGGCTGCGTGCGCTCGCCGGCACCATCGATCCGACCCTGGAACAGGGCGTTTATGCGCAACTGCCGGGCCCGCACTTCGAGACGCCCGCCGAGATCCGGATGTTGCGGACGATGGGCGCCGACCTGGTCGGAATGTCCACCGTGCTGGAGGCCATCGCAGCCCGGGAAGCGGGGGTGGAAGTTTTCGGGCTGTCCCTGGTCACCAACCTGGCCGCCGGCATGACGGGCGAACCGCTCGATCACGCCGAGGTCCTCGCCGAAGGACGCGCGGCCGCCGGGCGGATGGGAGCGCTGCTGGCCGAAGTGGTCGCGCAGGCATGAGTGCGGCCACCGGTGGCACTCCTGGCCTGTCCGCAAACCTGCGCGATCGGGCGCTGCGTTGGATCGCCGACGATCCCTGCGCCGCGGATCGCGCCGAGTTGCAGCACGTGCTGGCTGCCGCCAAGGGTGGATCGGCTCCGGATCTGACCGAGCTGACCGCGCGGATGCAGGGGCCCCTGGCGTTCGGCACCGCCGGCCTGCGCGGCCCTCTTCGGGCCGGTCCGGCCGGGATGAACCTCGCGGTGGTGCGGCGGGCGGCAGCCGGCATTGCCGCGTATCTGCGGACGACCGAGGGTGAGGGTGGCACCGTCGTGATCGGGTACGACGCCCGGCACCGGTCCGCCGAATTCGCCGAGGATGCGGCGAAAACCCTGGCGGCAGCGGGATTTCGCGTTCTGTTGGCGGGCGAGGCGCTACCAACACCGATCACCGCTTTCGCCGTGCGCTCGCTCGACGCCATCGCGGGACTGCAGATCACCGCCTCTCACAATCCGCCGCAGGACAACGGGTTGAAGGTGTACCTGCGCGGCGGCACCCAGCTGGTGGGACCTTCCGATGTCGCCATCGAGGCCGCGATCGAGGCGGGTCCGCCGGCCGTGTCGATCGATACCGCCGGGCAACCGTTACCGTGGCCCGCGGACCTGCTCGATGCATACACGGCAAGGGCGGCCGGGCTGGCCACCGGGACCAGCCGCGACTTGCGCGTTGCTGCAACGCCTTTGCACGGCGTCGGCGGTCGGACCCTCGTTCAGACCCTGCATCTCGCCGGATTCGACGACATCCACATCGTCGGATCGCAGGCGGCGCCGGATCCCGATTTCCCCACCGTGGCGTTTCCGAATCCGGAAGAACCGGGGGCCTGCGAGGAATTGCTGGCCCTGGCGGAACGGGTGGGCGCCGACCTCGCGATCGCCAACGACCCGGATGCCGACCGGTGCGCCATCGGCATCCGGGGCGCCGATGCCGTCTGGCGGATGCTCAGCGGCGACGAGACCGGGTCGCTGCTCGGCGACCTGCTGCTCGCCCGCCTCGATCGGGCGGCACACCCGGACGCCCTGGTTGCCACGACCATCGTGTCCTCACAGTTGCTGGGCAAGATCGCGGCCGCCCGGTCGGTCCGCTATGACCAGACCCTGACCGGATTCAAATGGATCGTCCGGGCCGGCGACGGTGAGGGAACCGGCCTGGTATTCGGCTACGAGGAGGCCCTCGGGCTGGCCGTGGACCCAAATGCGGTCCGGGACAAGGATGGGATCTCCGCGGCCGTTCTCGCGTGCGATCTGGCCGCGACCCTCAGAACGAAAGGTCGAACCCTCGACGATGCGCTCGACGATCTCGCTCGCGCCCACGGCCTGCACACCACCAGCGCCGTCTCCCTGCGGGTGCAGGATCTGACGCAGATCGCTCGGTGGATGGCGGAACTGCGCGCCGATCTTCCGACGAAGCTACTCGGAGAGGATGTTCACACCACCGAACTGCTGCCGAGCACAGACGGCATTCGGCTGCAGACCGATCGGATCCGGGTGGTGATTCGGCCGTCGGGAACGGAGCCGAAGTTGAAGTGCTACCTGGAGATCGTCACTCCGGTTCCGGCCGAGCTCCCGGATGTGGGTGCCGCACGGGCCCGAGCCGGCCAGGCAATGACGGAGCTGCGCCGGGAGGTCGAATCCCTCTTCCGTCCGTAAGTGGGTGGCCGATCAACTTAGGATGAGCCCGATGAGTATCGACGGAGATCTTCAACTGAACGCGCAATCGCCCTCACCCGCGCGGTCGGATTCCGATTCTGCCGAAGTCCGCCGAGAAGAAGGCCGGCCTCTCACCGACGCTGTCGCGCCGATGGAGATCTCGACCTACAGCGAGGACGAAGGATCGGTCAATGGTCGTGCGGTCACCAAGGGCGTCCATCCCACCATTCATGACGCTTGCATCGCCCTGACGGTTCCGTACGCCTTGCAGTCGGGCGGCCCGGTGTTGATACATGCGATCGACACCATCGGGACGCCCACCGAGTTCTGGTTGCACGTTCATCCGGACGGCAGGGCGACACCCGCAGCGTCGCCCGCCTCGACCCAGCGGTCTGCGGGCAACGTTTCGGATCAGCCCCCGCAATCGGCAGCTGCAGTAGCCGCTACCGCAGCGACCGATACCGCAGCGACCGGAGAACCAGGCGTCGGCGCCGCAGCGGCCGAAGCTCACGTCGTCAAGCCTGCGGTGATCCACGAAGCAGTGGTCAACGAAGCGGCGACCGGGAGGACCAGAGCCTCCCGTCGCCACGCCGCCACCGAATCCGAGTCCGGCGATCCAGCATCGGTCGCGCCGCCGATTTTTGCTCCGTCATCGGCTTCTGCCGTCACGCCCGAACCCGCGGGCCCAGCCCTCGCGCCGTCGCCGGCCCCGCTGAAGGTCGCACCGGAATTACCCGCGGTTCCGACCCTGGACGATTTGCTGGCGACTCGGCCGCCATTGCCACCGGGACCGGCCCAACTGGGTTGGCGGGCCGCGATTCGCCGGGCGACCGGCGGCCTGATCCCGCTTGGTCCGGCCGCAGCCGAAATCAGCCAACGGCAGGCGATCGCCGCCGTGCAGCGCAGCCTCACCGCTCCCAAGACGGTGGTGGTGATCAATCCGAAGGGCGGTGCCAACAAGACCACCGCCACCTTGTTGATCGCCGCCACCTTCGGAATCCACCGCGGCGGCTACACCCTGGCCTGGGACAACAACGAGACGCGCGGAACCATGGGATGGCGGGCGAGCCAGGGCCGGCACACCAATACCGCTGTCGATCTGTTGCGCGAACTTGACCGGTTCGACGACGCCCGCTGGGCGCGAGTCGGCGATCTGGACAACTTCGTCCGCGCCCAGGGCAGCTCCCAGTTCGATGTGCTGGCAAGTGACGAGGACGCAGCGTCCGCAGCCGCAATCGACGCAGACGCGTTCAATGCATTGCACCGCAGCTTGAGTCGCTTCTACCGGATGATCGTGGTGGACACTGGCAACAACATGCGCGCCTCCAATTGGGACGCCGCCCTGGCAGCGGCCGACCAGATCGTCATCGTTTCGACGATTCGGGAGGACACCGCCCAATCAGCTGCCTGGGTGGCAGACGCGCTGAACGAGAAGGGCTTCAAGGACAAGGTCGCGAACGCGGTGACGGTGCTCGCTGCGCCCAGCCTGCGACCCGATCCGGACCTGACGGCAAGGCTCACCGATCACTTCGGGCGCCTCACCCGCGCCGTTGTGCAGGTGCCGTTCGATCCAGCGCTGGTTTCCGGTGGACCGATCGACATGAACGCCTTGTCCGCGGCTTCGAAGAACGCCTGGCTGCAGGCCACCGCGCTGGTGGCCGACGGACTCTGACGCCTCGCCGCCCGTCACCGAAGACCCGAGCTGCCACTCCGGCTCGGTCAGACAGCACCGAACTGGCGGTCGCCCGCGTCGCCCAGCCCCGGAACGATGTAACCGGAGTCGTTCAACCGCTCGTCGACGGACGCTGTCACCACGCGAATTCCCGGCCCCGCGTCGAACAGCGCGGCCAGGCCCTCTGGCGCGGCAAGGGCGCAGATCGCGGTCACATCGGTGGCTCCGCGAGCCTTGAGCAGTTCGATCGTGTAGACCATCGAACCCCCGGTCGCCAGCATCGGGTCCAGGACGTAGACCGGCCGCCCGGCCAGCGACTCCGGCAACGACTCCATGTAGGGCGTGGGCTGCAGGGACTCCTCGTCCCGGGCCAGCCCGACGAATCCCATCTGCGCCTCGGGGATCAGAGCGTGCGCCTGATCCGCCATCCCCAACCCGGCCCGCAGCACCGGGACCAGGAGCGGAGGATTGGACAGCCGCACCGCCGACGTCCGTGCCACCGGGGTATGGATCGGAACCCGCTCGGTCGCCAAACTCCGACTCGCCTCGTAGATCAGCATCAAGGTGAGCTCGCGCAACGCGGCCCGAAATGCGGCGTTGTCGGTGCGGGCGTCCCGCATCGTCGACAGGCGGGAAGCAGCCAGGGGATGGTCCACCACGACCACCTCCAGGCCGGCGGGAATCTCGTGCGGAGCGGGCATGGGTGCAACTCGCCTTCTGCTGGAGGACGTTGACCACGAACCGTAGCCCGTCGACCCGCGGCGCATAGGATCGCGTAGATGAGTACAGCTCCATTGCAGCGCCGAGGACCGGCGTTCGCCGTTCCCGTCGCATTTGCGGACGTAACCTCCGACGAGCCGTCGCTGCGCCGGTTTCTGCACGGCCTGGCCGGCGTCGATCCGGTCGGGGTGGAATCAAGGGCTGCGGCGCTGGCGACCCGGTCGATCAAGGCAGTGTCGAAGCGTCGCGCGATCGATCTGGCGATCTCCATGGTCGACCTGACCACGTTGGAAGGTTCCGACACACCTGGGAAGGTGCGCACGCTCGCGGTCAAGGGCCGCCGACCTGATCCCGATCAACCCGACGTCCCGGCGGTCGCCGCGATCTGCGTCTATCCGGACCTGGTGGAAGTTGCCGCCCGAGAGCTGCTGGGCACCAGCGTGGGAGTCGCCTCGGTCGCGACGGCATTTCCATCCGGCAGGTCGTCCTTGGCGGTCAAATTGTCCGACACCCGCCTGGCCATCGACGCCGGTGCGACCGAGGTCGACATGGTCATCGACCGGGGGGCCTTTCTGATCGGCAACTACGGCAAGGTGTTCGACGAGATCCAGGCCATCAAGGCCGAATGCGGAGCTACCCGTCTCAAGGTCATCCTCGAGACGGGCGAGCTCGCCACCTACGACAATGTCCGCAGAGCATCGGTTCTCGCCCTGCTGGCCGGCGCCGATTTCATCAAGACCTCCACCGGCAAGATCGCACCGGCCGCCACTTTGCCGGTCATTCACGTGATGCTGCAAGCGGTCCGCGACTGGTACGACCTGACGGGTGAGCGCCGCGCGGTCAAGGCCGCCGGCGGCATCCGCAACACCAAGGACGCCCTGCGATACCTGGTCGCGGTGCGCGAGGTCGCGGGTCCGGAATGGCTGGATCCCTATCTGTTCCGCTTCGGCGCGTCCTCGCTGTTGAACGATCTGCTGATGCAACGACGCACCCAGACGGACGGCCACTATTCCGGCCCCAATTATGTGACGGTGGACTAGATGTCGCTGCAGAGAATCGATCCGCACTCCCCCGGTTTGCGAGGCGCGCCCGATTGGGACTACGCGCCGGCACCCGAGTCCGCGGCGATCGGCCGGATTCGGAACCGCTATCAGATGTTCGTCGGTGGCAGCTTCGTCGACGGCAACGGTGACGATCTCCAGACGTTGAATCCCGGCACTGCGGAACATCTCGCGGTGGTGTCCACTGCGTCCGCCGTCGACGTCGACGACGCCGTCGGTCATGCGCGCAGAGCATATGACGGCGTCTGGTCCCGCATGTCCGGTGCCGAACGTGGAAAGTACCTGTTCCGAATTGCCCGCGGAATCGCGGAGCGAGCAAGGGAACTGGCAGTGGTCGAGACATTGGACAACGGGAAGCCCATCAAGGAATCCCGTGACGTCGACGTGCCCACGGCGGCAGCGCATTTCTTCTACCACGCCGGCTGGGCCGACAAATTGGGTTACACCGGCTATGGGCCGAGCCCCAAGTCGCTCGGCGTGGTCGGGCAGGTCATCCCGTGGAATTTCCCGTTGCTGATGGCGGCCTGGAAGATCGCTCCGGCGCTGGCCGCCGGCAACACCGTGGTGATCAAACCTGCTGAGACAACACCGTTGTCGATCCTGGTGCTGGCCGAGATACTGGCCGATGCCGATCTACCGGCCGGGGTGGTGAACATTCTGCCGGGCGACGGCGACATCGGTCGCGCCTTGGTCAACCATTCCGGAATCGACAAGGTGGCCTTCACCGGTTCCACCGAGGTCGGCAAACAAATCCAGGCCTCGCTCGCCGGAACCGGCCGGAAGCTGACGCTGGAACTTGGCGGAAAGGCGGCCAACATCGTCTTCGACGATGCGCCGATCGATCAGGCCGTCGAGGGCATCGTCAACGGCATCTTCTTCAACCAGGGTCATGTCTGTTGCGCCGGATCGCGGCTGCTGGTCCAGGAGTCGGTCGCCGAGGAAGTCATCGCCAAGCTGCAGCAACGTATCTCGACCCTGCGGCTGGGAGATCCGATGGATAAGAACACCGACATCGGTGCGATCAACTCGGCGGAGCAGTTGGCCCGGGTCACGGAACTCTCCGCCACCGGCGAGGACGAGGGCGCCCTTCGCTGGACCTCGCCGTGTCCGGTACCGGATCGCGGTTACTTCTTCCCACCAACTGTTTTCACCTCCGTCTCGCAATCGATGCGGATCGCCAGGGCTGAGATCTTCGGTCCGGTCCTGTCCGTCCTGACGTTCCGAACGCCGGACGAGGCGCTCGCCAAGGCGAACAACACCCCGTTCGGCCTGTCGGCCGGCGTCTGGACCGAGAAGGGTTCACGCATCCTGGGTATGGCCTCGGCGTTGCGGGCAGGCGTGGTGTGGGCGAACACCTTCAACCGGTTCGATCCCACCGCGGCGTTCGGCGGTTACAAGGAATCCGGATTCGGCCGCGAAGGCGGCCGCTCCGGGCTGGCTGCGTATCTGGATACCGACGACGAGGGAGCATTCTGATGTCGGACGAGGGACGGCTGGCGATCGCCAAGACCTACAAGTTGTTCATCGGTGGCGCCTTTCCACGTTCGGAGTCCGGCCGCACCTATCAGGTGACGGACGCGGACGGGCAGTTCCTGGCCAATGCCGCCCGCGGTTCGAGAAAGGATGCCAGGGATGCAGTCTCCGCTGCGCGCAAGGCTTTCGACGGCTGGGCCGGAACGACCGCCTACAACCGCGGGCAGGTGATCTACCGGATTGCCGAAATGCTGGAGGGACGCCGTGCGCAATTCGTCGAACTACTGGAATCCGCCGGAGAGAAGCATCCCGGACGATCGATCGACGCCGCGATCGACCGAATCGTGCACTACGCCGGCTGGACGGACAAGTTGGCCGCCGTGTTCGGCGGCGCCAATCCGGTGGCGGGCCCGTTCTTCTCGTTCTCGACGCCGGAGCCGACCGGCGTGGTTGCGGCTCTCGCGCCGCAACAGGACTCCCTACTGGGCCTAATTTCCGTCATCGCCCCGATCATCACCTCGGGCAATTCCGTCGTCGTCATCGCGTCGAAGGACCACCCGCTGGCCGCGGTTGCGTTGGCGGAAGTGCTCGCCACCTCTGACCTGCCGGGCGGAGTCGTGAACATCCTGACCGGCGACCCCGCGGAGATTGCGCCGCACCTCGCTGCGCACGGCGACGTCAACGCGTTGGACCTGACCGGCGCCACCGGTGAGGTCCGGACCTCCCTGGAACGCGCCGCCGCGGAAACCGTCAAGCGGGTTTTCGCCCCGAACACGACTGACTTCGCCAAGGCTCCCGGGACCGCCCGGCTGCGCGCCTTTCTCGAGACCAAGACCGTGTGGCATCCCACCGGCGCGGTGTCACTGGCCGGTGGAAGCGGCTACTGATCCTGCGTCCCGCCACCGGCCGGACCCCGAGGGGCCGCTCAACCCGCTGAGACGATGCCCTGGCAGGACGGTATGCGCTGAATTTCGGACAGTGCGGCCAGCGGGAACTTCATTCCGGAGCCCTTGCCCAACGCCGGTCCCAGTTTGTCGAGGTCGAGTGCGGAACTCGTGAGCACCTTGTTGAATTCTGAGATCTTCTGTACCGGGTCGACGGCGGCAATCTTCTTCCCGTCGGCCGTCAATGCCGTACCTATTTTCGCCAGATTGCCGAGCAACCGCGACAGGTCGCTCCCAGCCGCGGTCAAACTCGGAGCCTCGGCGTCCTTCAGATTCTTGGCGGTAGCTGTCAGCGCGCTGCCAACGGTGCGGAAGGTTCGAACTGCCACCGCCGACCTTTTCGACGGGTTGCCACTGGCCGCGGTCATCTCGGACCGATGGTTCTCCAGAACGACGATCGGATGGATCGTCGTGCAGTAGTTCGTCATCCATCCGATGCTCTCCGCGTCCAGCGCACCGGGTTCCTCGGCGGAGGTGGGCGTGGCCGCCGGCGTGGAGATCGTTGCGATATCGGGTGTCGCTGTGATCGACGATTCCGTTGCGCTCGAACTGGTCTGGCCGCCGCTCGGAACTGCCGCTGTCGACGCCGTCTCGGAAGACGCCATGTCGGAAGCGGCCGCAGTGGAAGCTGCCGTCTCGGAAGACGCCATGTCGGAAGCGGCCGCAGTGGAAGCTGCCGTGTTGAAAACCGGCACTCCGGAGGTTGCTGCGTTGGGGCCTGCTGAGCTGGTGGCGATGGCCGTGCTGCCGGCGGTGGGCGAACTCGCCCCGGACTCGTGCGCCGAGGTGGCCGTTGACGCGCACCCGGCCAGCAGCCCTGCGACCCCAAGAAGCGCAAGCACACTTTGAACGCGATTCACTGAATTCCCCCGTTGTATCGATTGGTCATCGTATTGATTGGACATTGTGCGGTGGTGTGTCGATTGGTCATCGTATTGATTGGACATTGTGCGGTGGTGTGTCGATTGGTCATCGTGTTGATCAATCGGTGTCATGACTGGACATCGTGATGAGTTGACATCGTGATGAGTTGACATCGTGATGAGCTGATTGATGTCGATCGGTCGCCGTTCCGCCCCGCTGCCCGCGGACTCCCCACCCGGAGCAGTTCGGTGCCGCCGAGTCCGCCAAGTGCTGCCCGGTGCTGCCTGGAGCGGCGCTTGAACAGGACCCTAGTTCCTGCGTCGGTAGGCGCGGCCAAGTTGTCCACAACCGGGCCGACCCGCCCGTCCACAAGTCGGGCCGACCCGTCTGTCCACAATGCGGACGCTGCTCGGCGGTGGCGGGTCACCGCCCGGACGCCGGAGGCTGGGAGATTGCTCACGATCGATTCTCCGGGCCTGCCCAGCTCCCGTAGCCTGAAAGGGTTGCCTGTATCGAGGAGAAAACTGTGAGCTCGCCTTCGTCCGGAACGCTGCCCCATCCCTTGCGGGTCGCCGTCGTCGGTGCCGGCCCGGCAGGCATCTATGCGGCCGACATCCTGACCAAGAACGATCCCGACGTCACCGTCGACATCTTCGACCGGTTGCCAACCCCGTATGGACTCATCCGCTACGGGGTTGCTCCCGATCACCCTCGTATCAAGGCCATCATCGTCGCCCTGCACCGTGTGTTGGAGTCCGATCGAATTTCTTTCGTGGGGAACGTCCACGTCGGCGCCGACATCAAGGTCGACGAACTGCGGCAGTTCTACGATGCGATCATCTTCGCGACCGGCGCCGAGCGAGATCGCCCGATGCCCATTCCGGGCATCGACCTCGACGGGTCGTACGGCGCCGCCGACTTCGTCGCGTTCTACGATTCTCATCCGGATCGCGAACAGACCTGGGATCTGACCGGCGCGCGCTCCGTGGCGGTCCTGGGTGTCGGCAATGTCGGCTTGGATGTCGCCCGGATTCTGGCCCGAACCGGCGACGAGTTGCTGTACACCGACATTCCGGCGCACGTGCACGAGGTGCTCGCAGATTCCGCCGTCACGGACGTGCACATGTTCGCCCGCCGCGGCCCGGCGCAGGCGAAATTCACCCCGGTCGAACTGCGTGAATTGGATCATTCGGCCAACCTGCAGGTTCTCGTCTCGCCGGAGGGAATGGAATTCGACGCCGGTTCGCAGGAGGCGCTGGCGAAGTCCAAGTCGTTACGAATGGTCGTCGATGTGTTGTCGGAGTGGGCCATTCGCGACGCCGATCCGAATTTCAACCGGCGCATCCACATTCACTTCCTGGAGAACCCGATCGAGATCCTCGGCGAGAACGGTCGGGTCGTCGGTCTACGCACCGAGCATCAGGAGCTGACCGGCGATGGTGATATCCGCGGCACCGGGGAATTCACCACCTGGGACGTCCAGGCCGTCTATCGTGCGGTCGGCTACCGTTCCGAGGCGATCGAAGATCTGCCGTTCGACACCCGTAATTTTGTGTTGCCGAACCAGGCCGGCCGAGTGCTCGACCTCAACGGTGAGCAGCTGCCTGGCATCTACGCCACCGGATGGGTCAAGCGCGGCCCGGTCGGGCTGATCGGACATACGAAGTCCGATGCCGCCGAGACCGTCGCGAACCTGCTCGCCGATGCGGCCTCCCTGCCACCGGCTCCGGTCCGGGATCGCGCCGCCGTGCATGCGGTGCTGGCCGGCAAGGGCCTGCCGGTCACCGACTTCGCCGGCTGGGATCGACTTGACAACCACGAACGCTCGTTGGGTGAACCCAACGGCCGGGACCGCATCAAGGTGCACACCCGCCACGACATGACAAGGGTGGCCGGCAACCGCTGATTGCGTGATCAACCTCGGGGCCGATTTCCGCCGCGAGCAGTCCGGCCAGCGCCGTCGAGCCCTCCTCGCACATGGTCGTCATCCGCGCTCGCGCATAGTGTTGCGCCGCCGGCTGGGTCACGGTCGCGGGCTTGATACCCGGTCGGGTCGACGATCATGGTGTGGTTGCCGAACGGCCCGCGACGGCGCCACGTCCACCATCGCCTGCTGCCGAGCCCCGCCGATACGGCCGCTGCACCTGCTTGGATACTGTGCGGATCGACGGCACGGCAAGGTCGCGGGCGCCGAGATTTGCAAAATTCTCAGGAGGAAACATGGTTCAGAAGGTCCAGGGCGTCATCTCGAGGACGAAGGACGCTCCGGTCGAAATCGTCACGGTGGTGGTTCCCGATCCTGGGCCGGACGAAGCTGTGGTGAAGATTGCGGCCTGCGGTGTCTGCCACACCGACCTGCACTACAAGACCGGCGGCATCGGCGACGAGTATCCCTACCTACTCGGCCACGAGGCGGCCGGGATCGTCGAAGCCGTCGGCGACGGCGTCACCGACGTCGCTCCCGGCGACTACGTGATTCTCAACTGGCGCGCGGTCTGCGGTTCCTGCCGAGCCTGCCTGCGGGGTCGGCCCTGGTACTGCTTCAACACCCACAACGCGAAGCAGCGGATGACCCTCGAGGACGGCACGGAACTGTCCCCGGCGTTGGGGATCGGCGCGTTCATCGAGAAGACCTTGGTGGCCGCCGGCCAGTGCACGAAGGTTGATCCGGCCGCCCCTGCCACTGTTGCCGGCCTGCTGGGCTGCGGGGTGATGGCCGGTCTCGGCGCGGCGATCAACACCGGCGCAGTCACCAGGGGAGACAGTGTCGCGGTGATCGGTTGCGGCGGAGTCGGCGACGCGGCCATCGCCGGCGCCCGGCTGGCCGGGGCCGGCAAGATCATCGCCATCGACATGGACGAGCGAAAATTGGAGTGGGCCAAGGACTTCGGCGCCACCGACACCATACTGGCCTCGTCCGGCGATGTGGTGGAGCAGATTCAGGCACTCACCGGCGGCTTCGGCGCCGACGTCGTCATCGACGCCGTCGGCCGTCCAGAAACCTGGAAGCAGGCGTTCTACGGCCGTGACCTGGCCGGAACGGTGGTGCTTGTCGGCGTCCCGAACCCCGCCGTGATGCTGGAGATCCCGCTCATCGACGTATTCGGGCGAGGGGGGTCGCTCAAGTCGTCCTGGTATGGCGACTGCCTGCCCTCTCGCGACTTCCCGGTCCTTGTCGATCTGTACCTCCAGGGCCGACTGCCGCTGGAGAAGTTCGTGTCCGAGGAGATCGGACTGTCCGACATCGAGTCGGCCTTCGAGAAGATGCACCGTGGCGAGGTGCTTCGCAGCGTCGTGGTGCTCTGACAGTCGCCACGCATGGTCGGGCCGGGTCCACAGCACGGTCGCGGGGCGGCTCGGCACAGGGTCCGGCCCGGTCCAGGCAGGCCGGTGGTCTGGTCCACACTGTCGGGGCCAGTTCGCCCGCCCGCCCGGGCGGTCGATGGGCTCTCAGCCGGATTTGCGGCGAAACGTTCTGGTCGCCTTGTGGCTGGCGGTCGATCCGCCGACGCCGCCGTGGCCGTCCAGATGCGCACTACGCGCTTGGCCTGCCTGCTTCTTGCGTTCCAGTGCGGCAGCGAATGCGGCCTTGGCTTCGGCTGCGACCGCGCCGTCCTCCGTCTCGACGTTTCCGGCCGCGTCCTGCGGGGTGGGTTCCGGGGATGACTTGTCGGTCATGGCTGCCTCCTGGTGCTCGAACAACTCGGTGGTGGGAAAGCTGAGGTCATTCGCTGGTGCCATCTTTCCACCTATCATTGCCGGTACCGGGCGGCACCCGCACCACAATTTCGGAGTGCCGGCGTCAGCCGGGGCGCCGAAGAGGGTGGCCGGTGGCGCCGACCCGAGCGGACGGTGAACGCTGCAGCTGAGCCGCCCGCGCGGACGCAGAACTCCGCGGCGACCCGAGAGAGGGAGAGGTCATGAGTTCTGAACTGCGCGTCCTGAGCAACTTCATCAATGGCGAGTTCACCGCCGCGCTCGATGGGGGCACCAGCGAGGTGTTCAACCCCTCGACCGGCCAGGCCTATGCGTCCGCCGCGTTGTCCGGCGCGCCCGACCTGGACAGGGCCTACGCGTCCGCCGCGTTGTCCGGTGCGCCCGACCTGGACAGGGCCTACGCTGACGCGGCCACAGCATTCGAATCGTGGGGCCGCACCACCCCGGCCGGGCGACAGCGCGCGCTGCTCAAGGTTGCGGTCGCCCTGGAGTCGCGGGCGGACGAGTTCGTCGTTGCCGAGAGCGAGAACACCGGAAAGCCTCTGGCGCTCACTGCTTCGGAGGAGTTGCCACCGGCCGTCGACCAGCTCAGGTTCTTCGCGGGGGCCGCCCGGATGTTGGAGGGCCGCTCAGCGGGCGAGTATCTGGCGGGGCACACCTCGTTCGTCCGGCGCGAACCGATCGGCGTGGTCGGGCAGGTCACACCGTGGAACTATCCGCTGACGATGGCAATCTGGAAGATCGGGCCGGCGCTGGCTGCGGGCAATACCATTGTGGTGAAACCCAGTGACACCACGCCGGTGACCACACTTCTGTTGGCGGAATTGGCCGCGGAATTCCTGCCGCCGGGCGTCCTGAACGTTGTCACCGGTGATCGGAACACCGGCTCGGCGCTGGTTTCTCACCCCGCACCCGCGATGGTCGCCATCACCGGGAGCATCCGGGCCGGTATCCAGGTTGCCCAGGCCGCCGCACCCGATGTGAAGCGGGTACATCTGGAACTGGGTGGGAAGGCCCCGGTCATCGTTTTCGACGACGCCGACGTCGAAGCGGCGGCGGCGGCGATTGCGATCGCCGGCTACTTCAACGGTGGCCAGGACTGCACGGCAGCGACCAGGGTGATGGTCTCCCCCGGCATCCACGAACGACTTCGTCGTGGCATTGACCGAGCAGGCCCGAAACACGGTCACCGGGCCGCCCTCGAACGTGAACGCTCTTTACGGGCCGGTCAACAACGCCAATCAGCTGGCCCATGTCGGGGGTTTCATCGATCGGCTTCCCGACCATGCCGCGCTGAATGCCGGCGGCTCGAAGTTGACCGGCGGCGACTATTCCAACGGGTATTTCTACGAACCGACCGTAGTGTCGGGTCTTGATCAGGAGGACGAAGCCGTGCAGAACGAAATCTTCGGCCCGGTGATCACGGTGCAGAAATTCACCGATGAACGCCAGGCGCTGCCTTATGCCAACGGCACCAAATACGGTTTGGCTTCTTCCGTTTGGACCGCTGACCACAGTAGGGCCATGCGAATGTCGGCGGCATTGAACTTCGGCTGTGTATGGATCAATACCCATATTCCCTTGGTTGCGGAAATGCCACACGGCGGCTTCGGCCATTCCGGGTACGGAAAGGACCTCTCGTTGTACAGCCTCGAGGATTACACGGGTATCAAGCACGTCATGTCGGCAATCGGAACAGAGGAGCAGGGCTGATGCGAGTTACCGGACCTCCCGCACATCGCACCGACCTCCCTCAGGAACGGCGTTTGGTCACCGCGATCCCGGGTCCGAAATCAATTGCCCTGCATGCTCGCCGGCAGGCGGCAGTCGCCAGCGGTGTTGCTTCGACGCTGCCGGTCTACACCGTGGATGCGGGAGGGGGGGTGATCGTGGACGTCGACGGAAATTCGCTGATCGATCTCGGCTCCGGTATCGCGGTAACCTCGGTGGGAAACAGTGCGCCGCGCGTCGTCGACGCGGTTCGGGAAGCCGTGGAACACTTCACCCACACCTGTTTCATGGTCACGCCATACGAGGGATATGTCGCAGTCGCGGAAAAGCTGAACGAGCTGACGCCGGGGCGCCACGCCAAACGCACCGCATTGTTCAATTCCGGATCGGAGGCGGTGGAAAATTCCATCAAGATCGCTCGCATCGCGACCCGTCGCACGGCCGTGGTCGTCTTCGATCACGCCTATCACGGGCGTACCAATCTGACCATGGCGCTGACGGCCAAGGCGATGCCGTACAAAAAGGGCTTCGGCCCCTTCGCCGGTGAGATCTACCGAATGCCGATGTCCTATCCCTTCCGCGATGCCGAGGGAATGACCGGCAAAGACGCGGCGGCGCGCGCAATCTTGATGATCGAAAAGCAGATCGGCGCCGATGAGGTGGCCGCCGTGCTGATCGAACCCATTCAGGGCGAAGGCGGTTTCATCGTCCCCGCCGATGGCTTCCTGCCGGCCCTGTCGGAATGGTGCACCCAGAACGGCGTCGTCTTCATCGCAGACGAGATCCAGTCGGGACTGTGCCGCACCGGCTCCTGGTTCGCCAGCGACCACGAGGGCGTCGTCCCGGATCTCGTCACGATCGCGAAGGGGGTGGCCGGCGGGTTGCCACTGGCCGCCGTCACCGGCCGGGCCGAGCTGATGGACGCGGTGCACCCGGGCGGGCTGGGAGGTACCTACGGCGGTAATCCGATCGCCTGCGCGGCCGCGCTCGCGTCCATCGCCACCATGGAGGAACTCGACCTCAACGCGGCCGCGCGCCGGATCGAAGCGCTGACGATGCCCCGGATGCGAGCGCTGGCCACCAAGACCGGCCGAATCGGGGAAGTTCGCGGACGGGGCGGCATGATCGCTCTCGAGTTCACCATCGCCGGGTCCACCGAACCCGATGCCGCCGCCGCGGGTGCCGTCGCCCGGGCCTGCCACGCCCAGGGTGTCGTCATCCTGACCTGTGGCACGTACGGCAACGTCATCCGCCTGCTGCCGCCGCTGGTGATCGGCGAACAGCTTCTTTCCGAAGGCCTCGACGTCCTGGAAGCCGCTGTCTGCACTCTCTGATCCGGACCCGCCGTCGCCGCCCGGCTCGTTCCGCGGCTCTGCGCCCTCTGCTCTCGGGCGCGTGCCTGAGTCGACGAGCCTCGATCAACGAGCCAGGCGGGACATGTTGCGCTGTTCCGTTCCTCCCGTACCAGAGCAGCCAACTTCCGTCCCTACGGTGGCTCGTGCCGGTCCGGCAGGGTCCAAAGCGGCGGCCCTGGCGGGTGCAGGACGTGCACACGGTCGGTCGCCAAGGACCGATAGGCTGGCCCGGCGAACCGCTCCGGTGGGGCAACAGCAGTTGACAGCGAAGCTTTCTCGAAAGGACGCCCCATGGCAGCCGAAATCATCCCGATCCAACTCGGATTGACGGCCGGTAACGGCCTGACGCTGTGGGCGCCCCGCTGGCGCGAAGAGGGCGAGGAATGGGAGGCATTCCTGGGGCATGACGAGAATCTTTACGTGTTCCCGACTCCGGCTCATCTCGCCGCCTTCATCCGGAGTAGCGACGAGCACGATTTGGTCGACCACCCCGAGTGGGCGTCCGCCGTCAAGGCCATGACCGACGAGCTGGTGCCTGACGACGACCATCGGTTCGACATCATCGGCGTGCCCGAACTCGTCGCGGAGACGCCTGACATCTGGACGCTCGCCGAATTGTCCGACACGGTCGCGATTCTTCACTCGCTCGCGGAAGTCTGTGATCTCCCCGCGATCGAGGAGGTTCTCGGCGCGGCCGACGGTTTTGCGCTGCTTTCGGCGGGCGAGGAGGCCTTCACCGGCAGGCAGGGTGAGAAGCTCTGGAACGGAATCGGCGCGGTGGTGGTTGCCCGTTGGGATGAAGTGATCGAGGCGCTCGACGGCGTGGTCAAGACGCCGGACGTCGACGCCGCCACCCTGGAGACCGCCGAGGCCGAAGCGGTCGCGACGAACGCGGTCGTCGAGGACGAGGACGACATCGTTCCCGAGTTGGAGGAAGGCGAGCGGGATCCGGAGCTCGCATTCTGGGACGAGATCGGCATCGATTGTGTGGAGATCACAGTCGGCGGCCGCACGGGCTGGACGCTGCGGTGCTATCTCGAGGACGAACCAGTGTTTCTGTCGAAGGCCAATCGCATCAAGGTCTTTTCCTCGGACGAGAAACTCGAGAATTATCTGACGGCGCCCGACGCCGATCACAAGCTGGCTTCCCTCGCTGTCTGGCCGGAAGTACGGAATGCGATCGAAGCGGGTGATGCCGTCGTCGTGGCTGGGGCCGAGAACACCTACAACCTCGACGGTCTCGACGACGCGATGCTCAAAGGTCCCTCCGCCGTCAATCGGAAGCGGCTCGATCTGGCCGTGGAACTGCTGACCGATGCTGCCGCCGCACGCAAGGACGAAGAAACCCAGGACGCGCTCTCGACCGCCACTCCGCTGGCCAGTCTGGTCAGTTCCATCGTGAAACCGGACGCCGACCGGATGGCGCCCGCCCCGCCGTTCGACGACGAAGTGGCGGCCTGGTCGATCCTGGTCGATCGTTTCGCCACCACGCTCGAATGGGACGACCAGGACGCCTGAGGTTCGATAGCAGTCATCGTGCCGAGCGCCGCGAACCAGTTCACTGCGGCTTCGAGTGGCGAGATCGAGCTCGTATCGCACCACCTCGAATCCGGGTTACACAGATCGCGTTCTCGATTCTTTTGCTCCGGACGACTTCGTCAGCCGGAAAGGGAGTCGTACCCGGGTTTGATGATGTCGTCGATGATCGCCAGCCGCTCGTCGAAGGGCAAGAAGGCCGACTTCATGGCGTTGAGGGTGAACCACCGCAAATCGTCCCAGCCGTACCCGAAAGCTTCTGCCAGGCCGGTCATTTCGCTCGTCATCGTGCAACCGCTCATCAATCGGTTGTCGGTGTTCACCGTCACCCGGAAGCGGAGCTCGGTCAACAGGCCGATGGGATGCTTGGCGATCGACTCGGCGGCGCCGGTCTGAACATTGGAGGTAGGCGCCATCTCCAACGGAATTCGTTTGTCGCGCACGTAGGCCGCCAGTCGACCCAGTTGCGGAGTTCCGTCTGCTGCCAGGCTGATGTCGTCGATGATGCGCACCCCGTGGCCCAACCGATCGGCGCCGCACCACTGCAACGCCTCCCAGATCGACGGAAGCCCGAAGCCCTCGCCCGCATGAATGGTGAAATGCGCATTCTCCCGGCGAAGATATTCGAAAGCGTCCAAATGTCGAGTGGGCGGGAATCCCGCCTCCGCGCCGGCGATGTCGAAGCCCGCCACCTCGTTCTCGCGATACTTGACCGCGAGGGCCGCGATCTCGCTCGACCGAGCCGCGTGACGCATGGCAGTCAGCAGCGCCCGTACCCGGATCATGTGGCCGGCGGCCGCGGCAGCCTGCGTGCCGGCAGCGAAGCCGTCGAGGACCGCCTGCACCACCTCGTCGAGGTCCAGGCCCTGTTCGACGTGCAGTTCGGGCGCAAATCGAACTTCGGCGTACACCACGCCGTCGGCCGCCAGATCCTGCACGCATTCCGAGGCGACCCGAATCAATGCTTCCCGACTCTGCATCACGCCGACGGTGTGTAAGAACGTCTCGAGGTACCGCTCCAACGACCCGGAATACGCGGATTCGGAGAACCAGCGGGCCAACTCGACCGGGTCCGTACTGGGCAGCAGGCCGTAGCCCGTCTGCTGGGCCAGCTCGATCAGCGTTGCCGGCCGAACGCCGCCGTCCAAGTGGTCGTGCAGCAGAACCTTTGGTGCGGATCGGATGCTGTCTGCAGTCAAGGCAGTCGGGTTCACGGGCATCTGCCGACGTTACCCGGGGTGGGCGTCACTGCGGCGAACCCACGGCGAACCGCGGATTGCTCGCGGCCGATCAGTCGATGGCCGGATGCGAGCGAGCATTCCGGACGAACCGGCCTGACACCGCGCCGACGTTGCCGGCCGCACCGTTGATCGAGAGGGCGCCGGCGGCGATCCAGTTCCGCGGCGGCCAGAGCGGCCCAGTTGTTCGACCAGCAGTTCCCGACCTCGGGACTGCACTCGAGCCCTGATGTCGACCGCCTTCCCTGGTCTTCTCGCCGCCGCTGACCTGTTCGATCGCGCCCCACTCGGCACCGAAACCGACCGTCGGAACCGACTGCCCGTGAGCTGGGCCTGAAAAAGTAGAGCCGATTGTCGGTGAGCTGTCCTACAGTCCCGTACATGGCGGATCTGATCGTGGTGCAGGGGCTGGTCAAGAAGTTCGGGGACACCACCGCACTCGACGGTGTCGACCTGACAGTGGCGGAGGGCACCGTGCTCGGTTTGCTCGGACCCAACGGCGCAGGCAAGACGACGGTGGTGCGCATTCTCACCACGCTGCTCACGGCCGATGCCGGCCGGGCCGAGGTCGCCGGGCTCGACGTGGTGGCCGACGCCGACCAGGTGCGCGCCATCATCGGCCTGACCGGCCAGTACGCGGCGGTCGACGAGTATCTGACCGGGTTCGAGAACCTGGAGATGGTCGGTCGGCTCTACCACCTCGGCAAGAAGGAGTCCCGACTTCGGTCCGCGGACCTGCTGGAACGCTTTGGGCTGGCCGACGCCGCTCGGCGACCGGCCAAGACCTATTCCGGAGGCATGCGCCGGCGCCTGGATATCGCGGCGTCCCTGATCGCCCGTCCACGAGTGCTGTTCCTGGACGAGCCGACCACCGGTCTGGATCCGCGCAGCCGCCAGGGCATGTGGGACTTCATCGCCGACCTCGTCAGCGATGGAACCACCATTCTGCTGACCACCCAGTACCTGGAAGAGGCGGACCGGTTGGCGCACCAGATGGTCGTCATCGATCACGGCACGGTGATCGCCAGAGGCACCGGGGACCAGCTCAAGAATCAGGTCGGCGGCCAGCGGCTCGAGTTCGTGGTGGCCGACACCGCCGACCTCCCGGCTCTGGCCGGGATCCTTGCACCTCTGGCCATCGACGCCCCCACAGTCGACGAGCAGGCTCGGTCGGTCAGCCTTCCCGTCAGTCGAGGCGCAGACGACCTGGCGTCGGCACTGGAGCTCTGGCGGGGCAGCGGAATCGAGTTGACCGATGTCGGGCTTCGGCGCCCTGACCTCGACGACGTCTTCCTCACGCTCACCGGTCACGGGGCCGAAGCGGAGGTCGTCGACAACAAGAACAAGACGAAGAAGAAGCAGGAGGTCACCCGATGAGCGCCTTTGCCGATGGCATTTCGGACGGTATCACCATTACCAAACGCAATCTGATCAAGGTGAAGCGGGTACCTGATCTGATTGTTTTCGCCACTCTCTCGCCCATCATGTTCGTGTTGCTGTTCGTCTATGTCTTCGGCAGCGCCATTCCTATCCCGGGGATCAGCTATGCCGAATTCCTGCTACCCGGCATCTTCGTGCAAACGGTGATCTTCGGTAGCACCATCACCGGCTCCAGCCTGGCCGACGACCTGCAGAAGGGCCTCATCGACCGATTTCGGTCCCTTCCGATGGCTCGGTCGGCGGTATTGGTGGGCCGCACGGTGGCGGACATAGGACTGAACATCGTCACGGTTGTCGTCATGTCGATCACCGGCCTGTTGGTGGGTTGGCGTATAAGGTCGTCATTCTTCGAGGCGCTTCTGGGAATTCTGTTGCTGCTGTTGTTCGCCTTCGCGATGTCCTGGCTGATGGCCATCATCGGTTTGCTGGTGCGGACACCGGAAGTGTTCAACAACGCCAGCTTCATCGTGATCTTCCCGCTGACATTCATCGCGAACACCTTCGTCCCTACGGATCACTTTCCCACCGCACTGAAGGCGATTGCCAACTGGAATCCCGTCTCCGCAATAGCGCAGGCAGTTCGGAACCTGTTCGGGAACACCGCGCCGGCCCTGGTGGTGCCGGACGTCTGGCCGCTCCAGCATCCCGTCACCTACACCTTGATCTGGGTGGTTGTCCTGCTCGTCGTATTCGTGCCCCTGGCGGTGCGCACCTATCTTCGAAGCGCGTTGCGCTGATCGAACGGGCGATTGCCGGACGTGGTGGTGCAGTCGGCGACGGTTCGGGGGCCGTCCGTGCATTCAACGCGCAGCATCTGTCCGCAACGCACAGCATCCCAGCCGCACGACATCGACCAGCCTGCTGCTCGGATCAGGCCCCAATGCGGTCGATGATCAGATCGGGTCGGCCGACCGTGTCCCCTGCCACCGAAATTGCGAGGGCGCCAGCCAGATCTGCCAGTGCGTCGGCGAATCGTTCCGGCGTGTCGGTGTGAAGTTCGAAGATCGGCTGCCCGACGGCGACGGCGTCACCCGGTTTGGCCAGACAGAGGATGCCGGCTGCGGCCTGGACCTGGTCCTCCTTGCGTGCTCTGCCGGCGCCCAGCCGCCACGACGCGACGCCGACCTTCAACGCGTCGAGCTCGGAGACCACGCCGGCCCGTTCCGCGACCACAATCTGCCGCTCGCGGGGGGCCGGCAGGGCTGCGTCCGGATTCCCGCCCTGCGCAGCAACCATGGCCCGCCAGCTGTCCATCGCGGCGCCGGAGGCCAACACCCGCGCCGGATCTACGTCCAAACCGGCCAGCGCGACCATCTCTCCGGCCAGGGCCAGCGTCAGCTCTACCACGTCGGCCGGTCCACCGCCCGCGAGAATCTCCACCGATTCGGCCACCTCCATAGCGTTGCCGACCGCCACCCCCAGCGGCACCGACATGTTCGTCAGCAGCGCGGACACCCGAACGCCGTGGGCGTTCCCGAGTTCCACCATCGTCCGCGCCAATTCGGCTGCCCGATCTATCGATTTCATGAACGCGCCCGATCCGACCTTCACATCCAGCACCAACGCGTCGGTGCCCTCGGCAATCTTCTTGCTCATGATGGAGGCAGCGATCATCGGAATCGATTCGACCGTGGCGGTGACGTCGCGCAGCGCATAGAGCTTGCGGTCAGCGGGTGCGAGATCTGCAGAGGCTGCGCAGATCACGGCACCGACCTCCGACAGCTGGCGAATCATCGCATCCGGCGGCAGTACGGCGGTCCAGCCGGGAATCGACTCCATCTTGTCCAGGGTGCCGCCGGTATGACCGAGCCCGCGTCCCGACAGCTGCGGAACCGCCGCTCCGCAGGCGGCGACCAGCGGCGCCAACGGTAGTGAGATCTTGTCCCCCACCCCGCCGGTCGAGTGCTTGTCCACGGTGGGGCGGCCGACGCCGGACAGATCCATTCGGATCCCGGAGCCGATCATCGCCGCTGTCCACCTGGCGATCTCGCCCGGCGTCATGCCGTTCAGCAGGATCGCCATCAACAGCGCCGACATCTGCTCCTCGGCGAACCCGCCTGCGGTGTAGGCGGCAATGGTCCAGTCGATCTGCGCATCCGTCAAAACGGCCCGATCGCGTTTGGCTGCGATGACATCAACGGCGGCGAATCCCGAACCGGCCACGAAACTCCTCAGAGGTAGAACCAATCGACGGACGAAAGGGCAGGCGTTACACCGGCAGGTGCTCTGGCCCGAAGGCATCCGGCAGCACCCAGGACATCGGCTGGATACCGGAGGGGGTGTCCACCAGCAGTTCTGGGCCACCGAACTCGTAGATCACCTGCCGGCACCGGCCACACGGCATCAACAGGTCCCCCACACCCGACCGGCAGGCCAGCGCCACCAGTCGACCGCCGCCGGACAGGCGCAGTTGGCCGACCAGCGTGCATTCGGCGCACAGCCCCAATCCGTAGGAGGCGTTCTCGACATTGCAACCGGTGATGATGCGGCCGTCGTCGACCACCGCCGCAGCACCGACCTGCAGACCGGAATAAGGGCAATGGGCCTGCTGTGCGGTCTCGACGGCCAACGCCCGCAATGCCTCCCAGTCGAAATCCATCAGCTCTCCCCCTTGCGATAGACAAGTCCGTCGGCCTTGGGCATGCGTAGCTTCTGCGAGGCCAGACCCATGACCAACAAAGTGATCGCATACGGTGCGGCTTTCACCAACTGGTCCGGGAGGGTATCGGTCTCGAAGAACCACCAGGCCGAAAGCACAGCAATCACCAGCGCAACGGAGGCGACCACCCGGTGCCCGTTGCGGAACTGCAGCACCGCCACGAGCAACAACACAATCGCCAGCAGGATCAAAAAGGCGTGCATGGCCAGCGACGAGGCGTCGTACTGCTGGACCCCGTCGGTATAGCCGAAAAGCACCGCACCCATTGCCATTCCACCGGGGCGCCAGTTGCCGAAGATCATCGAGGCAAGACCGATGAATCCTCGACCGCCGGTCTGGCCGTCCTGGAACTTGAGGCCGACCACGAGGAACGAACCGGCCAGTCCGGCCAGTCCGCCGGAAATGACCGTGGCTGCGTATTTGTACCGGTACACGTTGACGCCGAGCGACTCAGCGGCATGCGGCGCCTCGCCGACCGAGCGGAGCCGAAGACCAAATCTGGTGCGCCACAACACGAATCCAGATCCGACGATCAACAGCGCGGCCAGGATCGTCAAGGTCGACAGCCCGCTGGTGAGGCCACGCAGAATTCCGGCCAGATCTGAGATGAAGAAAATTTCTTTCTTCTCCAGGGAATCCAACCAGTCCGTCAGGCCCGGAATCGTGATTCGGGTGACGTCGTTGACCGGCGGTGATTGCTTCTGTCCGCCACCCGGCGCGTTGGTGAACAACAGACGGGCCAGGAACAACGTGATTCCCGGCGCCACGATGTTGATCGCGACACCTGAGATGATGTGATCGACTCCGAAGGTGACGGTCGCGAGCGCGTGCAGGAGGCCGCCGAGGGCTCCGCACAGGATGCCGGCCAGCACCCCGGCCCAGGGCCCGTACTGATAACCGATCCAGCCGCACCCGAAGGTGCCGAGGACCATCATCCCCTCGATGCCGATGTTGGCCACACCAGCCCGTTCGGACCAGAGCCCGGAGAGGCCGGCCAGCGCGATCGGCACCGCGGCCGTCAGCGCCGATTGAACAGCGCCGGCGCTGGTGAGATTGTCGGCGCCGGTCCAGACTCGGACGATCGAAACGAGCAGCAACCCTGCGAGCACCACCCCGATCCAGCCGGCCGGACCAGGTCGCAACGACGGTCGCGGGGAACGGCTGGGTGGAGTGACCGGAATCTCCAGAGCGGTCGTCATGACGCCAGCTCCATTCCGGCATGGGTGGGCGGAGCCGCCGACAACGCCCGAGCGACGTCCTTCTGCTCCAGCACGATTCGATACCGCCGGACCAATTCGTAGGCGACCACCACGCTCAGCACGATGACCCCCTGCATGATCGTGACCAGTTCCCTGGGTACCTGCACGCCTTGCAGCGCATTCGAGGACGAATCCAGCGCTGACCAGAGCAACGCAGCGAATGCCATGCCCAGCGGATGATTTCGGCCGAGCAGGGCGACGGCGATGCCGGTGAAGCCGATTCCGGTCGGGAAATTCAGCGAATACGAACCACTGGTTCCGTTGAGCAACTCCGGCATGCCGACCAGACCGGCGACGGCTCCCGAGATGAGCATGGCCGCCACCACCATCTGCTTCACGTTGATTCCGCTGGCCACCGCCGCTGATTCGCTGAGCCCGGTCGCTCGAATCGAGAACCCGAACACGGTCCGGGAAAGTATCAGTGCGTACAGGATCCCGACCAGCAATGACAGCAGGACCAGGGTGTAGATCGGTGTGGTGGAACCGGTCACCGCGATCGTTGAGACCTGCCCGCCGGCGGTGATCTGTTTGGTCCCCACGTTGTTGCCCTGGGCCACCGCCAGCCGGGCCGGATTGAGCAGATACGCGATGATGAAGGTGGCAATGGCGTTGAGCATGATCGTGCTGATCACCTCGGACACCCCGCGAGTGACCTTGAGCAGCGCCGCCACTCCGGCCCACGCTGCGCCGACGACCATGGCGACCACAATCGTGATGAGAATGCGCAGAAATCCCGGCAGCGACGACATGAAACCGGCACCCGCAACCGCGGCGGAAAGCATTGCCGCCAAACGATATTGGCCATCGACTCCGATGTTGAACAAATTCATCTTGAAACCGACCGCGACTGCTACCGCGGCCAGATAGTAGGTGCCGGCCTGGTTGACGGCACCGATGATGACCCTGACCTTGTCGAAGGCGTGGATCATGGCGCTGTAGGCCTGCGGCGGTGAATGGCCGGTCACCAGCAGGACGACGCTCGTGATCACCAGCGCAAACAACAGCGCCCCGACCGGAGCGGCCGCACCGAGCAGTAGGCGGCGAATCGAGAACTTGCCCATCAGGCCACCTTTCCGTTCTCGGCGCCGGTCATCGCGATGCCGAGCTCGTCAGGAGTAACCGTTCGGGGGTCGAGTCGGCCGCCCACCCGCCCGCGCAGGATGACGGTCAGGGTGTCCGACATGCCGATCAGCTCCTCGAGATCGGCCGAGATCAGCAAAACGGCCAGCCCGGCGGCGCGAGCGGTGCGCAGGTGTTCCCAGATTGCGCCCTGCGCGCCGACATCGACACCCCTGGTGGGGTGTGCGGCGATCAGCAGGACCGGTTCTTCGCTCATCTCCCGACCCACGATCAGTTTCTGTTGATTGCCGCCGGACAGCGACGTCGCCTTCACCTCGATCCCGGGCGTTCGGACATCGAATTTTTCCACGATGCGCCGGGTGTCGGCCCTGGCCTGCGAGCGGTTCAGGAACATTCCGGAAGACGACGGCTTGCGCGTCTGATGGCCGAGAATTCTGTTCTCCCAAAGACTGGCGTCCAGAATAAGTCCTTGCCGGTGACGATCTTCCGGAATGAAACCGATTCCGGCTTCGCGACGCCTGTTGGTGTTCGTGCCGGTCAGATCGCGGCCGGCCAACTCGATCCGACCGGCCGAAGCGTGCCGAATTCCCATGATGGTGTCGACCAGCTCGGCCTGCCCGTTTCCCTCGACGCCGGCGATGCCCACCACCTCGCCGGCGTGGATGGTGAGGTTGATGTCGGTGAGCAGGGGGCGCCCGTCCGAACCGACGAGGTTCACCCCGGTCAGTTGCAGAACGACCCGGTCGGTCACCGTCGATTCCCGAAGCTCGGGAACGGGCAGAGCCGAGCCAACCATCATTTCGGCGAGTTCCCGGTTCGTCACCGTTCGCGGATCCGCCGTTCCCACTGTCGTCCCGCGCCGGATAACGGTGATCTCGTCGGCGATGGCCCGCACCTCGTCCAACTTGTGCGAGATGAAGATGATGGTCAGGCCCTCTGCCTTCAATTCCCGGAGATTGCCGAACAGTTCGTCTACTTCCTGTGGAACCAACACGGCGGTCGGCTCGTCGAGAATCAGAATTTTGGCACCGCGGTACAGCACCTTGATGATCTCCACCCGTTGTCGAGCGCCCACTCCGAGCGTCTCGACCAACTCGTCGGGATCCACGCCCAGCCCGTACCTCTCGGCGGTCTCGCGAATGCGGCTTCTGGCACCCTTGGCGTCCAGCCGCCCACCGGACACCGGTTCGGCGCCGAGAACCACGTTCTCCCAGACCGTCAGATTGTCGGCGAGCATGAAGTGTTGATGCACCATGCCGATTCCGGCGGCAATTGCATCGGCAGGCGAGGAGAAGACGAGCGTGCGCCCGTCCACGGCGATGGTGCCTTCCTCGGGCCGATGCATCCCGTAGAGGGTTTTCATCAGAGTCGACTTACCGGCGCCGTTCTCGCCGACCAGTGCGTGGACGGTCCCCCGGCGCACGGTGATGTTGATGTCCGAGTTCGCGATCACACCGGGAAATCGCTTGGTGATTCCGGTCAATTGGACCGCAGGTGGGGCGGCAGCGGCCGGGAGTGCGGAAGACGCCTGCTGACTGGACATCGGTCCCCTTCGACGAGGCTCTGGCGTGGGAGAGATCCGTCGATTCTGCCCTGCCCGGACACCGATCCGCGCGACACGGCGCAGGCCGGCTGGAACTGCCGGAAATCGCAAAGGGCCCGGGCTCCGGCAGTTGACGAACCTGCCGAAGCCCGGACCCTAGAACGTCGAGATCAGCCGACCTTGGTCGGAACCTTGATCTTGCCGCTGATGATGTCCGCCTTCAGTTCGTCCAGCTTCGGCTTGATGCTGTCGATCTGCCCACCGGAGGTCGAGAAGTCGACGCCGCCGGCCTTGAGGTCGTAGATGTGCTGACCGGTCAACGGCTTGCCGTTCACGCCACTGGCGATGAAGTCGAAGACCGCGACGTCGACCTTCTTGATCATCGACGTCAGGATCACGGACTTGACGTCGGCGAGCGAGGGCAGGTTGTACTGATCGGAATCGACGCCGATGCCGAGCTTCCCGGCGGCCTTCGCGGCCTTGAAGACACCGGCTCCGGAACCACCCGCGGCTGCGTACACCACATCTGCCCCACCGTCGTACATACCCTTGGCGATCGTCTGACCCTTGTCAGGCGCATTGAATCCACCGAAGTCCGGCGGCTCGGTGATGTACTTGTCGTCGATCTTGATGCTCGCCTTCGTCGCCTTGGCGCCGGCATCGAAGCCCGCCTGGAACTTCTGGATCAGCGGCGTGTTCACGCCGCCGATGAAGCCGATGTGGCCGCTCTTCGACTTCAGTGCAGCAGCGGCGCCGACCAGGTAGGACCCTTGCTCCTCGGCGAACGTCAGGTTGGCGATGTTCGGTCCGGTATCGGTGCCCGGGGTGAAGTCGTCGATGATCGCGAAGTGAACCTTCGGGTTCGCCTTGGCGACCGTTCCCAGCGGTCCTGCGTAGGCGAACCCAACCGCGACGATGTCGGTGGCACCGTCGTCGACCAGCTGGTTCAGCCGATCTACCTTCGCAGAATCCGGTTCCCCGGACGTCGCCTCCAACTCGCCGGCGACCTTGACTCCCGCATTCTTGGCCTTGTCGAGACCGCGCGCGGCCGCGTCGTTGAACGACTGATCGCCCCGACCGCCCAGGTCGTACGCCAGGCCGACGCTGACCTTGCTGGGATCGCCGGTGAACGTAGACGCAGCAGGCCCCGACGTCATCGCACCCGACGTCATCGCACCCGACGTCATCGCACCCGAGGTCATCGCACCGGACGTCATGGCACTGGAGGTCATCGCGCCAGAGGTCATCGCACCGGACGTCATGGCACTGGAGGTCTTCGCGCCAGAGGTCATCGCACCGGACGTCATGGCACTGGAGGTCTTCGCGCCAGAGGTCATCGCACCGGAAGTCGCGGCGGCGGAGGAGGTGGCGGCTGAACTCGTCCCTGCGCCACCGGCGGGGGTGCTCTTGGAGCCACAGGCGGTCAGCACGAGAGCCGCTGTGGCGACCCCGGCAATCACTGTCAAGCTACGTACGCGCAGCACGTGTTCTCCCTTTTCCCTGTCCGGCCCGCCCTCGGTCGAGGGCGCGCTGCATCGAGCGAACTTGCCCCGACGAGCCAATACCGCTCGGACGCTACCGCCACGCTGCCCACCGCAGACAGACCCAGCGCCGCTCCGTGACCGAATCGTGCTCGAATGCCCCGACCGACCGTAAATCCTCTACGAAAAGGCGCCCGTGGCGGTGACCCGTCCGGCGCAGCCCTGGCGACCGGACCGGCCGACTCACCTGGTCGGCGCTCTCCAAACCTTGGTATACCTCGCTCAGATGAACCCTGTGTGTCAACAGCGTCACATGACGCAAGGTCGCGGGCCGTGTAAGGCCGGGGTTAGCATCGCTGGAGCCGCTGAACATCCTTTACCCGACGCTGCCGTCGACGGCGACGGCGAGTTCCAGGCGCCGGACCCTCTCGGCGGACATCTTTCGGAGGTCTCAACCACCATGTCCTCATCCACCGTCCTCCGGCCAGGGGGAAGTGGCGTCCCGAAACCACGCCGAGGCTCCCTCTACAAGGGCGCCGAAGGCATGTGGTCCTGGGTCGCGCACCGCGTCACCGGCGTCCTGACGTTTTTCTTCCTGTTCGCACACGTGCTCGACACCGCGTTGGTCCGCGTGTCCCCCGAGTCCTACAACAAGATCATCGAGACCTACAAGAACCCGCTGGTCAACCTGATGGAGGTCGGCCTCGTCGGAGCGGTGCTGTACCACTCCCTCAACGGTATCCGGGTGATGTTGATCGACTTCTGGGCGCGGGGCGCCCGACACCAACGAAAGATGCTCTGGATCGTGGTCGGAACGTGGATCGTCGTGATGATCCCGACGGTCTACTTCATGCTCGAGTTCACGGTCCGCAAGATGCTGGGTGACGCGTCATGACCGCCGCTTATGACCCGCCGGCCACCCGCGGCATCGAGGCCCCCCGGGCGCCGAAGAAGCGGGTTGCCGCGCGCCGGTCCAACTTCGAGATGTACTCCTGGCTCTTCATGCGCCTGTCCGGCATCGTGCTGGTCGTTCTGGTGCTCGGCCACCTGCTGATCATGAACGTGTTGGACAGCGGTGTGCACCGCATCAACTGGGCGTTCGTCGCCGGCCGGTGGGCGTCACCCTTCTGGCAGATCTGGGATCTGACAATGCTCTGGTTGGCCGAGATCCACGGTGCGAACGGGCTCCGGACCATCATCAACGACTATTCCCGTAAGGACGGCACCAGATTCTGGCTGAGCATCCTGCTGGCCGCCTCGGTACTCCTCACGCTGGGCGTCGGCACGTTCGTCATCTTCACGTTCGATCCCAGCATGGCCAAGTGAATACGGAGCATCATGCAATTCCATCGCTATGACGTTGTCATCGTCGGTGCGGGCGGCGCCGGGATGCGGGCGGCCATCGAATCGACCCAGCGCGCCCGTACCGCCGTGCTGACCAAGCTGTACCCCACCCGGTCGCACACCGGCGCGGCCCAGGGCGGAATGTGCGCTGCGCTGGCCAACGTCGAGGACGACAACTGGGAATGGCACACCTTCGACACCGTCAAGGGCGGCGACTACCTCGTCGACCAGGACGCCGCCGAGATCATGTGCAAGGAAGCCATCGACGCGGTGCTGGATCTGGAAAAGATGGGCCTGCCCTTCAATCGCACGCCCGAAGGCCGAATCGACCAGCGCCGCTTCGGCGGCCATACCCGGAACCACGGCGAAGCCGCTGTGCGCCGGGCCTGTTATGCCGCCGACCGCACCGGCCACATGATTCTGCAGACGCTGTACCAGAATTGCGTCAAGCAGGGTGTGGAGTTCTTCAACGAGTTCTACGTGTTGGACGTTCTGCTCACCCAGGGCGAGAACGGTCCGATCTGCACCGGCGCGGTGGCCTACGAATTGGCGACCGGAGAGATTCACGTCTTTCACGCGAAGTCCGTGGTGTTCGCCACCGGCGGTGCCGGCAAGGTCTTCAAGACGACGTCGAATGCGCACACGTTGACCGGTGACGGAATGGGCGTGGTGCTGCGCAAGGGGCTGCCGCTGGAGGACATGGAGTTCTACCAGTTCCACCCGACCGGACTGGCGGGCCTTGGCATTCTGTTGACCGAGGGCGCGCGCGGCGAGGGCGCCATCTTGCGCAACGCCTCGGGCGAACGGTTCATGGAGCGGTACGCGCCCACCATCAAGGACCTGGCGCCCCGCGACATCGTGGCTCGCTCCATGGTGATGGAGGTGCTCGAGGGCCGCGGCGCCGGCCCGAACAAGGACTACGTGTTGCTGGACTGCACGCACCTGGGCGCGGAGGTGCTGGAGACCAAGCTTCCCGACATCACCGAGTTCGCCCGCACCTATCTCGGCGTGGACCCCGTGACCGAGCCGGTGCCGGTCTTCCCGACTGCGCACTACGCGATGGGCGGCATTCCCACCAATGTTCGCGGTGAGGTGTTGCGGGACAACGTCAACGTGGTGCCCGGGATGTATGCGGCCGGAGAATGCGCCTGCGTCTCGGTGCACGGGTCGAATCGTCTCGGCACCAATTCGCTGCTCGATATCAATGTCTTCGGAAAGCGCGCGGGTATTGCCGCCGCCGAATACGCCAATTCCACCGACTTCGTGCACGACGCGCTGGAGGAAACGACGTCCCCGTCGCTGTTCGTCGAGCACATGGTTTCTTCGCTACTCGATTCCACCGGATTCGAGCGAGTGGCTGATATTCGAATTGCCTTGCAGGCCACGATGGATGCCAATGCCGCCGTGTACCGGACCGAGAAGACGCTCAAGACTGCGCTGACCGACGTGCAGGGCTTGAAGGAGCGGTACAAGCAGGTTTCCGTGCAGGACAAGGGCAAGCGGTACAACACCGATCTGCTGGAGGCCGTCGAACTGGGCTTCCTGCTGGACCTGGCCGAAGTCATGGTGGTCGGCGCCCTGACCCGCACGGAATCCCGCGGCGGTCATGCGCGCGAGGACTATCCGAACCGGGACGATGCGAACTGGATGCGACACACCATGGCCTACAAGATGCCTTCTGCCGCGGACGGCCTGGAAGGCAGCGACATCCGGCTCGACTACAAGCCTGTCGTGATGACCCGATACCAGCCGATGGAGCGCAAGTACTGATGACCACCACCATCGGCGACACCGGCATCGCTCCAGAAGCGGGCCACCCCGGGGCACTGCCACCCGTGCCCGAGGGCGCGATCATGGTGACACTGCACATCCAGCGCTACAACCCTGAACTCGACGACGCGCCGCACAATGAGTCGTACCGGATTCCCGCGCTGCCGACCGACCGGGTGCTCAATCTGTTGCACTACGTCAAGTGGTACATCGACGGCAGCCTGACCTTCCGGCGGTCATGCGCGCACGGCGTCTGTGGTTCGGATGCGATGCGGATCAACGGCCGAAACCGGCTGGGTTGCAAGGTGTTGGTGAAGGACGTGGTGACGGCGAAGAACACCGAGATCACCGTCGAACCGATCAAGGGCCTTCCGCTGGAGAAGGATTTGATCGTCGATATGGAGCCTTTCTTCGAGGCCTTCCGCGCGGTCAAGCCGTTCATGATCACCCACGGCAACGAGCCGAGCCGGGAGTGGATCCAGTCTCAGGCCGACCGCGAGCGGTTCGACGACACCACAAAGTGCATCCTCTGCGCGTGCTGCACCACCTCGTGCCCGGTGTACTGGTCCGAGGACGCCTACGTCGGCCCGGCCGCCATCGTCAACGCCCACCGATTCATCTTCGACTCCCGCGATCAGGCAGCACAGGAGCGACTGGAGATCCTCTCAGATTCGGAGGGGGTCTGGCGCTGTCGTACCACCTTCAACTGCACCGACGCCTGCCCCCGCGGCATCCAGGTCACCAAGGCGATCCAAGAAGTAAAACGCGCCTTGATGTTCCGTCGCATCTGACCCCGGTCGGTTGCGCTGACCCCAGCGCAGCTGCAGCACCGCGGGGCGCAGCTCCGCGCGCATCGCGGTGCGCAGCCGCGCGCATCGCAGCGCAACCGCGCGCACTGCAACCAACTCGGATTGGACACAACCCGCGCGGGAGCGTCCGACGGTTCGGTCCAACGCAGCGCGCAGGGCAGCCCACTGCAACCGCGCGCATCGCAGCGCAACCGCGCGCACTGCAACCACCGCACACCGGACAAACCCCCGCGGACGCGTCCGACGGTTCGGTCCAGCGCAGCTGAGCGCATCGCGGTGTGCAGCACTGCAACCGCGCGCATCGCAGCGCAACCGCGCGCACTGCAACCACCGCACACCGGACAAACCCCCGCGGACGCGTCCGACGGTTCGGTCCAGCGCAGCTGAGCGCATCGCGGTGCGCAGCACTGCAACCGCGCGCATCGCAGCGCAACCGCGCGCACTGCAACCACCGCGCACCGGACACAACCCGCGCGGAGCGTCGCTGGGCGGACGCTCGATCATCGAGTAGGCGAGAGTCGCGCACTGCGGTCGAACGCTTGGAGAAGTCGGTGGTGAATCAGTGCGGGGCTCTGCAGGTCGCTCCACATCCAACGAACGACGATCCAGCCGGTCCGCTCAAGAGCTTCGGCTCGCCTCTTCTCGGCGATCAAAGCGTCGGTGGCACCAAGGCTGAGGGCCTGGGTGGAGCCATACTTGATCCGGCCGTCGAACTCCCCGATCACTTTTCGCTGCACGTAGGCAAAATCAGCTCGCGCCAGCCACACGCCATCGACGTCGTGCACATTCACCTGGAGTTCGGGCGGCTCCAGACCCATCCGAAGGATCGCTACCCTGCTGCGCGATTCTCCGACGCTTTCGCTGCGACCATCGGCAAAGGCAACAACTCGCGCGGCACGGTAGCACCCGGCCCGCCCGCGTTGGGACGCCAATCCGTCCAGAAGCTCCTCTCGCGTGGTGAGACCGCGACGAAGCGCCTCGTCAGCAGCGACGACACCGGTTTCGAAAGGTTCGGTCCGAGCCACATCGATCACGGTGCGGGTTACCGAGGTCACCGAAAGCCCGTTCACCGCGACGATGTCCCCCTCGACCAACGATGCGGGATGTAGGTGCAGCGTCCGAGTCCGCCGCCCCCCGCCAGTGATCCTTCTACTGATATGGACCGGAAGGAGACGAGTCGGCCACAGCGCCAGGTCGTGCAAAGCCGCAGCCGACACGTGACTGACGACGGCACCCGAGCCGAGCTTGGGCACGGTCGCGGTGACCACGAGCGCGTGCCGCTCCCATGGCTGTATCGAGGCCTGATCAGCCGTTAAGGAATACGCACCTCGTCTGACGGGCGTTACGATGCCCGCGGCCCTGAGCCGGCGGATTCCCCGATCGTCGTCGCCCATCTGTAACAGAGTCGAGCGCTGCAGGATCGTAGGCGACACTTCGGAATTGGTCCTCATACGATCCATCTGACCGCCGAGGACAGCATTTTGGCGAGGGTGGCGCGGCCATTGTGGACAGCACTTCGGCATGGGGACACCCCCGCGACCGGCGTCCCGCGCGCTTTGCTGCCGACACGCGCCGGTTGCAACGCGCGCGACCGTCTCGAACGCGAGCGCATCGCCCGGCGAGCCACCCGCGAACGTGAGCGAAGCGTCCGGATAGCCACGCGCGAAGGCGAGCGCGTCGCCCGGCCTGCCGACAGGCCGCGGCGAGCGAATCGCCCGGCCGGCCACCCGCGACCGGCGTCCCGCGCGCTTTGCTGCCGACACGCGCCGGTTGCAACGCGCGCGACCGTCTCGAACGCGAGCGCATCGCCCGCCTGGCCACCCGCGAACGTGAGCGAAGCGTCCGGATAGCCACGCGCGAAGGCGAGTGCATCGCGCGGCTGGCCACCCGCGAACGCGAGCGAAGCGTCCGGATAGCCACGCGCGAAGGCGAGCGCATCGCCCGGCCTACCGACAGGCCGCGGCGAGCGAATCGTGCGGCTGGCCACCCGCGAACGCGAGAGAAACGCCCGGCGTTCCACCCGCGAAGGCGAACGCGTCGCCCGGCCTGCCGACAGATCGACACGAGCGCATCGCGCAGCCGCCCCGGGCATCTTCCCAACGGCCGCAACTGCCAGATCGAGGAAAACCGGTCAGCGCCGGCGGCGCGCCCAACCCCAGCCCAGCAACGCGCCTACCCCGAGCAGACCGGTGACCTTCGGTTTCCAAATCCCCTCATCCAGGCGAACGGCCGGTGCCGCATCCACCGACTCGCCGCTCTCCGGCGAAATGGCCGATCCGGCTGCCTTCGACTGCGGGCCGCCGTCGGCGGTCGAGATCCAGGCAGCGACGAACAACACCATGGTCGCGGTGAGATTGAAGAACAAGAGCAGGCCGATGATCGAGCCGAAGACCTGGGCCGTGGCGGAGGTCGTCAATTTCGGCAGCAGAAAGGTCAGCGCGAATTTCAGGATCTCAAAGGCCACCGCCGCGATGATCGACCCACGAACCAGTGCTTTTCGGGTTCCCTTCATGTCCCGCGGCGGCAGAATCGTATAAACCCACATGAAGATCAGAACATCGGCGGCCATGGCCAGCAGGATCGGAACAATGGTGAAGACCGGCTTCAGTATCGCCACATCATCCAGGCCCAACCAGCCCAGGACCAGCTTCTGCGCCCACGCCCCGCTGGCGGTGAGACTGAGGGAAACTACGATCGCGAGACCAAGACCGGCGAGCGAACCGAGGTTTCGCAGCAGATTCTTGAGAAAACTGTCCTTCGCCATCTCCTGGTCGGCATCGAAGTCGGGCCGCCATTGGGCCTGCACCGCGCTGCGGACATTGCCCATCCAGCCGATCCCCGAGTAGAGCGCGACCACCAAACCGACGATACCGACGGAAAGCCGTGCGCTGACGGCCTTGTCCAACACCTTCCCGATGGTGTCCGAGAGGCCGCCGGACGCACCGGGAATCTGCTTGCTGATGCCCTCCCGTAGCCCGTTCAGCAAATCCGGATGGGACGACAGGATGAAACCGGCGACGGAGAACGACAACATCAGGATCGGTATCAGGGCAAGAAAGGAGAAGTAGGTGATGGCAGCGGCGAACGACGTACCGAGCCGTTCGTTGAACCGACCCACGGCCCGAATGACGTGCGTCACCCATTTCTTCGCCGTGAGAGCGGCTATCCGGGCTTTCACCGTACCGGCCGGTGGTCGGACGCCGGGTGTCTGCGGCGAGTCGGCGGCCGCCCCCGCCGGTTTTACCTTTCGAAGCTCTACTCCGGTCACAACCTGTGCCTCCCAGTGGGCCGTTCAGCTCTTGCTGCAGAAATCGTTCGGGTCCAAGCGGGACAGCCGGAATCAGGAAAGGAAACCCACTCTGTCGTATACGGTCGCAACCGTCTGGGACGCTACCGCCGACGCGCGTACGGCGCCCGCTGCCAGGATGCGGTCGAGTTCGGCAGGATCGGTCAGGTACCCGTTCACTGCGGTCTGCAGGGGCGTTACGAAGTCCGTCCAGACCGTGGCCAGGTCGCTCTTCAGATCGCCGTAGCCCTTGCCCTGGTACGACGTCTCGAGGTCCGCGATCGGCGTGCCGGTGAAAACCGACAACAATGACAGCAGGTTCGAGACACCGGGTTTGGTTTCCGCGTCATAGCGAATCTCGCGCTCGGTGTCCGTCACCGCTGACTTGATCTTCTTGACCGAGGCCCTGACATCGCCCAGCAGGTCCAACGAGCCGCCGGGCGAGGACTTGCTCATCTTTGCGGTGGGCTCGGACAGATCGTAGATTTTCGCGACCGTCTTGAGGATGAAGGGCTCCGGCACGGTCAGCGTTTCACCGAAGCGGGCGTTGAAGCGCTGCGCCAGATTCCGAGTCAACTCCAGGTGCTGACGCTGGTCCTCCCCCACCGGAACCGCGTCGGCCTGGTAGGCGAGAATGTCGGCGGCCTGCAGGATCGGATAGGTGAAGAGCCCCACGCTGGTGACTCCGCCCTTTGCGGACTTGTCCTTGAACTGCGTCATCCGCCCGGCCTCACCGAAGCCGGTCAGACATTCGAGCACCCACGACAGTTGGGTATGTGAAGGCACCTGGCTCTGGACGAAAAGCGCGGATCGATCGGGATCGATACCCAGGGCAAGCAACTGCGCGGCAGCGATCCGGGTGCGTCGGCGAAGCAGGGATGGGTCGTGCTCGATGGTGATCGCATGCAGGTCGACGATGGAATAGAACGTTTCGTGGGTTGCCTGCAGATCGACCCATTGGCGGAGCGCGCCGAGATAGTTGCCGACATGGAAGGAATCCGCCGTGGGCTGGATGCCGGACAGGACGCGAGGTCGACGTGGAGAAGGAGCCATGGGGACGATCCTTCCACCCCGAACGGGACGGCCGAGCACGAGCGCGTCGAACGTGGGCTGCTAGCGCCGGGGGGTCACGCGCGACGATTTTTCAGCACCCAGACCGACGCTCCGGTCCTGAACCCCTGCCATCGTCGGCGCCAGCGCGATCCGGAGGGCACCGGCCGGAACCTGACCGATGGATTCCGTCGGCGGATCGGCACCGGGGAGTACCGGATCATTGGACGGTTGCGCCCGGACGGCCGAACCCACCTTGATCCTGGCAATCCGCCGCGCCTCCATCGAGGCAACGGTCAACGTGCGGCCGTGCACCGTCACGGTGTCGCCATCGAGAGCAAGTCGACCGAGTTGCGCCATCATGAATCCCGCCGCGGTGTTGTACGGCCCAGGAGGCAGTTCCAGCCCCGACGCCGCCCGGAAGTCATCCAGATTGAGCATTCCGTCGACCTCGCCGGCCTTCGCGGTCGGCGCCGCTCCCGGCCGGTCCTGCAACATCATCTCGCCGACGATTTCCTCGACCAGGTCCTCCAGCGTGACGATGCCGTCCGTCCCGCCGTACTCGTCGACCACAACCGCGAGGTGCTGTCCGGCGCTGCGCATCTCGTGGAGGGCGTCCAGCACCCCTTTCGTTCCGGGAACGACGGCCACCGGCGTGGCGATGTCCGCCACCGTCGCCGCCCGCCCGAGGGGATGAGTGGGAACGATCAGGTCTCGCAGGTGTACGACGCCGACCACCTCGTCGGCGTCCCGCCCGATCACCGGGAAGCGGGAGTGCGGATGCGAGAGCGCAAGACGCGCCGCGCGGGAGATGGTGAGCGAGGCCGACAGGAAATCCACTTCGGGCCTCGGGACCATCACCGCCCGAACGTGGGTGTCCTCGGCGTCGAAGACGTCGGCGATCATCCGGCGCTCGACGGAGGTGAGTGATTCGTGGGCGGCCACCAAGGATTGCAGCTCCTCCGCGGTGATCTCGTCCCCGGTCGCCTTCGGGTCGCCACCCAGCAGCCGGACCATCACATCGGTGGAGTGGCCGAGCAGCCAGACCGCCGGACGAAAGAGTCTGGCCAGCACTGAAAGTGGCCCGGCAGCGAACAGGGCGATCGCCTCCCGCCGCTGCAGTGCCAGGCGCTTGGGCGTCAGTTCTCCGAGCACCAGGGAGAAGAACGAGATGATCAGCGTGACGCCGATCAAACCGAGCGGGGCGGCGGCACCCTTGTCGACGCCCCGGTCGACCAGCCAGCCGGCGACTCGCTCGGAGACGGTCGCGGCACCGAACGCCGACGAGAGCATGGTCGCGACCGTGACACCGATCTGCACTGCGGCCAGAAAGCGGTTCGGATCGGCGACCAGACGTTCCAGCCGGCGTCCGCGCGCTCCCTGGTTGGCCGCCAGTTGGCGAACCTGACTTTCCCGCAGCGAGATCATGGAGATTTCGGCGGCATTGAAACATCCGCCGATCAGGATGAACAGCGCAACGAGCCCGATCTCTTCCAGCAGGACGCCCATCAGGCCGACCGACGACGATCAGAAAACACGGGTGCACCGGATAGCGGAGGTTCCACAGCACCTCATGTTACGTGCATGGCGATCGAATGAATCCTGCTCGGCTGGGCCCCGTCGCGTCCGGTGCGTCCCGCCGCGATTCCCCGGTGCGTCCTGCCGCGATTCCCCGGTGACCGGGCCACCGGTCGTCGCCCGGCGGCAGTGGCCCTGACGTACCGTTTCCTCCAGAACGGCTCCGTCGTGGAGAACCTGTCCGTCCGGGGTTCTCCAGCGGTCGTCGTTCGGGCAGAAACGGGGAACAGAGCGTTGATGAATTGGCGGAAGCTGTTCGCGGGAGTTGCGCTGGTCACGTCGACGACCCTGGTCGTCTCGGCGTGCCAAGTATCCGGAACCGCAGAACCGAACGCGGCCGCTGTCGCATCGATGGCGGCATCTTCCGCCGCGCCGGCCACCTCGTCCTCGACACCAGCGACCGGATCAGGTCGCGAATCGCCGGCGGAGGTTTCGACGATCGGAAAAACCGCCGCGTCGGCGACTGCGCCCAGCCCGAGAACCGGAACGGCTGCGACGTCCGGCACCATCGAAGATCACTCCACCAGCGAATTGCCGTCCACCCCCGGTGATCCGGCATCCACCAGTCCGGGCGCCGGCCCGACAATCACGATGGCAGATGACGGATACCCGGTGAGCGTCATGGTCACCACCATCTGGGCCCGGGCGTTGGTCGCCAAAGGGGTGAAGGTCGGCATCAGAACGATCGGTACGACCGCCATCCAGGTGTCCGCACTCAAGAGCGGGCAGGTGGATCTCGTACAGCAGTACAACAGCGGGCTGCTCCGGTATCTCGACAAAGAATCGAAAGCGGTCAGCCGGGCGGAAGTGGACGCCGCCATTGGGAGAGATGCGCCTACCGGCCTGGCTGCGCTGGATTCGTCACCCGCGACGGATGATGCGCAACTCACGGCGAGCGCGGCAACGGCGTCGAAGTTCGGTTTGCACTCCATTTCCGATCTGTCCGGTCATTTGAAGGACGTGACGCTGCTGCTGCCTGACGACAGCACGGCAAGCACTTTCACCCGTCAATTGTCGAGCTATTACGGGCTGACCTTTCCGGTCACGAAGAGGACCGATTTCGCCGGCACGAAGACCATTGCGGCCATTCGGTCGACCGCGGCCGTCGGCCTGATGGTGGCCAGTCAATTCCAGATCGATGACAACGAATTCGTGGCATTGACCGACCCGGAACATTTCTTTTCCACCGAGAACTTCATCCCACTGGTGTCCAAAACCGTCACCCCAGCGATGCGGACCCTCCTCAACGCCGTATCGGCCAAACTCACCGTGCACGCCCTGCGCGGCCTGCGAAAGCGGGTCGCGCAGGGTGGGGGCAGCTACCCGGAGGTCGCCGACGACTGGCTCGCCTCGGTTGGAATGAAGTAGCCATCGGCGTGATCGGAGTGCCTCCCTGGTGTGCGCGGGCCGCGGAAGCTCGGCTGAAAAACCGTCGGCTGACGTACTGTGGAGCGCGTCACAGCAGTAGCGCGCGGTAGGTCGATGTCGCCCTCAGGAGGAACCCATGAGCTTCACCAGCCCGTTTCCGGACGTGGCGATCCCCGACGTGCTGTTGTTCGACTATTTGTTCGGGAACGTAGCGGACGTGGCGGACTGCCCGGCCCTGATAGACGGCTCGACCGGCGCCGCAACGACCTTCGGCGAACTCCGAGCCCAGATCGAGGCGCTGGCCGGCGGGCTGACCGCGCGTGGGGTCGGAATTGGCGAGGTCTCCGGAATCCTCTGTCCGAACATCCCTGCGTTCGTCACGGTATTCCACGGCATCCTGCGAGCAGGTGGCACTGCGACCACCATCAATTCGCTGTACACCGCCCACGAGATCAGCGAACAACTGCGAAACTCAAAGGCGACCCACCTTTTCACCATTTCGGCGTTTCTTCCTCAGGCCGATACCGCAGCAGCGGCGGTCGGCATGCCGGCGGGCAACGTCGTGCTGATGGACGGTTCACCGGACAATCATCCGGACCGGACCAGTCTTCGATCCCTCCTGACGACCGGAGTTCCCGCGCCCGAGCTCGCACTGGACCCAGCCACTGCGCTGGCCGTGTTGCCGTATTCGTCCGGCACTACCGGCCGGGCCAAAGGCGTCATGCTCACCCACCGCAACCTGGTGGCGAACATCGCGCAGGGCGGCGCTGTCATCGGGGTCACCCAGAACGATCGAATTCTGGCCGTGCTGCCGTTCTTCCACATCTACGGCATGAATGTGCTGATGAACGGCGGCCTCTACCGCCATGCGCCGATCATCACCATGCCGAGATTCGATCTGGCTGAATTCTTGCGCATCATCGCCGAATTGCGGGCCACCTATCTTTATATCGCCCCGCCTATAGCGGTGGCCCTGGCCAAGCACCCGATGGTGGACACCTACGACACCTCGTCCATCCGGATAATTTTTTCCGGGGCCGCACCGCTCGACCAGGAACTGGGTAATGCGGTGGCAATTCGACTCGGATGCACCGTGCGACAGGGCTACGGGATGAGCGAGATGAGCCCGGTCAGCCACACCATTCCGGAGGATCGCGACGACATCCCCTTGGCACAGTCGGTCTGACCTTGCCGAACATGGAGTGCAAGATCGTCGATCCGGCGACCGGCGAGGAGATCGCCGTCCCTGCCACGGGATCCAGCGCTCCCGGAGAACTGTGGTGCAAGGGGCCGAACGTCATGATCGGGTACCTCGCCGACCCGCAGGCCACCGCCGAGACGCTGGATTCCGACGGCTACCTACACACCGGCGACGTAGCAACCGTTTCGGCCGAAGGCTTTGTCGCCATCGTCGACCGGGTCAAGGAATTGATCAAATACAAGGGCTATCAGGTACCGCCGGCGGAATTGGAGGCAATCCTGCTGACCCACCCGCTCATCGCAGACGCCGCAGTGGTCGGGGTCAACGACGACGACGGCGAGGAGATTCCGAAGGCGTTCGTCGTCGTGCAGCCAGAACAGGAACTCACTGCTGCAGAGGTGATGAGCTTCGTCGCGGAACGGGTGGCGCCGCACAAGAAAGTGCGTCGGGTGGAATTCATCCCGGCGATCCCGAAGTCGTCGTCGGGCAAGATCCTGCGCCGAGAGTTGCGCCTTCCCGGCTCAGCGTGACCCATTGCCCGACCGGCCCCGACAGAGTCCTCTGCGGAGCCGGTCGCGGTCAGGCGTGTTGAGCCGCACCCTGGATTGCGTTGTCCGCTCAGGCGTCCAGTCGCGCGGACAGGTTCTCGTCCAGTGCGGCGAGGAACTTCTCCGTAGTGAGCCAGTCCTGCTCCGGACCGATCAGGGCGGCGAGATCCTTGGTCATCTTTCCGCTCTCCACGGTTTTGATGATGACGTCCTCGAGTGTTTCGGCGAAGGCGGTGACCTGCGGGGTTCCGTCAAGCTTGCCGCGATGCTTGAGCCCACCGGTCCACGCGTAGATCGATGCGATCGGATTCGTCGAGGTGGGCTTTCCGGCCTGGTGCTGCCGATAGTGTCTGGTCACCGTGCCGTGGGCCGCTTCGGCCTCGACGACGGAACCGTCCGGGGTGAACAGCACCGAGGTCATCAGGCCCAACGAGCCGAAGCCCTGGGCCACGGTGTCGGACTGCACGTCGCCGTCATAGTTCTTGCAGGCCCAGACATATCCGCCCTCCCACTTCAGTGAGGCGGCCACCATGTCGTCGATCAGTCGGTGCTCGTAGGTGATTCCAGCGGAAGCGAACTGTGCTGCGAACTCTGCGTCGAACACCTCCTGGAAGATGTCCTTGAAACGCCCGTCGTAGACCTTGAGAATGGTGTTCTTCGTGGAGAGGTACACCGGGTAGTTACGGGCCAGTCCGTAGTTCAGCGAAGCGCGGGCGAAGTCCCGGATCGAGGCGTCCAGGTTGTACATGGAGAGCGAGATGCCCGCCCCGGGAGCCTGGAAGACTTCACGTTCGATCGGCTCGGAACCGTCGTTCGGGGTGAAGACCACCTTCAGGGTGCCGGCACTGGGGAATCGGAAATCTGTCGCGCGGTACTGGTCCCCGAAGGCGTGCCGACCCACGATGATCGGCTTCGTCCAGCCGGGTACCAGTCGCGGAATGTTGGAGATGATGATGGGCTCGCGGAAGATGACGCCGCCCAGGATGTTGCGAATGGTGCCATTCGGCGAACGCCACATCTGCTTGAGGCCGAACTCCTCGACGCGCGCCTCGTCCGGAGTGATGGTCGCGCATTTGACGCCGACCCCGTGCTTCTTGATGGCATTGGCGGCATCGACGGTCACCTGATCGTCCGTCGCGTCGCGATTTTCGATCGAGAGGTCGTAGTACTCCAGGTCGACATCGAGGTACGGCAGAATGAGTTTGTCCTTGATGAACTGCCAGATGATGCGCGTCATCTCGTCGCCGTCCAGTTCGACGACCTTGCCGGTCACCTTGATCTTCGCCATTGAAAAACGCCTTTCCCTTGAACCTGTTGCCCCGCCGTTGCCGGGCCGGTCGTACCTGCTCGCGCCGTTCGCGGCGACACCGAACTTTCTTCCAGTACAAGCGTACTGCTGGAAGGAGCCGCCGTTTGTCGCTCTTCGCCGGGAACGCTACCGGCAGGAGGTGCTCCACCGTTCGGAAGGCCACAGCCGAAGGAAGCACCCGTTGCCAGCCAGCAGGAACTCCCTCGGCAGTCGGAACTACCCCGGCAGTTCGAACTACCCCGCAGTTGGAACTACACAGTGGTAAGAATGAACGACTGCGAGGGAGGCACCCGATGGCCGGGCCGATCGACATCGAACCCAACCGGATGGACGCCTGGGTGGGATTTGTGCATGCCCACGCCCAGATGACGGGAAAACTCGGAGCCGACCTGGACGCCGCCGGCCAGGTGTCACTGCGGAGCTACGACGTACTCGTGCAATTGTCCGAAGCCGGCGGTGAACTGCGACTCCGCGATCTGCTTCAGCGCCTGGTCATCTCGCAACCAAGCCTGTCCCGCAAGATCGAGAAATTGGTCACCGCCGGGTTGGTGGGCCGCTCACCCGATCCACGCGATGGACGCGGCCTGGTGATCACCCTGACCGCAACCGGGCGGGCGGCGCTGCTGGCGGCCGCCAAGATCCACATGTCCGGCATCGACCGAGAGTTCGGGCAGCGGCTCACCGACGACGAAGCAGCTGTCCTGGCCACCGTCTTCCGGCGGTTGCGCAACCCGTTGCTCGCCATTCCCGCTCAGAAGAACTGACGTGTCGGCCATCACCGAAAGCGAACTGTGGCGGCTGCCCCGCGTGGTCGGCCCTCCCGATTTGCAGCGTCAGCGGCCGGTGCAATCCGTGACGACGGCGCCCAAGGGCCTTGAAGGTGAGGGCTTCCCCGTGCGACGTGCGTTCGCCGGGGTCGGCGTCGCGCAGCTCGACCCCTTCCTGCACATGGACCAGATGGGCGAAATCGACTACGCCCCAGGCGAACCGAAGGGT
>JAABVA010000625.1_pt1 | contig 43568 bp, 40 predicted proteins | sample 5560331 | NCBI WGS metagenome assembly JAABVA01 (sample SAMN12812661, study PRJNA571458) | rock metagenome | isolation source: Antarctica rocks | place: Antarctica: Victoria Land, Mt New Zealand sud | collected 2016-01-07 | reverse complement strand
ATGACCTGATTTATGACATATGAAACAGCTTTCGACTAGAATGTCTGCTTCTTTGACGCTAGTTAAAATCGCGTCGCGCGACTTTAGCTGATCAGACTTCGAGTGATCGACTGACTGAGTGACAACAATCGCTCTATGAAAGATAGTCTTAGAAAGATCATCAACGCGTTTGATCTTGTCTTTGATCTCTCGCTGATTATTATTCAAATGAATCAGATAGAAATGAATTTCTTTTAGAGAATCAGATTGAACTAGTTGATCTACTCAAACGAATTGAAGACGAGAGTGTATTTTATCTTTCAGATCAGCGATCAGTTGCTTCTCGTGATAGTCTAGATAGAAAGATAAACGTTGAAACTGAGTATAGAATTCATTGAATTTCTTGAATTCTTGAACCAAGTTGTAGTATTCTCTACGAAAGTTGACTTTCTTATTCAAATCATCAAACAACTGAGCTAGCTCTTTCAAAAGATCGTCGACGATTCTATAGAGATTGACACAGTCACGTTCGCATCTAGCTTGAATGATCTCAGCTGCGTCATCAAATAATCTAGAATGTACATAGCTCAATTTGACTCGTTCATTAGAAAAGAGATCGACGTTGATCTCTAGTTTATTCTGAATTTTTTCGTATCAGTTCTCTCAAGTAGAGTTCTTTTCATCAGTAAACAGCGAAGAATCAGGTATTTTTTGAGATCTAGAACGCTCAGAGTAGATGAAATTAGAAGAAGTGTTTTCTTTAGCTTGAAGTCTAGTCTTCAACTCTTTGATTTCGTCTTCTTGTTGTTTATTTAACTCGTAGAGTCGATCTGTTTCTTCATCAAGAGCTAGACTTCGAGTCTTTCAGATTTCGTAGAACACGAGAGATATTATCGTTTCAGCGAATGATTCGTCATCTTCATGAATGAATGATGCAGCACTTGATGATTTCGTTCTTGATTTCGATGAATCAGCATCAGAGATTTGAGAGAAACGATTTCGAAATTCTTCGAAACGCTCTTCAATGAGCGAATGACTAGACATGATGAGTTTTGTTTTGAAAGAGAATCGAACGAATGACGATGCTTGACGATTGAAGAAGAAAGACGTATAGAATGATGTTTAATCTTCAACAAAGAAGATAAGATTTGTTTGTTGATTGATTTGATTGATTCTCTAGCAAACAACGAAGATTCTTTATTGTTGAATCTATCGATCGATTTGATTCTTGAGCAATTCACGAAGATTCTTTATCGTGATTCTCGTAATCGAGTGAACTTTGCATACTTAATGAGCGATAAGTAGTCTAGCAATTCAAACAGTCTTGTCGTTGATTCTATTCAACTCTCTAGTGTTGTTCTATCTTTCGATTATCGTCGATCATCAGGTAAATGAATTTCTTTAGACTCATTCTGTCTAGACGAGTATGTTAAATGAGTAATGAGATCAGTATCATGTGATTAACGAATTCTTAATATAATGTCAGAATCGTGCCTAAATGATACAATCAGTAAAGATCAGAATTGATAGTGCTTAATCTTTAGAGATAGCTATAACTGAATATTAAGAATACAGAAGAAGATTGATACAAAAGCTTCTATTTATGTAATGTTCAGAGACTGTGCTAGGCTTGAAAGAAATGTGTTTGTGACACGAGAAGAATGTGATGTAGATGAACAAGATGTTGATGAAAGAAAAGAGTGTTGAGTCATATCTGAGTCATATCTGAGTCATATCTGAGTCAAATCTGACTAGCTCGCTGATTAGTTCTAATCATTACGCAGAGAACTCGCTAGTGTTCACTGCAAATTGATTAGAGCTTTAGCCTTGTTTAGTCTTGATACGCTCGTAACAAATGATAAGTTTCAAGATTTGAATATTTGATGAAAATATCAATCGATCGTTTGCAGAATCTATCAAAATTTGATTTCTTTTCAATCAAAGATTGTCAATGATTATCTTGTGCTGATCTAGACGAGTTATTAATAAAGACATCATTTCATTCTTATGTTCTTGTATAGTGACTAAGATATACAAAGCATGTGTAATAAATCTTTGATCGAGAGTTTCATCATATGAATGAATCAACTTTGATTTGAACAGTGAAATTGACTAAATATCAAAGCGTTCACATAGCTTTGAAATCAATGAATCATCTATGAACATCATGTCAGTGACTTCGATGTCTATCAGAGCGAAGAATCGAAATATCTTTTCTAGACTACTTAAGATGATGTCAACAATAAATGACTTGAAATCAAATGAATCATCAAGCATATTGATGAAGCAAAATATGAGCATGTCGCTCTCAGTCACTACTTTGACGAAAGCAGATCGTTTTTCGAATTTGCTGCAATTTCATGCATCTGAGCTGACTTGAAACAGTCACATGCTTTATGTTCTGACTTCTTGCATTTGAAGCAGAGTTCTTTCTTAAACAACTTCTCTCTAGCAAAATCAACGTTCAATATTTCGAGTTTCTTTCATGCAGAGATTGAAGCTGAAATCGCAGTAGTGATCGTCGTCAAGATGCTAGCAGTAGAGCGAGTGACTTGAGTAGTTGATGTCTTGAGAGTTGATCGAGCATTCAATTTCGTCAATCAAACGTTGACTTGCATGCAGATGTCAACGAATTCGTTCAAATTCATAGTTTGTTCATTGATCATGACTCGCTGAAGATCTGAGCTAATCTTATGCTGAAGATCATTTAGTAGAGTTTCGTTATTATACTTTAGTTTCACACTAAGTCTCTGAAATTTCATTCAAAATTCATGAAAGAAGATCTTGTTTTGATACAGCTTCAAGAACTGTCGTTGAGTCATGTGATGTCAATTGAAATCATCATACATCTTATTTATGATCGACAGTATCTCTTCTGCTTCAAGAAACGAGTTCGTAATCATGTCTTTCATTTAAAATGCTATGTGTTTGATTGTTGTTTCACTGACTCGACTTTTCACATATGCAATCTTCATTTCTTCAATAAAAAAATGATTCTTGTTCATCTTCAGCTTGTTCTGCATTCAAAACAATCAATTATTCACATTCTGTCTTGAATCTTCAAACAAAGACGAGTCAGATAACTTGATCAACTTCGAGAATCGATTTTTCGAAATCAAAGTGCTTAATTGACTTGATGTCGCTTCTAAATGATGTATAATTACGTTCTTTTTCTTCATCTCTTTCTGTAAATGCGTTCAAACAGCATTCAACGTTGTCTGCGTAGCTTTCAACTCGATGTTGATAGCTTTCAATTCAATATTGATCTTGTTGACATCATTCAACATCTGAATCATGTCATTGTGAGTCTTGATTTCGATGTCATGCTGTTGACATATGTACTTGATAAAAACAACGAGATCGTCTGTTTCATAAGTGCTTATTCAAGCATTCAATTCAGTGCTGATGCTGATCTTGATCATTTCATGATCAAAGAGCAACGCGTTCGTGTTCTTTTCTTCTGATGTTGTTCAATTCTGTGATAAAAGTGATTCTCTTCTAGCATTTTGAAGTTCATAGCGAGCAATGCTCATTAATTTTGATTCTAATTCTGTGCTTCTAGTCATTGTGTGAGTAGAAAATTGCTGATCGAGATTCAACTGAAATTTCTGATTTCAGTTCTAGAACAACGCGTTCATGTTCTTCTGTTCTTCTGTTCTGATGACGAGCTCAGTAAAGAGTTAATCTAAAGCAACGCATTCATGTTCTTCTGTTTTGTTCTAGAAATTTCTTGATTTCTAATAAGTCTTCTGAGCTCGATTTTCGAATTTCGATTCTGATTCGAGTTTGAGTGATGTAGCTTGTTTTTATATCATCTACATGTCGATAACAAGATTGATGAGCTTTGAACTAATGTTATGAGTCTGCATAGAGCGAATCATATGAGTGTATTCTAACTAAAAGTTCAAAGCTGAAGTAGAAAGAAGATGCAACATGACGTGAGTTTTACTCACGAAGGCACGCTAGATCGCTAGCGTGTCAACAACAGCTCTACTCACAGCTCTATACTAGTCTATGTTAGGCTAATCAGACTAATCAGAAGTAACAGAGATGCATGCTTGTAATAAAGACAAACTCAATCAATGTGTTATCAAGATGATTTGACTATAAGAGTAAGAACATTTCTGCAAATCATTTGCTGCTCACTCTGCAGCGAAAGCTGACTAGAATAGAAAGCTTAAATAGCTTTATATTCGTAGCGATCAGAGAACTATACTGTATACGAGTAATTAACAATGTCGAGAAGACGTTCGTTCACAGTATAAGTATGAACAGATATTTAACAGAACATGTCGAAAGCAGACTGCAAGATGAAACTCACTGATGAACATGAATGATTAACGATGTTGAGAAGACGTTCGTTCACAGTGTCAATGAACGAAGATATTTAGCGAAACATGTTGAAAGCAGATCGCAAGATGAAATCTATTGTACATGAATGATTAACAAAGTTGAGAAGATGTCTGTTCACAGTGTCAGTGAAAACATGAGTACGTGTTCAGCAATGCATGTCAGAAGTATGCTGCTGAGAGTCATGATTTTAGCAGTGCAAGAAACGCATTTAAATGAAGTACATTTCTTGAGAAGTAGAATCTCTTAACTTGAATCAACAACTTCGAAAAGCACAAACATTGAAACGTCAACTCATAGAGATTGCAACGTAGCTGAGAAACAGCTTAATTTTGTTGCTGAAACTGTTGATTGCAAACAACTCGTTTCACGTGCAATTGTCAGAGTACTGACAATTCATGAAACAACATATGACTTTAGTAGTAAATTTGTAGTCGAGCTCATCAAGATTTTACAGCAAGAAGATGAATTTGCTGTGAGACTAAAAGCAGACGAAACGACGAGTATATGAAAGAGTGACATCGAAGCTTGAACATTGAATAGTCAAGAAATGATAAAATACAATGAATCATTGTATGTTTCAAAAGATCTTTCTGTCAGAGAAGAGTTATTAAAATGTCATCATGATGATTCATTAATGAAGCATTTTGATGCTGACAAGATCAGCGAGTTATTAGATCGTAAATATTACTGAAAAAGTATGATCAAGAATGTCAAAGAGTATATAAATACTTGTGACATTTGTCAGAGAGTAAAAATAAAACATCATCTATCATATGATGAGTTGAGATCATTATCTCAATTCACAGATTCATGAAAAGAAATCACTATGAATTTCATAACAGATTTGTCGTCTAGTAAATGAAAAGAAGTCATGTATGACTTGATTCTTGTGATAGTTAATCATTACACGAAGATGACGCGTTATCTGTCTACAAAGAAGACTCTGACTGTCATAAAGTTAGCAGAGTTGTTCTTTGAGCAGATTGCTCTAAAATATGAGATATCAAATGATATAATTATTGATAAAGATAGTCTATTTATCAATGCGTTCTGATCAGAGATCTGCTATCATGCGAAGATGAAATGATGACTAAGCATCATCTTTCATTCGCAAACAGATGATCAGACAGAACGACAGAATCAAACGCTGAAACATTATTTATGAGTATATTGTTTTGAAAAGCAAGATGACTGAGCTATGCTTCTACTTATAGTTGAGTTCATGTATTATCAGACAAAGCACTCTTCGTTGAACTGTAGTTTCTTTAAAGTCATGTATGATTACAAGTCAATCTTTGACATACACATTAAGAATGATGCTATGAAAGAAGAAGTGTCAGCAGCAAAAGAACATGTTGAAATGCTGCAAGATGTATGAAACATGTTGACACAACAATGACAAAATGCGATCAATGCTCAGACAAAGTACTATAATCAAAAACATAAGTTTAAGTTCTTTAATATTAATGATTTAATCATGCTATCAGCAAAAAATCTGAAGCAGAAAAAGTTGAGCAAGAAGTTATCAAATAAGATGATAAAGTTCTTTCATATACAAGAACTCATAAATAAGCAGATGTATCATCTTGATCTTTCAGTCATTTATAAAGTTTATTCTGTCTTTCATGTATTTCTTTTAAAGTCATATAATTGTAGACTAAATGATAACTCTATACTCGATTATTTTGTACTCAAGCTTATTGATGATGAGTAAGAATGAAAGATAGAAAAAATTCTACAGAAGTGAAAAAAAAAGAAAATCTTATATTATAAGATACAATGAAAAGAATATTTCATTGAATATGATCAATGAATATTGAGCGAAGATATAAAAGATGTCTTGAAGCTTATAAAAGCTTTCGAAATGAGGCTGAAACGTGAGCGAAAAGCATAATCACTCACTTTCAAGCATAAACTCATTATTAGAAAAGAAGAATCACTGTATTATGATAGTTTCGCTTTTTAATGAGATAATCACATATGTAAATCAACAAACAGAGAAAAAAAGCGCAAAAACGCTCAAACGCGCTCAACAAGAGAGCGCAATCATCATGACACAACAAACATCACTTCATCAAACATCTTTCACACAAGACAAGATTGCAAACTTCTTCTTCTCTTTCATTGTCAGATTTACATTAAAACGTGAAGATAAAGATTTAAAAGATGACAGATTGTGCTAAAATATATCAGAATAATTAGAAACGTTGACAAAACAATATATAATCAAGATTGAACATATCACAAAGCGCTTTACATTCAGAATTTCTCTGACAATATCATTGACAATCATCATCTCTTTGAGAATGAGTTTTTAAATCTTTAGAAGCTCAAGTTTGTGAACTCTCTTGAAACAATTCTTCACACAAGTTGCTGTTATCAACTTCTTGTAAAGAATTTTCTAATGAGCAGTGAATGTCTTCAGAGCGATGTTCTCTTCTTCATTCTCAATCGCACTATCATGAATATTCTGCAGACGAAAGAATTCATTGACAGTCAAAATGCAGATGTCAAAAATTTAAATATTGAATCATAAGTATTTAGCAAATGTATCAGATAAGTATACTCACTGTGATACAAAAACTCTCATTACTCGCATAGCGAGCACACTTCTTGTACATTGTCTTTCTTTGAAAGCTGACATCACATCGCGATGCTTTATTCTTGATGTGTAGAACTCAAGCACACTTTATACAAATCACTTTATTTAGAATTTCGAAATCAGTAACACTTCTTTCGCTTATTTTCACAATTGACAGCTGAAAAGCATTAATAATGACATTAAGAAGTGAAATAAGCGAATCTTATCATCATTTTTCGATTTCGCGAAGTCTGTGAGTTCAACAAGATCGTTGACGAAGCATCAGCAATCATTTCTTTTCTCATTGTTTTTCAAATTTTCTTTTCAATAGCTGAGATGTACTTGAAAGTTTGAATAGTAAAAGTGATAAGCTTTTGATCAAAATTTGATAATGTCTGCATCATCACAAGCAATTCAGCATCAGCGACATCAGCAGCATCATGATCATCATGTCTGATCAATGTCTTTTGAGCAAACTTATGATATTGTTAGTTGCAGTAATAGTCGTGAAATCTCAAGTTGTAACATCACTTACTTTCATAATGATCTTAACTTAAGCATCAATCAACTTCATCATCTTATGACTTTCTTTGAGCATCGCTGCGCGTTCACGACTCATGATCTAGATTTCTTACTCTTACTATACAAATATACTCAAAGTTTGTCAAAAGTAATTACACAATGATAAAAATATAATCATGATTGAAAAAAGATGAAGTTGAAGAAAATGAGAAGTTAAGAAGAACTGAAAGAGCGATAAACAATTCAACAATTATTATTCATTCTTATTTACATTCTATCATCTCAACAACATCATCTACTTGAAAGATAAACAATGTCTATGTGTTATTTACACGTCATCATTGCTGTTATCTACATCAACTACATATCACATATACTATTTATAATGTCATCTATACGCATTATAATTGAAGACGAATCATCATTCAATTAAAAGTTTTTCTTTTTCTTGTTTTCTCACAGAGATTTGAAGATTTTTATTGAGAGCTTCTAAAGTGAATCAATGAGTGCACATCATCGTTTATCAGAGTAAACAAAGACATTAATTATTGAGGTTGAGAATGAACTCACTTAGAAGAAAAGACAATTGTCATGATAAATTGACACATAAAAATTAGATCAAAGACTAGAATCAAAGACTGAGTCGAAGATCAGATCTGAGTTAGCTCTGAAACTTTATGACTTTGTCAAGACATCATTTAGACTACGTCATATCTTCGACTTAATATGTCATGAATTATATCATGCTCGACTTGACAATGCTTGACAAACTTTCTATAGTTGATTGATTCTCTTGAGTTATTGAGAGCTTCTTAATAATTAGCTCTATTATAATATATACTCATTCTGTGCCTGCTTAGAATATCACATTGTCATATCACTTTTATAGACTTCGTTTATTCATTTAGTAGATCGAGTCATCACACACAGACATTCTCATCAAGAGTTTACTTAAGCATCATGTGTTGAATAAAAGTTATAAATTCATTACTGATAACATAGTGTCAATTTTATTGTTTCGATGACGTAAAGTCATCATGTAATCAATGAGTGATTTTCTCTTTCAGAGAATTTTGTTCATTTGATACATATAACATAGTTTTTCTCATGAGTTGAATCTAAATCAATGTCACAAGAATGTATGAATTCAAATAAAAAATCAAATCAAATCAAACAAGTGAGAATATCATTGAAAATGAACAGTAAGACTAGTGTTGCAAGCATATCTTGTTACTCTGAATTAGTCTAACATAGATTGTATTAAACTATTATAAACTAGTATAAAGCTGATGTTGACACGTTAGTGATCTAGCACATCTTCGTGAGTATAAGACTCTTGACATGTTTCATCTTCTTTCTTCTTTAGCTTTGAACTTTTAGTTAGAATACACTCATATGATTCGCTTTATGCAAACTCATAACATTAGTTCAAAGCTCATTAATCTTGCTATCGACGTGTAAATGATACAAAAACAAGCTACACAATCAACTTAATCAGAAGTTGAACTCAGAAATTTTGACAGCAGAATCAAAACTTAAGCTCAGAAAGCTTGATAGAAATCAGAAATTTCTAAAGAAGAATCTTGATTTGAAATCAGAAATTTCGATAGAATCAGAATCAAAGAACATGAACGCGTTGCTCTTGATTAACTCTTTATTGAGTTCATCATCAGAAATCAGAAATTTCAGCAGTACTTGAACTCAGAAAGTTTGATAGAGTACTAGTCGTTGCTCAAACTCAGAAAGTTCAATAGAGTAACATCAGAATCTCGATCAACAATTTTCTACTCATACAATGATTAAAAGCACAAAATCAGAATCAGTGAGCATTGCTCGCTATGACTTTCAAAATGTTAAAAGAGAATCACTTTTATCACAGAATTGAGCAGCATCAGAAGAAGAGAAAGACATGAATGCAATGTCAAACACAGAAGAAAAGAACACGAATGCATTGCTTTTTGTCTACGAAATGATCAAGATCAGCATCAATGAAGAGCTGAATGCTTGAATAACAGTTAATAAAACAGATGACATCATTATCTTTATCAAGTACATGCTTCATCAGCATGACATCAAAATCGAGATTCACAATGATATGATTCAGATGTTAGAAGATGTCAATGAGATAAACATCATGTTGAAGATTACGCAGACGCGTCTGCAGAAAGAGATGAAAGACAAGAACGTGATTATACATCATTTAAAAACTGCATCAAGTCGACAAAGTACTTCAATCTTTGAAGATCATTTCTCGAAATCAATCAAGTTATTGAATTCATCTTTGTTTGAAAATTCAACGCAGAATGTAGACAATTGACTGTTTTGAATGCAAAACAAGTTGAAGATAAACAAGAATCATTTTTCTATTGAAGAGTTGAAGATTGCATACATTGAAAGTTGAGTCAGTGAAGCTGCGATCAAACATATTGCATCTTGCATGCAAACAATCTTCTTGAACTCATTTCTAGAAGTTGAAGAAGTGCTATTGATTATCAACAAGATGTATGATGATTTCAATCATCATCACACGACTCAACAACAGTATTTAAAGTTGTATCAGAATAAGATCTTCTTTTATGAATTTTGAATGAAATTTCAGAGATTTAATGCAGAACTAAAGTACAATAATGAGACTTTACTAAACGATCTTCAGCATAAGATCAGCTCAGATCTTCAGCGAGCAACGCTTAATGAATAAATCACGAATTTGAATGAGTTTGTCAACATCTGCATGCAAGTCAATGTTAAATTAACTGAATTGAACGCTTGATCAGTCGTCAAAGCATCAGCGACTCAAGCTGCTCGCTCTGTCTCTAACACATCGAATACTCGATTCACGTCATCAGTCTCTTCATGAAAGAGACTCAGAAGATTGAATCTCAATTCTATTCAGAAAGAGTTGTTTAAGAAAGAACTTTGCTTCAAATGCAAGAAGTCAGAACATAAAGCATATGACTGTTTCAAAATGACTTAAGTGCACAAGATCATTATGAATTTGAAAAATGATCTGTCTTTGTCAAAGTAGTGACTGAGAGCAATATACTCATATTTTGTTTCATCAGCATGTCTGATGATTCATTTGATTTCAAGTCGTTCACTATTGATATCATCTTGAGTAGTCTAGAAAAGATATTCAGATCTTTCGCTCTGATAGATACTGAAGTCATTAACATGACTTTCATTGATGAATCTTTGATGTTTGAGCTATGTGAATGCTTTGATATTCAGTCAATATCGCTGTCAAAATCAAAGTTAATTTAATTATATGATGAAACTTCTGATTGAAAGTTAATTACACACGCTTTGTATACATTGATCATGATACAAGAACATAAGAATGAAATGATGTTTTTATTGATAACTCATCTAGAACAGCACAAGATAATCATTGAAAATCTTTGATTGAAAAGAAATCAGATTTTGATAAACTTTGCAAATGATTGATTAATATTCTCATTAAATATTTAAATATCAAAATCTGTTGTTTCAAAAACAAGCAGTCAATCAGCATTTCACAGATTTGAATCAAGCAAGATCTGTGAAATGAAACGAAAGAACTTAAACTCAATGATTACGTTGACAATCATCTTGAAGCGACTCACGAACTTGAAACTAGTGAATCAGTTTATTGAATCTGTTCAATTCATTGAATCTGTACTCATATGAAAGCAAAGCACTCAAGTTGATCTCGATCAACTTCGTCTTTTTCAGTCAATTGAGAAAAAGAGACTCGTCAATATTGTCATGATCAAAGTCGCTGTATATCAAACTTTAGTCAAGAATAAGAAGATCAAGATCTTCTTTTTGATCATTAGTGAAATCAACAAAGCGCTTAACTCAGTCGAAGATTTCGCGAAACTGAATAAAATGATCTCTGTCATGTTATTAAATGAACTGAAGAAGAAGCTTTCAATAGTTTATCATGACTTTCTGAATGTTTTTGATAAAGAAAAGACAACGCAGTTGCTCTTGCATCGATCATATGATCATAAGATTGAATTAAAAGAAGAAAGTCAACTTTCTAGAAGTCAATTGTACTCTATGTTGAGTCACAAGCTACAGAAGATCAAAGAGTATCTAAAAGAGAATTTGAAGAAGAAGTTCATTACACTCAGTAAAGCTTCTTTTGCTTCGTTAATACTATTTATTGAAAAGAAAGATGATAGTTTTTGCTTTTGCATGAACTATTGAAAACTGAATGATCTGATCAAAAGAAATCGTTATTCAATACTCTTGATAAACGAAGTACTAGCTTGAATTCAAGACAGTAAGTATTTGACTTGATTCAACATAATCATCACGTTCAATAAACTGCGCATGAGTTCAGAAAGCGAGAATTTAACTACTTTTGTTACTTTCTTTGACGTTTACAAGTATAGAGTAATGCTTTTTGAATTGACTAATGAATTTGCGTCTTTTCAGCACTATATCAACGATGTATTGTTTGAATGTCTGCATAAATTCTATCAAACATACTTGAACGATATTCTCATCTACAGTAAAACATTGAAAGAACATAGAACTCACGTAAAAGAAGTGCTAGACAAGCTTTATGAAGTTGATCTACAAATAAACATAAACAAGTGTGAATTCAAGATTCAGAAAATCTCGTTTCTTGAATTACTGATATTCATTAATGATCTACGAATGAACTTTTGAAAAGTAAATGTGATTCGAAGCTGAGAAGTGTCGTGATCGTTGACTCATGTGCAGATCTTTATTGACTTCTGCAATTTCTATCGACGATTCATAAAGAACTTCTCAAAGATCATTCAACTCATAATAAAGCTGACTTGAAAAAATCATTTCTTTGAATGAACAAAGATCTGTCAGATGATCTTTGAAGAACTAAAGTAACAAATGATGACAGTTCTCATTCTGAAGCATTTTGACTCAATCAGAAAAGTTATTTTGAAAATCGATTTCTTGAACTATGTCAATGATGAAGTATTGTCTCAGTATAACGATGAAGACATTCTACATTCAATGATCTTTTATAGCAAGAACATGATTCTTGCAGAATGCAACTATGAGATCTATGACAAAGAACTGCTGATCATTATTTGCTGCTTGAAGCATTGATACTTTGAATTGAAATGTACAAATATTTTGATTAAGATCTTCATCAATCATCTGAATTTGAAGTACTTCATGATCATCAAAGAACTGACTTGACAACAAACTAAATGAGCTGAGAAGTTATTTGAATATAACTTCAAGATCATATATCAGTCAGAAAAACAGAATTTGAAAGTCAACATGCTGATCAGAATGTCAGACGTTAAGTTGATTGAGACAAATGATGATTAAAAGCTATATCAGCATCAGATGTTATTGTCAGAAAGCAAGTTTGAATTGCAGTCAATAGAAGTTAATCAAGAAGATGATCAGAAATTTGACTCAGATTTGACTCAAATCTTGCTCAGATTTGACTCAGAGTTGAAACAAGAATCGAAGATTAATGAAGATTTAATTGAAGAAGTAATTTCTATTCAGAATCAAATTATAGTTGAAAATTGAATGAATCAACTATGTATTGATATTCAAGCAGCTCTGAAATAGAACAGAAGAATCTGTTAAGATATTGATTTAAACAACTGCAGAGTACTTGATGAAGTACTTTGAAAAGATAATAGACTATGAATTTCTCAGTCAATGATCATTCAATTAATAAGAAAAGCATATGATCTTTCAATCAATGATCATTCTGACATAAATTGAACATTAGACTTGTTGAGATAATCATATTGCTGATCGAAGATAAGAACGATGATCAAATGCTATATTCAAAACTGTTATGTTTATCGTAGATCAAAAGTATCGAGAGATTGAATCAATGAACTGGTGAAATCATTGCTCATACTCAAGCAGCAATGACAGAACATATCATTAGACTTCATTATTGATCTATCAAAAAGTGATGAAAACAACGCGATTCTGACAGTCATAGATCGATTGTTTAAGAAACGACATTATATATCATGTTGATCAAATGACGAAGAAATCTTTGCAGAACAAACAGTCAAGCTACTGTTAATATAAGTCTTCAGAACTCATGAACTATCAAGATCAATAGTGTTCAATCATGATTCATAATTCATATCAATTGTTTGAAAGTCTTTATGTCTGAGACTTGACATTAAGATGAAACTATTCACAAACTATTATTTGCAGATTGATGATCAAACAGAAAGAGTGAATCAGAATGTGAAATGATATCTACGAAGCTATTGCTTATATATGCAAGATAATTGATTCATCTGATTATTTATGACTGAATTCATCGATAACAATGCTATTTCATCATCAATTGAACAGTCAGCGTTCTTTCTGAATAAGAGCTTTCACTCTCGTATGAGCTTCGATTTGAATTCAACTGAATATGAGATCACTTAAGCTAGAATCGAAGTGAGCAAAGTGAAGAGTATATTCAAACACATGAAATGATCACTAGCATTGATCAAGCAAGCATTAACAAGAGTCAGAGTCACAATGAAAAAACAGATTAATAAGCATTGAAAGAAAATGATTTACAAGATAAATGACATGATGTTTCTAGATTCTAGAAACGTTATGATTGCAAAATCATCAAAGAAACTAAACAATAAAATGCTAGAATTTTTCAAGATTCTGATCAAGATTGAACATGTATATTGACTGAAATTGTCATCAATAATGAAGATTCATTCAAAGTTCATCTTGAATCTGCTACAACTGAATTCAAAGAACTCTCTGAAAGAACAATGAAATGAGTCATCTGATTTTATAGTGATAAATGACGAAGATGAATGAAAAGTGAAGAACATTTTGAACTTCAGACACTACAAACAATGATTACAATATCATGTCAATTGAAAAGAATACGACGTCAATCTACATTGATACAACGTTGATGAAAATGAGTTCAAGAAGTGTCAGAAGATTGTAAATGACTTTCATGAATGAGATTTGAATAAGTCAAGATAAAAATCAAAAGAAAGATCAATTAAACTGCAGCAATGAGAACATTACTAAATGAAGAGAGAAAGTAATGTTGCAAGTGTGTCTCATTACTTTAAGTTAGTCTAACATAAATCATGTTAAACTATCATAAACTAGTATAAAGCTGATGTTGACACGCTAGTAATTTAACACATCTTCATAAGTATAAAACTCTTGATGTGTTTTATCTTCTTTCTTCTTTAGCTTTGAACTTCTAGTTAGAATACACTCATATGATTCACTTTATGCAAATTCATAACAATTAACTTTATTCTTTGAAGAATTATTGTGATTGTGATTGTAATTCATACATTCTTGTGACATCAATTTAAACTCAACTCATGAGAAACTTTATGCTATTTATATCGAGTGAATAAAACTCTCTGAAAGAGAAAATCACTTGTCATTTATATGATTACTTCACGCAGTCAAAACAATGAGATTGACACTGTATTATTAAGTAATGAATCTATAGCTTTTATTCAGCATGTAATGCTCAAGTAAATTCTTGATGAAAGTGTTTATGCTGTTTGATTATGACACATCATCTTTGTTTTGCTCTTCATTAATGATATTTTATACAACGATGTTTCAATTCAATTCTCAATTCAAAAATGAAAGATGTTTTCTTTGCATTCATGATGTTCATGATTATAACATATGTAGAGCTGTGTTCTTTTACTTAATGATTATCACTCATTGAGCAGAAAAATATGTGATGAAAGAAAGATGCACATGATGAGAAAATAAAATATGATTGTATTAAGTAATTCTTTTCTTCTTTTGATTTGACTTATGTCATGTAAATATTGAATGAATTGTTAGTATAAATATGCAATTGCAATCATTCAATGTTTAATTTTAATCAATGAAAGAAAATGTATTTTGATCATTTTCTTGAACTTTCAATTTTTCACATGAATAGATGAATGACTTGACATCAAGTAAAGAAAATGAGTTCAAGTTTTCTCAGTATATCAGCATGATCGACAAGTTATTACTTCTTCAAACACTGTAATCATGTTTTTCAATACTTGAAATGACTATTCTATCTGATATCTTTTCATCAATTACTTGATGACATTGTCGATGTGATGAAGACGTTTTGATATCAACACAGTTGATGAATCGCAAATTCTTCGATCACTTGTAATCACAACTCGCAGACTCTTCATCTGAGTTGTCTTTTTCACTAGTAGTATCTTTTCATCTTTCATTGACATCGACATGTCATTAATCTTCTTCGTAGATCGATTGTGACTGTTAGAAGAAATGTTGTCGTGTGAATGAAAACTCTGCATGACAACTTTTCTGATCACGCAACGTTCTAACATCGTTCGAACTGCGTCGAATTGAGATCTCTTGACTCTTCTGACTTCTATTCAAACACAGAATAGAATCAAAAGGTTCGTAGTCGACATCACGTACAGGTGAATCTCGTTGCCAGCCTTGAAGAATTATTTTAACAATTAAATTTTCAACTCAATTTAATGATTATACTAAATTCAATCATGTGTTAAATTAACTTAACGAGCTGTGATCTAAATTCATTTGCATAATTTGCTTCAAACCCTTTGTGATATGTAACTATGTCAAGACCTCGATTCTTTGGCCCTGTTTGTCAGCCTCTAAACCACCCTGGCCGCCTAAAAACAATTATTCCCTTCCTCTCGTTCCTCGTTTTCAGGGCATTCTTCCATGCCTCGGCTTGAATTCATCTAAAGCGCAACGATGAGATCTCGAGCCTCAAGATTTCTCCGTCTTTCCCCAAGCCTGAACGGTTCGTGATGATTGATTTGGAAATATCCCGATGGGATGCACTCTGCATATTGAAATCTACGCTTTCGCCTTGGTTCCTTACACATCCTTTACACATCCTTACACATCTATAGGTGAGATTGTCTGTTGGGCTGTCTGCTGGATCGTTTGCCTTTCACACGAAACTATCGGGTTTTCAATCATCGGCTGGCTACATGTGTCGAGAATTGCTCTCACGCTCTGCTTGAAGGTCCAAAAGATATTGCTCTCCAACCGTAGTGGGACTAAGTGATTAGGCGCTATTTGCTTACGTCTGAGGCTGATATTTGAGCTCAATCATATATAAGGCTGGCTACCGTGGTATCGAAGTCGATCACCGATATTTGTTCAACCTCTTAGTCCGTCAGATCCGAGAGACAGATGGCTCGCTGTGTGGCTCTGTTTTACTTGAGGGGCTGTCGGAAGAATAGGCTTACATGCGCTTTTCTAGGGTATGCGAATGAGCTCCGATTTGGTGGGTTTTACCTCCGACAAGCCATGGGATCTAATTTCTCGGTATCGTCGTCGAAATGTCTCACTATATGATCTCTTTGTCTGCAGTACTTCCCCGGTCTTTCCATCTCCTTTCTGTTCTTTCTAGTGGTAGAAATCTGATGCTCAAAGTAGAAGATGATGCCCCTTCTCTTCCTGCCACCTCCAGGCATATTCATCACTCTATGTCTCCTCTGTATCATGACACACGCATTCCGACCGAAGTTGGAGTCCGGGTCTTCACTCTTCGTGACTATTGTCAAGCGCGATATCTCTCTTGCCAAGGACTCTCACAATTTCGACCCGAGCATTCGGCCCGTCAATCCTGTCGAAGCCTCCATTGAATCCCTTGGACCGGACTGGCCAGTATTTTGTATCAAACCGGGACGCCCATTCGCTTTGTCACCAGTCAAAGCCGACTGCCAACATATCTCCACCGAAATTAAAAACAGTGTAGACGCCACTGCGTTTCGGGTGTACAAGCAAGCAGAAGGTGGCTTGAATTGGTCGCACGGAGGCTGCCTTGTCTCTCTTGCGAGCACGCAGACCGGGTCGACGGACGTCTTCCAGCCGGTTCTTATAGCTCGGGATATCATGCGCGTGGTGGTGTTCTGTGCGATGACAGGATCTGGAGGGGCAACCACTGTTGGTCCAAGGAAGAAGTTCACCTTGGTTGTGACAAATTCCAGAGTGGAATTCAACGGCACGGTCGCCGCTGAGTAGTTGTTTACCCTAAAATAGAAAGGAATATGTTTCATGGCTAGAAGGCATCAGCAGTGAAGTGATGGCGTAGTCAGCTTCCACCAGATCACATTCTCGTATGATTAAACGTATCGGCTGTTCTTTCTTTGACTCTCGTGTCCAATCCTCAACCATATTTGGAGTTTACCGAAAATGCCATATGAGGGTTTCGGTGCTGTTGCACGGCTCATACTATTTATTGGCTGGGCCATTGTGTCTCGCATCTAACTCTCAACTTTTTCTCTGCGAGTTTAGGTAACAGGCGGAATGAGTCCACACCTCCTGGAAACAAAACACGACTGCTTGTTCATCGAATAATGTCACCAAAGCTCCTCTCAAATAAAAAGCACACCGCGTCGCAACAATCAATGCACTCTTTACCAGAACATTTTCTCCAATCTTCTCTGTTGCAGAAATCAATACTATCAAATCCCAGAGGTTTTTCAAAACAAGTAAACCGCCCTTCATTATTCAACTCAGTGATGGGTTAAGAATTATAAATAATCAAGATTTTTCAATCCCCCCTACCCCCCTTCAAAGCCCCTCAGCCAAAGCCCCTCTAAAAACCACTCCGCTACGAAAATCTCGCTCGTAACAAATAAACATCAGTATCAAAACCCCCTACCGACTTACCCACCAACCCACCTACCTCCCCTCCCAAGAATCTCCTTCTGAAATCGCTGGACACCACCACCGCACTGCGAAACCTTTTTTCGCTTCTTCGAATATTGTTGAAGGTGTAAGTGTGTACATTCTATGGATGTTGATGGGAAGAAGAAAAAGTGCAGAGGAGGGCGGGTGTGTAAGAAATGAAGCAATGAGAAGAAAAACTAGGAAGGGGATGCTAACGTTCAGATTGGTGGGGGGGAGGAGGGTGCAAATTCGAGAGCACGGAGTCGTTGATGTTCTTGGGTTTTGGATTTTTCGGGCTTTCGGGCTTGGATGGTACAGTATCTAGGATGGTGGGGGGAGCTACGAGGGTTAAAATGGAAGGTACATATTAGCTGCAAGGTCTATGTTTTGCGTGACGGCTACTCGAAGCACAGCCTCATGCTACATATCTCGGACTCAGATCTTTCGTGACAGCTGTTTTCTTTGGTTCTTTTGGGGGGTCCTGCCGTAGGGTGAAGGTGGAGAGAGAGCACGGTATGTACAGTAAGAGCAACAGATGCTGTGTTTTTGGTTTTTGGTTTTTGGCGGAAGGTCGTTGAGATTGTGAATAGGTGTCTCAGGTTGCTTGTACATATTCGAGATGGCAACGTGTATAGTGCCACGAGTCGCGAGTGTTGGCCCTCATTCGGGGAGGGTTTGATATGGTTGTTTTTAGGGTATGGTGATGGGTTGTTGATGTTTTTTTTTCTTGCAATGGGTGTTGTTGTACTATGCATGACTTGGAAAGAAAGCTATCATTGCATTCTGTAGGAGGACAAGTCTAGTGATAAGGGACCGTTGCGCTGAAGATCCTTGTGCGTATCTTAGTCCTGGGCGCTCAGCTCTATCTCTTCTGGAGAACTACGGTTGCAGTTGAGGAAGTACATGTCCTGCTATCGTTGACTCGTTGCTTCATTTTCTTGAGAATGTATGATATTAATACAAACAAAGTCTTTGGCGCAGAAGCATCAATGTTGATATGCAACTGTTGCTTCGGCTGCCTTTTGAGTATTAATCCGAGCCAATATCCCCATCATCGTCGCTACCACCACCACCACCACCACCACCTATGAAAGTCGAAAGTCCCGAATTGGTCGGAGCAATTGAGTCAGCCAAGGGCTGTGGCACTGAATTGGGTGGTGGGACTTTCTGGTCTTGGGCCGAGGAAGGAGCTGGTTGAACGATTGGGGATTGTATTGGGGAATCGGGAGGCGAACTGGAATTGTCTTGGTCTTGGTTTTGATTTTGGTTCTGATCGTGGTTCCGAGACGACTCATGACGTGCGCTTGCTTTCCGATGATGTATATCGTTCGAGGAAGATTTCGCAAAAGCCAAAGACTGCCGGAAAGCGCTCGAGTGCCGTGCCGAAGATTGTTGCTGCAGATTCGGAGAGTGCTGCTGAGACGGTGACGAGGAGTGATGCACAGGTTCTGAGACCGACTTGCTGAGGTTCTGGAAAACCGGCGTTGGGACCGGTTGAGCGGCGGCTGCAAGATCGTTGCGTCGGGAAATGACATTCGCGGCGAGGTACGCAGCTTGCAAGGTTTCATTTTTATCATCTGCGCCTTTGCCCTTTAGTCGCCAGACGCTTTTGAATTGCTCCTTCTTCTGTTTTGGCGTGCTGGCCATGGCATGGGTCAGAAGCACCTGCACTTGTATTTTTGTAGCCTCTGGGATTGGCTCCCCGCTTGTCCGAAATGGCAACGCATCTGCCGTTTTGCCCTCGTCAGTGGTCGCATGGACGTATGCGTGTGAATCAAGTAAAAGTTGCACCATGGGTAGGGAACCGTTAAAAGCGGCATGGTGGAGTGGCCGCCAGCCTTCGGAGCATGCGACATCGACATCGGCACCCATGAAAATGAGGAAGCGAGCCATGTCGTCGCGCGCGTATTCTATAGCCAGATGCAAAGGCCGACTGCCGGGATAAGGCCACCGGGCTTCAGCCCAATATCCACTCTCCAGTGTAGTGTGCGTGTCTTTCCTGGTGTATGAGGCCGTTCCCAGCTTCTCTTCGATATTGGCTCCTCGTGCAACTAATTGTTCCAGGATGTCTTTATGACCGTATGCTACTGCGATGTGCAATGGTCGCCATCCGAACTTGTTTTCGTTGTTGGTGGCCGCGTTGTGGGATATCATGATGTTCCAAATATCTTGGATGCCACCTCGAACAGCACGATGTATTGGTTGTTGATCGTGTGAGTCTTTGGAACTAAGCTGCGATTCTCCCTTGCCTCTCAACAGAAGATCTATGGCTGCAAAATGACCCCCTTTCACTGCAAGATGTAGAGGTGTCTCTTTCTTCGAAGTGGTCGCCTTGCCAGGTATGTGCTTTTCCAGTAGCGCCTCAACGATCGCCGCATGACCGTCGTCTGCAGCAAAATGTAATGATGTCCAGCCATTGCTGTCTTTGTCTTTAATGCGACATTTGTGTCTGATCATCAGATCTAACATTTCAACATTACCGCTTTTCGCTGCCAACGTTGCCGGTTTGTAAGAGTCATTCCCAAGGCTTTTCAAGGACAAGCCACTTGCGATACATCTCTCCGCTATTGGTATTTTCCCGGCCTCCACAGCGGCGAAGAATGTTGCGTTGAACGTCGAATCTTTGGGTTTGAGGTTCGAACGAGCGAGTAGTAAGTCAAAAACGTCAAGACTTCCAGCTTCAGCAGCCAATATCAGGGGTGTCTGGAGGTTGATGTCTCTACTATCGACTTGGCATCCATGATCTAGAAGGAGACTGCACATCTTCAGATCTCCATGCGATGCGCTGATGTGCAGGGCACAACGCTGGAATGCATCTTTCGCATTTATATTCGCATGCCGTTGAAGCAGCAGCATCACCATACTTGCGTAGGGCACTTCCGTGGCAAAGTGTAAGGGAGTCTTGTCCTAAGGACCTTTGGAATCGATTGTGGCTCCGTTTTCAAGAAGGTGCTTGGCTACCGCTATGTTGCCCCGTAGAGCCGCATAGTGTAACGAGGTTAAAGAATCTCCATCGGCATGATCCACCAGACATCCGTACTGTAAAAGAAGACCAACAATCTTCTCATGTCCGGTTGCTGCTGCTTCCACTAGTGCTGTGCGCTTTGTTCGAATATGTACTGCTTCGATATTTGCATTACTAGCAAGGAGCTTGACAACCATACTCTCTATGCCATCGCGAGCGGCGCGTACCAGTAATGGGTAACCGTCATCGCCAAGTTTTTCGATGTCAAATCCAGACGCTTGATTGGCTTGATCAGCCGATACGTTTGAGCTTTCAGATCGCTTCCGAATAATCATATTATCTGTCGCTCTCCTTGGAGCGATATTTGGATGTTTTGTATGTGCTAGATGTTGGGCCGATGGACTTGATGGTGCTGTCACTCCGGGACCGCTTAGTGGAGACTGCACCAACGGTATTTCTGTCTCATAATCTTTCGGATCTTTCGGAACATCATTTTCTGAGTTGTGTTTCTCGAATGACGTAGGTAGACTGTTCTGAGATTTCGCGGAGCCAATGGGCTTTCTCCGTATCGATGGTGTAACAAGAGCACTGGGGAGATAAAGCATCTCCACTCGGAGTTGAAGCTCTGCTGGAAATGTTTGAGGGCCATTTTGACGTCGAGATGCACTCAGATTGGCCTTCTGAGACTGTACTGGATCCAGTATGCTTTTCGTCGGAAACCGCAGTGTACGGACTTGGTCTCTCTGCAACTTTGTGATGATCGGTATAGTCACGGCCTGTGGGCAAACCGAGTACGCTCTTACGCTTAGGCAATGCTGGGTTCCTGATAAAATCGCTAGAGGCCTTGCTATTCGATATACTGGATATACTCTCCGAGTCTCCATCGATCGGGCTATCTAGATCATCTAGGTTTTCCTGCGATGCAAGGAACTCCTGGTACTCTGGAGGGAGATCCTTGGGCTCATCCATTTTTCGTGCGTTCCGGATTGTGTGAGTTTCCGCGTCTACTTTCCGAAACCCCTGGTCCACCTCCTTCGGGGTAGGCCTGCGGTCTAGTCAGTATCACAGGGTCCTGCAATGACGGATTGATCCTGAAATCCTACAGTTGAAGCGCCGTAAGAATGAGTTGGATCAGAGCCGCGTACTCTCGGAGTGCAGTGAGATGCTTTTTCAAGATATCCTCGCTCCATGAGTACTTGACCTTGATCCACTGCTCGGCCATACCCATTCGCGCGGCGCCTCCGCTGGCCGATATCTTTTCGATATCCTTGCTCAATCTTTTCATCGAGCCTTCAATCAGATCAAGGGCCTTTTTAAGGGTCTCCAGATGCAACAATTCATGCTCATTAGATTCTTTAGCAGTCTTTTCCAACCAATCGCCAATGTAATTGACTTCTTTGTCGAAAACCTCGCAAAGCGCTACCACCGACATCAATGTGCTCTTCGACCCTTTATAGCTGATCTGAAGTGCATTCAGGTCTTTTGCTGTTTTATAGCAGAACCGGGCGAGCTTAGCAGAAGTGCTGATGGCAAAAATGCCGAAAACGGATCCAACATGGTGAGTTATCGGATTGAATTCCGCAGGAGTCAATGTCTGATAATGCCTAAAGTACTTATCATAACGTCACAAGCGCATAACGAGGCTGGTGTCATTATGATGCTCTTCGACGAAAGACAGAGCCAAGATCCGTAGGGAGCAACGTCGAGGACTGTATGCAGTACAGATCTACAGCAAAAAGCATGGCAATGACTTGAATTAAATAGACAGAGCCTCCAAACGCTGGACGGTGGGACCTGTTTTCTGAAGAAAGCTTATAATTCATCCAATCGGACATTGCTCTTATCGCTGTTCTAGACTTCCTACGGCCAATCCGAGGTCGAGTAGCATGTAGATTTGCCGCAAGGATGCATGGCATCCACCTCGCAGCCTGCATTCAAGTGCCGCAACCCTTCAAAAGCAAGCTGTTCGCTCGGTATAATAATGATGGTTATTGATTGTAGGTTATACAGAACGATATGAACATCACCGCCTGATAGTTAAATGAGATGATTGTTGTCTGAAAAGCTCGCAAACAATTCTCATCACATTTTGAAACCCGTTAGAATAGATCGAAAAACTTTATAATTTTTAGCGGTGCCGATAGTTCTACCCCCTCAGCCCTACATATACACCCCTTTAGAAAACGAACCAGACGTAGACATTGAGTAAACGTATCTTCACCAGATATCCATCTCATCTCACAACCCCCCCCCCCCCACAAAAAAACCATCTCGCACCACCAACACCACTTCCCCTACTCAACACCCATAGTTCTATAATTCAACTTCCACCTTTATGAAAACCCCCCAAACAACCTCCCGCCTTCACTTTCCCCCCTCTCTTCGTCCGTTAACCCCCGCCCCCCCCCACCCAAAATCATCCTTCAGCCCCCCTCCCCCCCCCCAAACATCCCCGTCAAACCGCCCGCCCATTGCCAGTTCCGCCTTCTCTCGCAGTAAGTACCCAGGTCTCAGCTTTTGTTTGACCACGCGCAGTAGTGCCGCACAATGGGCGATAGGGGGAGGAAGGGAGGAGATGGCGAAAAGTGTAGGGGGGGTGGTAAAGGATTGGATGGATGGATAGTACTGTAAGATGGATGGATGGCATGGCCGCTGGACGGACGGGGGCAAGGAAGCTTTTTGTGAGGGACAGGGTTTAGATGGGTTATATTGTTGGCTTGGTTTGGTGTGAATGAAAGAATCCGCACGTTGCACGGCATCTCTAGTTCACATTTTGCAATGGCTCCGTCGATTAAAGAAAGACTGGTTTTTTTTATATTTTCTACCCTAATCTAGAACCAACAGGCAAGCACACAGGCATACAGGCACAGCTAAACACAGCATACGATTTCGCTCAAAAGCCACGCGTCAATCGACCTCTATCAAAAGAGGGAGACAATGCAGAACCGGCCTCGTCATCACAAACATCGCGTGCCCCCTATTTCCCATAAAAACACAGAGCGAGGTAGAACGTTTCCACCCGCTAAAGAAAGCTGCAAGCGTGAAAAAGACGGGCATGCATGTTACACCAAGGAAAGCACAAAATAAAGGACAGGTAAAATCAAATCATCAGGCCATTGGCAGCGAAGCACCACCCGCTTCCCGGAAGGTCGGCTGCTGCCAATGTCAAACATTTACCCAACCCCAGACATACACACATGAAAGGTGAAGCACAACCACACCACTACTCCTGGTGGCCCAATTCTATCGCTCTCAGCTTCCAGTAGTCACGTTGGCTCTTCATGTCCTCGACCTCAGCCTGCAGCTCATCGTGAACCTGGACGCGCTTCTGTCGAGATTTGCGTGCGGCCAAGGTATTTCGAGCCCGCTTGACTTTGACCGAATCAGTAGGGTCGTCCATGATGATGGCAGGCAGGGGCTTGTCCCTTCGCCTGGAGCTAACACCAGAAGTCCTGGAGTGACGACCTTGGTTGGAACTGCGAGTAGAAGACTGGCCGGGCGAAGAGGTATTACGAGACATTTGTGGTGCGGCAGGAAGATCTGGGAAATACTCGTCGAACGAGTGCTCTGCAGGGATGCCGCCCACGAACTCATCAGCGGGGAACAGCGGGTCCCACTTGTCGGATTCTGCTGGAAGATTGTGGTCAGCAGCAAAGATTGGTGATGTGTCGGTGCTGTGAGCGAATGGAGAATCAAAGGGGTCAGATCCTGGCGTCGTAAGGTTCGTGAAGGTGGTCGAAGCTGGCTCAGAGTTGTACTGGACGTCTTGTAGAGAGACGCACGGCGATGCATTTTCGTTGATCAAAGTCGGCATCGGTTGGGTGAAGCCTTCAAAGTTGGGAAGCGAGAATTCCACTGGGTTGAAGGAATTGTCCGAAAGCCGAAGTTCCCGATCACGAGAATTGAACAATTCGTTGAACGCCTGGTCTTCCGCTACCATGCCTGATGATGAACCGGTTAGCATCGTTGAGAGGGTCAAACCCGGTCGATGGGAAAGGCTACCTTCCACGTGAGATGTGCGTCGAGACATATCTCCGGTACTCCTGCTGGAAAAGAGAGGGACTGGAGGCCGAGTACGAGGAGACTGCTGCTCCAAAGCGGCCGAAGAAGACGGGGCCGAAGAAGCGTAAAAGTTTTGTTGTTGTTGACCGGTAGGACTAAACTGTTGGGAAGACGTAGACAAGGTACCAGACCCGTTGCCTTGGATAATGTTGCTCACTCGCGGATTCTGGATAGGGGACACAGAAGAAGTGTTTTGTCGAGTCGAGTTGTTTACTTGAGAATGTTGATGACCGTTGTAGGCCGATCCAAGGCGGTAACTAGGGGCTGTCCGAGATGTCGCCGGCGCAGGCGTGGTTTGTCTGCGGACGGTGGTCGTGCTGGTCGTAGTTGTCGGGAAGAGAACAAAGTCGGTCTCCGGGTCGGGTCCAAATAGAGATGTTGACGGCGTGGGAAGCCTGGGTTGCTGGAGTCGGGTAGGCCATGTCTGCTGATGATCCGTGACGAACGACTGTGAGTCGTAAGGGGAAATGGTTGCAGTGAAGCGGGAACTATGGCTGTTGCGTGAAGCCAAGCTTGAGTTCAGAATATCCTGGGTAGGAGATTCCGCGGTGAAGGGTTGAGTGGGGTGGGGGTTGACGTTTTGCTTGCTGGAACTTATCTTGTCGGTCGACGAGATCGTATGTAAGAGTGAAGAGGGTCAAAAGGCAGCCATATCATAGGGGATATGGATGTCGTATGGGTTTGGTTTCAGGATGTATTGGAAAGAGATGGTGAAGAAGAAAAGAAGAAAAGATTTCAGGCAGCGGTGGGCAGTCAGGCACCTTAAGTGCGACGGGAGACAGACAAGATGGACGGGAAATCTCTCGCTTCGAGCCCTTGCCCGAATAGGCCTAATCAATTAACATATGAGTCATTTCGTCGTTTTCCTTCGCTCTCTTCTCTCATTGGCTCACTTCGCGAAACACGGGGGGTCACTAGTCGACTAGTACATGTTGGAGTTGGACTATTCCGGACTACTACTACTACGACGGAGTCCTGCGGGTACCTACGACGACAGGTAAGCAAGTTTATCATCAGGGCATCAAGGCCATCGTCTCACACATCCACCACCGATCCAACTGATCACCACAAACTCCCCGTGAAACACATCCACTCCTCCACTCCCGACGTTCAAATTCACCAGCTTCTCTCAAACATCACCATCACCATCCCCCCAAATCTCACCTTCCAAAGTACCCATTCATTTACAGCTGACGCTTTCTCATTCTAGGCAACAACAAGGCGGAGTATAGTGCTTGTCTCGATGTAGTCGGGCGTCCCTCCAGACCCCAACATGATTCGCCCTCGAAACGAACAGGAAGCGTCCCGAAACACGATTGGTGCGGGGAGTGGAGGAATCTCATGCACGCGAATCTGCATGTGCTGCTGCTTTGATTGCGCCTTTTGTGACTCAACTTCGTAGCTTAGAAATCAACGCGCTCTCTCACCGCAACTCCAGCTTTCTGGTGGCCTGGCAAGAGTGGGAGTTGCCTGATTGCGGCGAGTTGTGGTGTTTTGAAACCAAGTTTGCTTAGTCACGTCGCCAGTTCCTGCAGCTGCCAAAGGACCCACTCAATCATAGCCGGTATAACCGAGCTTCACCCCCCCCACGGGCCACGAGGTTTCTGCCCTGTGAGCCTTGCGGGTTAAACGGGCCTGGCCCGTACGAACTGTGACTGGAGTCCCGCGCCCTTCATGAATGTAGAGGTCATCGCATGTGCGTGTGCATGGAAATCGAGGCGGGCAATCCATTGCATTATTACTACGTGAACCGTTGTTGCCCTAATGGCCGAGCGCACTTCCTCCAATAAGAGCGTAACGCGGGGTATCGGATCAAAATCTGGGGGTATTGAGCGAGATCAAAAAAGCAGAGAGTGGTATCATTCTAGCCGCGAAGCACGCCAAAAGAGAAAACGAGAGTGGTGTCCAGTCTATGAAAAAGGAAAAAGGAGACAAGGAGACAAGGAGAGCCATGATTCCTGCCTGGCAGTCTGGAGTGAAGTGCGTCTTGGTCGTATGTAAAAAGACCGTGACGGCGATGCACTGGGCCTAGGCGGAGGCTTGCACGGCCGGTGTTTGTTGAGGGTGGCTCGAAGAGGTGGCCTCAGTGCCAACATCTCCAAAGGACTTCTCGGCGGCTGGCATGTGGGGCTCTACTGCAGTCTCGCCGTTGGTGTGCATCGTCTCCGTCGTGGTTGGAGCATCTTTGGCGATGGGCACCTGGGCCTCGGTCGTCTCCTTGGGCTGGGCTGGGATAGGCTCGGCGGCTTCGCTGGTAGACTTTCCACCCTGAGCGCGGCTCGGCTTACGGAACAGACCACCAAGCTTAGAAGACGTTGACTTCTTGCCTTCGCCGTCGGTGGCCTCGCCGTCAGAGATCGCCCCAGACTTCTTCTCCTTCTTGGTCCCAAGAGTACTGAAAAATGACTGGCGACGAGTATTCTTCCCATTCTCAGAGGTCGTGGCAGTGGCAGCCGGGGAAGCTACTGGGGAGGTTACCGGAGCAGAAGCCTCGGGGGTGGCTGTAGAAGCCGCCGCAGCAGGTGCGACAGTCTCGGTAGTGGCAACAGGGACAGATGAGCTTCCAGTCTCTGCTTTCTCTTCGGCCTTGATTTCCTTCTTCTCCTGGTTCAGATTAGTAAATGATCTTTGAAGCTCCTCATTGCAAGACTCACCTCATGTTGCACTTCTTTTTGCTTCATGAAGCCGAAAATGCCTCCCTTCGACGCTGATGGAGACACATTCTGCTTCGTCGCAGGCGTCGAAGCGGCCGTAGTGTCAAGCTTACCCATTGTGGTCGCTGGTACGGTCTCAGTGGGTTGAGAAGCAGTATTGACGGGATCCTCGAGTTGGGGGGCTGTAGCAGATACGCTAATTGGCTCTGCGTCTTTGACTGGAACCACTGGGGCTACATCCTCCTTGGTCGGGCTTGTAACATCCTTCTTGCCGAAGAAGCTACCAAAGATAGAGTTCCTCTTGGCTGGCCTTGGTGCAGTCTCGCGGGCAGGAGTTACTGCAGTAGGCAAGGCCTCACTGGTGGTTGTACCAGCAGTTGGCTCAATTGCAGCGGCTGAAGCGATCTCTCCAGCACCAGCAGTATTGACACCCTCAGTGGGTACGACCGGTTCGGCAACGACGCGGCTCGCTAAAAGGTATTAGCCAGATACTCTGAGGATTGAGATGAGAGAGCTGCTTACCAATAGCAGCAGCGTCCAACGGTGCAGCTGTGGAAACACCCTCATGCTTGAGCTCTTTCTTCTCTTCTTTCTCGGCCTTCTTCTCGGCCTTCTCTTCCATCTTGACGTCTTCTTTGACAGCTTTTTCTTCAGCCTTCTCTTCCTTCTTATCGTCTCTCTTCATATCATGTTCTTCCTTCTTTCCCAAAAGAGTTCCAAAAATGCTGTTACGCTTACGAGATTGAGAGCGGCTCTTTTTCTCTGTTGCGGTTGTGGGCGCGGGCTTGGTCTCTTCGGCGGAAGAGCCATTTGCAGCAACGACCCCGCCAGCAACTGGTTCCTCTCTGAGTCTACCTTCTGTGCTCTTTTTCGGTCTCGACATTGACCTTGATGCAGCAGGAGCTGCGGCTAGTACACCGGCTCCACCTACGGATAAAGTAAGCTGATGCATTACGAGTGCGCTAAAAATGACATACCAAATTTTTCAAGCGCGCTCTTGTAGCCGGCGCTGCTGACGATACCCTCACGGGATGCCTTCGCCTCAGTCGCTCTGGTCTCAATTGCTGCAATCCACGAATCACGCTCTGGGCGGCTTTGAGCTTGGAACGTGTGCTTGTGGCCGTGAAGCTTGAATGAGAAGTCATTAAAATCCACTCTGCTCACATCAGAGATCCCGGCCTAGAAAACCAAAGTTCTGTTAACAATGACTCGAGAAATCTCCTACGAGTGGTGAGTACGTACCAAATTGATGATACCAGCTGGGTGAGGCTTGTCTTCAGCACGCTTGGCGAAGAACAGTAGACCCTTCCCCGTCTGTGTAGCATGGGCCGCGTTAGGATGTGCGACGTCAGACTTCTCGTTGGCAACATATCCATAGAGGTGCTTATGTTCCACAGGCTCGTCGCTGAACCAGAAGAACTTCTTGGAGAAGATGAGGCTCCTAACGAAGGGACATCGTGTCAGTATTGGGTATTAAACGTTAGGGGTGGATGTGTTACTTGACAAGACCCGGTGCTTTGTAGCCCAAGACACCCTCAGTCATCGGTTGAGCATCGACCGCACCGGCAGCTGTTGAAACCTTGTCACCACTTGTCTCCGTCTTTGGGGCTTCTGTGCCTGCGGCAGTTGCTGAGGCATCGGTACCGTTGACCAACTCTGATCGACTCTCAGGGCTCAACGCACTGGTTTCGGTTGGTCGAACGGGGTCTGTTGAGGCCTCAGGGGCTGTGGTGGTGATGGGCTCGGTGGCAGCAGGATCGACTGCTGAAGTCCCCATTACAGCTGGATGAACTTCAGACATGTTTCAGGGATGGGACGTTGATCTTCGATGGGAAAACGTTGAAAAAACTACTTTGGCGGTTACGTGGATTCGCGTATTGTTTGTTAGAGTAAACAAAGCCCAAGCCTGTGTACCTTGTGAGTCACAAGATAAAGCACCTGTGAAATAGATAGCAATGCCAGGACGTAGAAGAGGTAGAGGAGCAAAGAATTAGGCGCTCTGCTGCAGCTTGAAGAGAGAGGAGTATGGAGAAGGAGGGTCTGTTTTAGGGAAATTTTTGAGATGAAGGGAGTAATACGCTAGTGCTTGAAGCAATATCGGGAATAGCCGTGTCCGCCTCCTTACTCGTCGCTTAGATAACGTGACTCGGAAACTTGGCAGTGGTAAGTGAGAACTTGGAAGGAGTAACTTCCCACTCTCTTCTATGTACAGTGGTGTCCACCTGAATGCGCATAACACACTCACAACTCACAGAGAAATGCATTTATAGATATCCAACCGACTCCATGAGCGGGGAAGGATTCAGTAAGCGTTTACTACGTATCGGCTACTCTATCGCGCCGTTTCCTACCTATCGCAGCCAATTCCACATCGTCCTATAACACGGCGCCCCAAGCTGTCGCATGACCTCCACTCCATGTGGCCTGCATTGCGCAGTTTTTATCATGTGCATTCGACAGCTAGGAATCAAGCCGCAAGGAATGCCGCATCACACCAGACTGACAGTCCTAACGTCAGGGTTGTTGTCAAATAAATACGCAGGTAAAGCGAGATCGACGATCACGTCGCCTGCCGGCTGATCACCATGACTTTGCACGATGCGCACTTCCTTGTAAATGGATAGTAGAATTCGACTGGCCAACCGCTATCTCTACTTAGATTCTGCCATGTTCCCGGACCTGGCCAAGTGCATCTGAACCGTGTCCTTGGCAAAACGAACCGTGTGGGTCCTGTACGTTTGGCATGATAGTCAAAGATCAAACGGATGCTTTTTCATGGGAGCGTATGATGTATCAACCCTCTGTGGGTTTAATATTCTCTGTGAGACTGTGATACCACTCATTCGATAGGTTGTGGAGAGGGTGCATCTAGAAATTGCCTGTTGTTCGTGATCATGTCTTAATGGGACATATCCGCTCCGAGGATTAATGTAGCAAGCATGTCTTTGTTGTGTCTTGAGAAACTCAATTCCGTTGGACCATTTGATGCTATCGATGCCCTAAAACATCCCATTGGTTAAAGATCTTTCTGACAGTATAATTACATTCTACAATTTATACAGTATCACCCACTCGTGAGCAACATATACTTGGTGATGGCATCCATTCTCTCGCTCGTGAGCTTGAGACTTATCTTCAACAGCTCCTGCGCAATATCAGGCTGGTTCTTCTGCAAGTCCTGCCATTTCTCTTCATTAAGCATCCAGACCACGCAGTCTCGATCTGCTGATGTAGTGGATGTCCTTTGAGTGCCTGAGAAAAAGGGGAGCTCGCCACATGTTGTACCGGCAACGATTAATTCGGTGAATTTGCCCTGCGGTAGCACATACTCTGCTTTTAAGATACCACTCTCGAGCAGGTAGAAGCCATCGGGAGGGTCACCGCGGTTATAGAGAATCGTTTCAGCCTCATAGGTTTTTCGAATGAAGAATGGTACTGTGCGGTACCAAAACTCTTCTGATTCGTCTGAGACTGTGATAAATGTCTGCAAGATCAGCTGCAATGGTTGCTGGTAGCCCTGCCACTTCGAAAGAGGCACGGATTCCTGTTCGGTTAGTGTCGTCGTAGCTACTCGATGCAAATGGTGCCTTCTTGGAGAGCTGAACATCGTTTCTGAAGAGAACGTGGGGGGGTTCTCTTTTGGAATGTCTACAAGGTGATCAGTCAAATTCCAAAAGCCCGTCAAACGTGCAACTCACCCAAGGTGGGGGTTGATTCTGGCTTTGATAACACATCTCTCTGCTGATAAAATGTCATTAGGAGCTTATTCTCACAATCCTCTAATGCCGAGTTAAGGGTCTCAAAGTAGGGTTTTCCGTTGACCGCGTCGAATAGTCCTGCAATTTGGAGGCTCCTGCCAATATTTCCGTCCTTGGTGATGCCACATATTATAAGATGAACATGATCTTCACTCAGTAACCTCTTTATGCGTGTGAAAGCTTCTGTCGCCGAATAATCCACTCCATCCACGTTATGCAGGTCAAGCACTAAAAAGCGGATCGGAAGCGTTTGAGATTTGTCGAGCAACAAGGCCCTAATTTGCTTTTCGACGCCCACAATGGTACCAAAGAACAAATAGCCAGCAAGCTTCATGACATGTATTTGCTGCCCTGCCTCTTGCAGAAACCGATAGTGAACTGGGTGCCTCCGAACTGTCGAATTTGCGACGTCACCAGGCAGGGATCCTCGAATGGCCGAAATTTGGGACGTTTGGAGTACGAAGCTGATGCAGGCCAGGAGAATACCTACGAGAATACCGATAACAAAATCCCAAGCTCCCATTGTGACGACGATGATCACGATCTGTGGCTTGTCAGATAACGGATTCGAAACGAAAAGCAGAGAGATCTCACTGTAAGATACTCCAAGCGATGGACCTTACGCCAGGGATCCAACAAGCCCTCTTTCATTAATGAAAACCCAAGGTAAAATATTAAGGCAGAAACAACCATGATCGGGATGTAACCTATTATTACTGGACCAACGATAAGGATACCGAATGTAGCTACAGCAAGCATAACGCCAGCGACACGGCTGTTGCCGCCACTCCCGACGAACAGTACCGTATTCGTGTAGACAAGATAGTTCTGTAGCGAAGTGAGCGTCATGAAAGAAGTCAAAGAACATAGCTTGGAAGACTACCTGTATACTCCCGCAAAGCCCCGAAAGAGCATTCGACCATCCGTGGGCCCGGAGCTCGCGGTCAATATCTACATTATCTTCTCCTAGTGACAGACCTAAGGCAGGGACATTGATAGGTACATGGAGTACCCCAAAAAAGGTCAAAGCCAGCATTGCGGGTATAGTAGCCCCAAGCGCCTTCCAGTCGACAGCCCGGAAATCTGCTACTCATGAGCCACAAATTCACGTGTAAGACTGTGCCAACACTTACCGTATAGTGAATAGAAGTGGTAAAATGGTATACCTGCTTCTGGCGCATCAAAGACCCAGCCCTTAGCCCGAAGCTCAGGTAACTGAAGGTCTGGAATGGCAGCCACAAAAAAATAGAAGATCGCGATTATGGACAGAAAGTATGTAGCATCAGTCAGGGAATGCTTGAGCCATCGTTTGACAAATAGAAGAACAATAGCAAGAACCAGGGGTATCGTCCAAAGGAACAACGTGTCAACCTCGAAGAGTTTCCGCAGAGTTATCAGATTGTACTCCAGGTTGCCCTCGAGCCTTGCCGAAACCTCAAGGCCTGTAGCTACAAGAAACCAACCTACGCCACCAATACAACCCATCAATATATGTGAAGGGAAAAAGCCGATCAGAGCCCCGAGCTTGCATTTGCCCATTAAATAAAACACAGCACCTGTGAGAACAGAGCTCAGCGAGTAAGAGAGAACGGTGGTCGCGAGAACCGCATGTGGATTCTCTTCCCCAACTCGGACAAGAATGGTGAAAGCCATCTTATGAAAAAAAGGAACGACTTCGATCTGCTTACCGTTAGCCGAGTTCAGGATATGAAGCAAAGGTGAGGTTTTACCATCTCCGAGCCTATGCCTCCTTTGAAGATACTCCCACCACACGAGTATACAAGTTGAGACACAATGCAGCTCACATAAAACATGGAGATGCCATCGGGTCCGAGGCTCGCGAAAATGGGTTGGCCCAGCGGAAACAGGATCATCCCTGTCTTAGATAAGCATACCAAAAATGAAGCGTCCTCCTGTTGCTCTCACCGTAGGATAACGCATCAAGAATGTTGAGGAGCAGTCCCAATATCACCGGGGGCACATAATTAGCAGGCCGGCGCAGTCCATATTCCAATATGGCTTTTCGATTCCAAGATTTCGGATTGGTCATCCTCCGGATGAGATGTCCACCATGTTCTCCTGAGCAATGTAGTCTCCGCCGGACTTGGCTTATCCGCCCCTTACTAACCGCTGCTTGACCTTCGAGGTCTTGAACCGAACCATATTGATTGTTATAGGCTACTTTTCTAAGCAGGAGGGTTGTTTGTTCGTCTGGCTGCGATATGATGCCCTCGTGAACGATCACGGGCTGTACACCAGATTTGTCAAGCATATCATCTTCTCGAGTCTCGGTGCTGCCTTCTTCCGTTGGAAGCGAATTTCTCACCATCTCTGTAAGAGCAGAGGTACCATGTGAAATGCGAGAAGAGTCAAAGGAGTCTGGCGATGTGGGCTCAGAAACCTCCTCGATGACACCAGGGCGGGAGGAGTCGGTCGACTCGTGGCGACTAAAGTCGTCTTGCTCTGTACGCTCAGCAAGGTTTGTGTCGCTCTGAGAAGGCCTCTGGTTTGAGGAGGCTGAGCTCGTCTGATGCCGAGCAGGTGAATGACCACTTCGAATAGACGCTACATCCGAGAGCGCCCACGATGCGAGTTCGGCCGTGTCTTCTCGTACACCTTCCGAAGCATCTTGTGTTATGTCCGCCGGAGCTAATGCAACGACTAAGTAATGTCTGTGAATCGCTGCCAATGGTCACTCACTGCGTTGGTCATGAAACGAGCGATGAAAGTATGATCTGGCAGGAGTTTTCTGGTTCATCGAAGTGGAAAACGACAACCGTGACAGGGTCGATTCGGCTCGAGGGCGAAGTGTGCCATGTGTGCTACCCTCGATATCTCGAGCTCCGTCATTTTCATCGAGATCCCCAGAGGGAGAGGCTTGGCCATAGTGGGGTGCGTGTGATAGACGAGAACCGCTTCGATTTCTAGCGGTCTGAGGAACTGACATCTCCAAATGCAAGACCGGTCCTCAGCACTGCTGCAAAGACCCTAGATGGCGAAGGAACATCTTATTGATGGGTATTTGAGAGCATGTTTTGAAAGGTCCAATTGGTCAATGGAAACACATGGCAGCTTAAAGGTGAGTATGTGCGGAGTCAAGATGGGAAGGTCACAGGATGTATGAGAAGCAAAAGCCAAAATATGTACAAGATCGAACAAAGTATGTATACAAATAAAAAAGAAAAGCGAATATTCTCAGGCAATGAGGAAATCACGAGGAAAGGCGTGATCGAGAAGAAAGTTGCATGTGGTAGTGGGGCAAACAAGGTCGCCAAGCGAAGCGTTACTCTAGCATGTCTAGTACACTAGTACATACCTGTCGTTAGAGCTTTTTAAGTTTCAGTTAGCGGCATTTCGTGGCGAAAGGAAGCGGGCCGAAGGCATATCACAACCTCACAACCTCACAACCTAATGAAGGTGCGAGTGTGCTGGATCAAGTCAACTGTGATCACCAGCGATTGTCGTGATTCTACGTACTTACTTGCATTCGCGTGCTGCCATGATTGTACTCACAGACTTGCCATAGGTGATACTTTGTTGAAAAACTCAGTGCGCTAAAAGTATGGACCGGGAGACCCCTCCGACCCTTGGCTTGCGCCATCCTGTCAAAGCTACATACCCCGCAAAAACCGGATCTACAGAGGCAATCCCCCCCCCTTGTTCCTATCGAAGTGCTCCACAGTCCTTGCTTAACATCTTCCTTCCTCGGAGACATCCTCCTCATCAGACATCCAGATTCAAGCCAGACTGCTTCTTGGCCTCATCCCATAGCCCTCAATTTGGGCTTGTTCCATTCTTACAGCCAGTGTAACTTCAATGGCCTCCACACGGACATTCGGCACTCGTGTGCAAGCCCATCTTGGACTGACCAACTTAGTATGAGTAAGGCAAATCCGATTGAAGCTCGACCATGGCTGCAGCTTAGGTAGCCGCCCAATGTCGCAGAGGTATAACTGGCGATGCTTAGTGGCAACCGTTGGCAATGTATTCCTTAGGCTTTTGATCGTTTTTTTCTTTCTTTCGTTATCATAGTAGTGTACTCGGTACTGTCAACATCTCAAGCCAGTCTTTGCAGATATCCCTGAGCAATCAATCGCTCGACATCACTTTGCCTCACGAAGAACTGGCTGTTCTTTGTCAACGTGATCGCTCTGTGCGTTTGAAGTCAGTATCGATGCTCATACAAACCAATACTGCATAATGTTACCCGTATTCAGTCTGGATCTCCCCTGCATCCTTCAATACCCGTACGTCAATAAATAGATCCCTCGGAGGTTCCAGACTTCCTGTAAGATCGATATCCGTCCACTGCCCCTTATATGCGGCAAGCATATCACTGTACTGCCTTACGTACTCTTCCTCTTCTGGACTCAACGAGCTGTGATTCCCCGCTTCCGAGCCTATGCCAGCTCTTGCTCCTCCGCCTGACGCTCCCGCCTGCTGTTGCTGCTCGATATCTAATACATCATTGCCGTTCCAGCACATCTCCTCGAGCTTGTCTGAGCGTACCCTGTGGTAGGCGAGCAAGCAACGTTTTTTCCGGCGCATGCAGAGGTGATTGACAAGGACAGAACAGGCCGTAGCTGGTTCAGCAGAAGGGTTGAAAGAGCCTTCAAATGGAGCCAGAATGTTCGAAACGTCTTTGTCTATATCGCGAACCTCACGCGTCATGGCTCGGACGATCTCGGTCTGATAGGGTGGCAGATGTGTCAATGCCTGGGTCCGTTTCGCATGTTGCACCTATGCACCAGTCTATTCAGGAACAATGTGCATCTGGAGGTATCGAAGTGTATACCAATTTGTAGCCTAGATCTCCATACATGTGTCGTTAGCAATCCCCTACTATTACTAGATCCTGGAGAGCATGACAATCAGGTAGACAATGGTCGAAAATAGTGATTGAGGGTAAGGTAGGAGATTGGTAGGATATGTTGTTACCTTAAGATGGGGGATGGGCAACTCCCGCCGCTAGAGTGTGCTGGGCTGTAAGGTATCTAGGTGTAACAGAAACTAGCGCTGTACTGGAATCACACAATTCTTCCAGCCGCGCCAGGATTGCTCCTTTACCTATCTGTCTTCTGTTTCCCAGTACAAATGTCGTCGATCGGGCCATGGCAGACTCGGGCGACTGCCTTATTGTCCTTTTGCACACAATATCACACATCACTGATTTGTCCTGCAATTACCCGCCAGTCACAGGGTGTATTATGACACTATCCGTTGACCACAGGGGCTATTATAATAATACAATGTCTTCACCATTGCTTCATTGTCTCTAAGGTTTGCATGTGTACTTTAGAACCGGCCATAGGTTTTCTTGAGTATAGGCCATGTCCATTGACCTTGCGCATAAGATACACATCTCATTCCCATGGGTATTTGCCTGAAAGAAACTGGTCGCAAGAACAACGGAGCGCCAGTTCGAAGGCTAAAGCAACAAGGAGGTCGTACGATAGGGAAAGAAACCATCCGACTAGAGGAAAGAATAGGAAAAATCGGTATCAACTCCATGCCGAAATGTAAATGCGTCCGAATGCAAGAGGACTCCTGGACGATTGGCTCCTTCCATCGAACCACGATCGCAATTTTCCTCCAACGCCTTGCGGCATCTAACAGTTCACCTATTGTTATGCATACCCATGAACTCATCGAAATCATCTAACAGTCCGTCACTCTGGCCAGGAAGGCTTTCAAATTGCCACTGGTCGCTTTCTGGATGCATTGGCAACCCATCTTGGTGGCTGCTCATCTGCGGGTCTGTGCCAAACAGGCTTACTTGATCCTGATCATCCTGAATCTGCTGTGCTGCAACGAAATCGTTCTGGTGCCCGGGGTATTCGTTGTCATAAGCTAGCAACAAAGGATCGACTTGAGGATCGTTCAATGCTGCAGGACTGTGATCGAATATTTGATGATCGAGCAGCTCGTAATGATGAGCGCCAGGAAGGCCGACGAGAGGCTGTGCGGTAACATACTGCATGCTTGGCGTCTCTGTCTTCCGGATCACCACGTCCTCGACATTGGACCCCATTGAACTTGGGTAAGTGTTGGTTTGGTAGTATTGGTTGTAAAGAGCGTCGACATCTATCTGCTTTGGAGGAGGCTTGCCCGGGTTGGTGAATTGGTATGAAAACCTGTTCTGCCCTATATTGAGATCATAACCTCCCCTCCCAAGATCTTCATGTGATGTGCTGCTAGATGGATAACCGGGGTCTTGACTAGAACCCTTAGTTCTCTTCGCCCTAGCCTTTTTTCCCGCCTTTGGTCGCCACCCATAGTCAGGATCGTCGAGATCACTCGGCTCTTCTTCGTCAACTTCTTCTGAGGCACCTTTCCGTTTCCTCCCAGACGTCTGAGACTTGCTAGGCGAGAATTTATACCCTGGGTGCGCTTTTGCATGATTCTCTCGCTCGACCCTTGCATATTCAGTATATCTGTCTCTTACCTCTGGTGGTTCCAGTGGCCAGCTCTCCCCAGACACAGACGAAACAACCTGATGGTTGTTTTGGAGGCACCATATTTTCGTCCTTTCAGCATACGCGGATCGATACAACATGAACGAGTTCATCGGACGAGCCACGTAACCCGAGCGCTTTGCCACCTCTGCTCGTCTGAGTTCTGCTGGCCTGGTCACCCATTCATGCATGTCCTTGACCGGAATATTATCCATATTCTTAGTCAATTCACTGAGCGGAGCGTCGATTTTTGGAATCTTAGCCTTCTCGCCTTTTTGTTTCGATGTCCTTTTGGCTTTAGGAGTATTGGAGCTGCGCGACCTTTCCTGGCTGTTTCCCCTCGCAACTTGGGTCGAACCATTCGGTACGACAAGCTGCCCAATTTTTGCTATCCGGGTTACTCCATTCCCTTGGTCTGAAGTCACTGGCGTCGGAGATTCGTAGGTGTAATAGCCCTGGTCAGGGTATTGCTGAAAATCCTTATGTCAGCGATATCACATACAGGTGCTGTCTTCATCGACTTACGGAGTGTTGCGGAGGAGGGTGACCATTGTAATCACTGCCAGGGTTGGAATAATACATTGGACTACCGTATCCAAGGCCCATGTCCTGCTGATCAGCATAAGTGTGATATTGGCTTCTTCCGTATGGATCGACCCCTAAATGGTTTGGTTCGGGGGAGCTAAATGTGGTGTTAGAGCCTGACTGAAAGTAAGTCCCATGATCCTGTGCATATGGGTCTGGGCGGTATTGCGTGGCAGCATTATGTTGCATCAAATTATTAAAACCTTGTTGAAGCTCTCTGCTTTCCGATAACGGAGGTGACGGGGGCCCATGTTTGATCATAGCCGACGAAGCCATCTAATCCACCAGAACAGGAAGGGTGCGAAAGCTGTTGGACCTTGAAGAATGGTTGTGCTGGTTGTGTGTCTACCAGGAAGTACTATTTAGGTTCACGAGTATATCGTCGATCTCTGACCGACGTATCTGGTGAAGCTGAACGTGGACCACGCTCTTGGTCTTTCTACAGGTAACCTTTAGGAGTGGCAGATAACCCGGCGTTGCCTGCAGAGGATAGCAATTCTACCAGCGTTCGCTGAGTCGGTCGGTCCTTTACACTTTTTGAGTATTTGCTATCATTGGTGAGGAGACTGAGGTACGCTATGGGCAACCTTTAATGGAGGCGAGAATCTCCTGGTAAGTGGCGTAAGGTATTAGGACTAGAAGCCTAAGACTTGTACAGCAAGCAAGAACTGTTTAGGCTCCGATGTGGTCAGATTTTCGCGTGCTCGACAAGCTTCTAGAAAGACTGAGGGGTCGGAGAGGCTGAAGATGTTGTCGATGGTCCATCTGAACTCGTGTGTCAGTTTGTGCAGCCTGGAAGGTGAAGATGGTTTGTCTTTTCTTGGGTGCAAGTGCAGACCATCCGACAGGACATGGGACGAACCTATTGCGGCTACATGCCTGCAGTCCGCATTTGAGTCAGCTCCATCAGTTTCCGGAAAACGGAAGAAGGCAAGCAGCTTCAGGTACCCAAGAACCGCCAATCACCTACGCTGGTGGAAGTAATGTAGGTCCTAATGCGGCCACACTCGACAACGTTGTTCTTTGTTTATGTTTATGAACCAAAGCTCAGAGGCACAGGATCAAGCGAGGGGAGCTCTTGTATCTAAAAGTTACCTTTGGCGAGATGTTATTGACGAGCGGATCATGGTTAATTGTTATAGTATCCCGCAAGAATCTCGCTATTCTGACGCAGCCAGCAAATCCCAAGGCAGATTACCTGTTTTGTCGGTCAGGAGCTTCTAGCCCATACCACAGTTCCATGGAGCCTTCATTTGGGTTGGTTCTACTAGACTGGTGAACCCAAGGGAGTATGAACAGCTTTGATTGTTGCATGCAGCGGTGAAAAGACTATCTTGGTAGTTCTAGTATGCCCTGACGATGAACGCGGAGACGGGGACTTGCTCTACTAGTGTGGCGCTAATCGTCCAAGCTGTCTTACTCAGAGCCCATGTATTACAGGATCAGCTATCACTCACATGGTCACGACTGCTACAGTTCAGCCCGCCCGTTCGCAGGTCGTTAGAGGTGTTGATAGTGCAGGATTAACAGGGTGCCTGGCCAGGCGGGCACTGCACGCAGCTTGGTGACACGAGGGTCTAGGGCTCAACATGGCTCGTGACAGTTAGCGAGCATCTGCAAATTCCTCGCTTCCAAATCCGGGGCCTCTCCTCCAAATCTCAGAGGCTCCAGATACGACAGAGGAAGCAAGCCGATACGCTTTTCTAGCCGCAAGATCTTCCGTAGTAGATAGGACGTACGAAGATTCCATCCCTGCAAACGCACTTTGGCGAATGAGACGATTTCAGACGGATAGATGCATCATCGACCCAACCGGTTGGGAAAGACCATACGCTGTTCGAACGTCATGCCTGGATCAATTGAGTACTCTCAGAAGGTAATCTCCTCGGCAGACCCAGGTCTGATGGTATCCTGAGGAGCAGAGAAGTAAATGGTAGATGTTCGCCTTGGTAGGCTAAGTCGTGCGGAAAAGGTTATGTGAAGAAGATCACCATGAGCAGCCATCGCAAATCGCGATGAGCCATTTCCAGGTTGGAAGTTAATCCTGACAGCTGCTCGGGCCTTTCGGTGAGGTCGGCCTGTTAACTTTCTGGAAGACTATTATCAAAGTAGTACCGTCGCCGTTGAAAAACTGGCGACTGACAAGGAATGCAGATTTCACGAAAATAGCGCCAACCGAATGCGTCAACCTTGTGCAACCAGTCGGATTCAGCTTCACGACGTCGACCTCACAGTCAGATTCAGGAAACGAAGGTGGGATTTTCTATCATCGGAACTTCGATCATCAATTACCGCATCAAATTTGAGCACCATTTGCTCTCAGTATGTTTCTGTTTTTGCTTGCTGCTCACGCTTCAAGCTGGCCGCAAGACCAGCGGACCAGATAGTGGAGCAATTCCGCTCCCGACCCATGGGACTCTTCGCCTTGCTCCGATTCGAGAACCACTTTTGCATCTTTTGCATCTTTTTCATCGTTGAAGCCTTAATCGATTTAACATGCGAATCGAGCTCAAGTCATTTGTTTGCAATGCGAATGACTTGGATTGAAAGAAGCCTAGCGTCTCAGATTCGCGTTGGTGAGATCACAACTCATCATGGCTCAATCGAGTTCAACGACGACTGGGTGGTTGAGCGACATGTGCTTAACGTCAATAGTAATGGAATGTACAGCGTGAAGCTCCAGGTCTCCATACCCATGTAAAGTAAGTTTCAGACACTTGTCCTCAGGGTTACATCGCTCAATGTAATATTTCAATGATCACATATACTTTACCTATGTATGTTATTCCCCTTAGCTTAGCTAGCTGCCTTGCAAGTAAGTACCTTGAGAGTCAAAATTCACACCTGCAACTGAAACTCCACAGTCGAATCGTTGGCATGTGATACACGCTAGATCCCTACAGGGCTACGGAACATCGCACGGCCCGAAGCCGCACCATGACGCCGAGTGTTGACAGGGGTACCAAAGCGTAAATGGGTCGATGTAGCAGCTGCTCATCAGCGCCTTCGACACTTTCCCTCTACAACCCTTATGCGTTTCGTTCCTGACTTCTTACTTCTAATGGACAGAGTGTTTAATACGTCCAGATCGGAAAGCTCTCCCATCAGCCTTTAAACCTCCCAGCGGAGGTTCGCTTCTCTTAGAAGCCCACACCGGCCTTTGCGCGGTGCCCAGCCTCTTTTCAGAAAGTCCCGCGGTTTGCAAACATTCTCACCACGAATTGTGAACGACTCCGCCCCTTGCTAGGTGGCTACGAGTATATCAATCGTCCTTACCCATCAGGAATCTCTCAGCACCTCGACCTCTACAGCGTGGGTCACCATGGCTGCCCAAGCTGCCCTGATCGCCGAGACGATATCTGGCATGAAACGAGCCATTTCAGGCCACCAATACTGTATGTGCCTATGGTTAACTTATTCTAGGAATTTGAAGCTAACGAATACCTCCTGCAGCATCTGATTCTGATGAAGCATATCTACAACCCACCAACCGCGGCAACAAGCTCAAGCGCAAAGCGCGATGCTTACAAGAAGGGCAATCGGGCGGGCTCGATGGTCCCGGTAGCTACAAAAGGGTGGGTACTCATCAAGCGAACAGTAGAAACCAAAATCACTGCTGACGTGGTTGAGCAGAAGGTTGAACACGCCGGCTATCACCGGTCTATAATCAAGAGGAACCCGAGGCGCTACGATGAAGATGGCGAAGAGCTCGATGACGATGATGACGACTCGCAAGCAGATGCTGAGGCAGCATTGCAAAACCCATATTCCGAGATCAAGCTGGAAGGTTGGAAGTCCTCACATATTGTCCGCTTTGCGCCTCACCGACTGACGAATACCTTCTGTAGAGCTCCTTGTGCCCCTGACTACTGCCGCGGATCTGCCAAACCATCCTTCGTTGTCGATCCCTTATATGTCCACTATCCTTAGTGATATGGCGCAGCAAGCATGTGAGATGGTACATCGGGAGAGAAAGACGCTCTGGAGTGTCAAGCACTTGTTGACAAGGTTACGTGGAGACGATACCTGGATCCCTTGTGAGACTCTAGATGACCTGGATGTTGACGAGGCCATTTTCGGGACCGCATTTCTTTACAATGGGAGCACTACCGTTGCTTCACGTGGAGGCAATGTTCTAGACTCCGTGCTGTCGGGCAACAGCAAAGCGTCGACACACACTCGGAATGATCATACGATCGAGCTGGAGCCTGACGTATCGCACGATGTCCACGATGCGTCGCACGACATATCCCAGAAAGAATTCGAAGCGGTTCCCGAAATAGAGGCGGACCAGATTGTCATGGACAACTCCATAGCTCCGATTAACCACGAAATGACCCAAAAAGAGTTCGAAGCGGTTCCTCTGATCGAAGTAGACCAGATCATTATGGAGGACCCCACGGCTCCTAATAACATGAAATCAGGTACAACAGAAACTCTTGGCAAACCCACCGTTACCCGTAAAATTGATGTGGGTGTAGCAAAGACTCAGGCCGTTGGTCTTACACCTGGCGAAGGCGATCCAGCAATGTCTCAACTCCATGATAAAGATATCGCCACTAACGAAGAGGGACTCGGCGTTGCCGAGGATGCAGGAGAAGCTAGCAACATGAAACAGCCCAGCGCATGGGAGACCAGCCAGCAGGAGCAGATTCCAAACTTCGCAAAAGCGGACGTTCTACCTCCACCTGCTGAACCAATCCAAGGACCCCCCATACCAAACGACCGTGCAGACGACCAAACAATGCCCGATCCCATGCCGCAAGAGCCCGACAACCTTTCCAGCGCCCCCAAGACCATAGCCGAAAACCCCCCCACCACCACAACCAACGGCGAGCCGCCACCCAAACCCGAACACCCCAAAGACCCGACCCCCACGCGCTCTGCTTCCCACTCCTCCGCCTCCCACCCACCGCCGCACCGCATGCTCACCCGCGCCCAAGCCGCCGCCTCCACGCCTGCCTCCCCCCACATCACCCCAACACCCACGCGCTCCCCCTCCCCACCCCT